>PJTZ01000271.1_pt1 | contig 15334 bp, 11 predicted proteins | sample 1512131 | NCBI WGS metagenome assembly PJTZ01 (sample SAMN08177679, study PRJNA422409) | Soil metagenome, whole genome shotgun sequencing project. | reverse complement strand
GTGAGGGTCAGCCGCACTTCCGCGCTTCGGCGATCCGCCAGTCGCGAGGCCACCAGCGCGCGGAGCGGCGCCACCAGAGCAAACAGCCGGGGTTCCAGCACATGGCATTCGTGCATGTCGATGATGCGGTGGCTCCCCTGCGCAGCGAAGCCCATGAGCACTGTCTTGCCCTGTCGCACCGCGCGCAGACTGGCTCGGCGGCGCGTGCGCGGCGGAGAGATATGCGCGGGCAGCACCGCGTCCGCTTCCAGCCCCTGCCCTGCCAGCGCTCCGGCAACGCGATCCCGCACATAGGCGGCATAGGCAGCGTCGGAAATATGCTGGAGCTGGCAACCGCCGCAGTCGGGAGCATGGATGCAGACCGGATCGACATGATCCGGGCCGAAGGCGAGGCCTCCGCCCGGCAGCAGACGGTCTCCCGGCGCCGCCAAGGGCACATGGCGGCCATCGCCAGTCACGCCTTCGCCCCGCGCCGCGATGCGAATAATGGTGTCGGCGGTGCCTGAGGTGGTCACTGCGTGCTACCTGCCGCGTGGGCAAGGGCAAGCGGGAGCGCATCGGCAAGCTCGTCAGCGAGGAAACAGCGGTTCAGCATGGCCGCTGCCTTTGCATGAAGCCACACCCCGGCGGAAGCGGCTTCGAACGGATTCTGGCTTTTCTGCGCCAGCATTGTTGCAATCGCGCCTGCCAGCACATCGCCGGTGCCCGCCACGGACAGCCAAGGACTGGCGCCGCCGAGCAGATTCGCACGACCATCCGGATGCGCGATGACGCTATCCGGGCCTTTGAACACGACGACCGCCCCGCTGCGTCGCGCCGCCTCCTGCGTTCGCTCGATCTTGCTTCTCTCGGTCGCTCCGAAGAGCGCCGCGAATTCGCCGGCATGCGGCGTTAGGATGGCGGGCGCTTCCCGAGTGCGCAGCACATCAAGGTCCAGAAGATGCAGCGCGTCGCCGTCGATCACCAGCGAATGTGGGCCGGCCAGAGCCGCGCCCAGCTTCTCACGAGCGCGCTCATCACGCCCAAGACCGGGGCCGATTACCACGGCGCCGATGCGGCCATCCGCCAGCGCCTCCGCGCTAAAGCGCTGGCGCACAATGGCATGGGGCGGCTGCGGCAGGCCACCCGTGAGGAGCAGCACATAACCCGCCCCGGCCCGACAGGCGGAGAGCGCTGACAGTTCGGAGGCCCCGTGCATCGCGCCCGAGACCACAGCGACCATGCCCCGGCTATATTTATGTGCATCGGGTGCCGGGGCCGGAACATGAGGCGGCGCGACCAGCCTCGCGCTTGCCTCCAGAGCGGTAACGCCGATATCCACCAGCGCATGGCGGCGCGCGGTCGCCATCGCCGGCATCAGGCAGTGCGCGGGCTTCCAGGCGCCGATGGCGAGAACGATGTCGAAGAGCGGCACGTCCCCCAGCATCGCGCCCGTGTCGCTGTCCACGCCGCTCGGCACGTCGATGGCATAGGAGAGCTGCGCTGCTGCGATGAGTTCGCTGAGACGCCCGGCAAGGCCTGTGTCCAGCAGGCGGGTCTGACCCACGCCGAAGATCGCGTCGACAAGCTGGGCCGCGGGCTCGGCCGACATGATATTTTCGACTGGACCATTCCAGTCAAACCGCGCCTGCCGCGCGCTTTCCGTCTTCGGTTCGCCCGTGGTGGCGACGCGCACTGGCACGCCGCGCTCGCGCAAAGCCCGCGCGATCACATAGCCATCGCCGCCATTATTGCCGGGGCCACACAATATGAGTGCGTCGCGCTTGTGCCCGGCGCGCCAGATTATCTCCGCCGCGCCTTCGCCCGCCCGCACCATCAGCGCATAAGGGCTCGTACCGGCGTCGAAGATCGCCTGTTCTGCCGCGCGCATCTCGGCGACGGTAAGGACAGGCGCGCCGGTCAGCGGCACGGGCGCGTCAGATGTCGGCGAAGACGTGCTTTTCCGCCTTCGCGCCAGGATGCGTGACAGCACCAGCCCAGGCCGGGCCGACATTCTGCGCATAGCGCCACAGCGCGCCGGACTGATAGGCGTTTTCGCGCGGTTGCCACTTCGCCTTGCGATCGGCCAGCACGGCCTCATCCACCAGCAGGTCGATCGTACCGGCTTCCGCATCAATGCTGATCTGGTCGCCATTTTCCACAAGCGCGATCGGCCCGCCCTCTGCCGCCTCCGGGCCGACATGGCCGATGCAGAAGCCGCGCGTGCCGCCGGAGAAGCGCCCGTCCGTGATGAGAGCCACCTTCTCGCCCAGCCCCTGCCCATAGAGTGCAGCGGTGGTCGAAAGCATCTCGCGCATGCCGGGGCCGCCCTTGGGACCTTCATAGCGGATCACGACGATATCGCCGTCAACGATCTGGTTGGCCTCCACAGCCGCGAAGGCATCCTCCTCGCGCTCGAAGACCTTGGCGGTGCCAGTGAATTGCAGGCGCTTCATGCCCGCCACCTTCACGATCGCGCCCTCGGGCGCCAGTGTGCCCTTGAGGCCGACGACGCCGCCGGTCGGCGTGATCGGCGTCTTGGCGTCGTAGATGACCTTCTGGTCAGGGTTCCAGGTGACCTCTTCGATATTCTCGCCCAGTGTCTTGCCCGTCACCGTCATGCAGTCGAGGTGCAGAAAGCCCTCGGCGCCCAGCGTCTTCATCAGCATATAAATGCCGCCCGCCTCATGCATATCCTTGGCGACGTAGCGTCCGCCGGGCTTCAGGTCCGCGATATAAGGCGTGGTCTTGAAGATCTCGGCAACGTCGAACAAATCGAAATCGATGCCGCACTCATTGGCCATGGCCGGAAGATGCAGCGCGCCGTTAGTGGAGCCACCGGTCGCGGCGACGATGCGCGCGGCATTTTCAAAGGCTTCGCGCGTGCAGATGTCGCGCGGGCGCAGATTGATCTTCAGCAGCTCCATGATCTGCTTGCCGGCGGCAACCGCAATTTCCTGACGCGACTTGTAAGGAGCCGGCGCCATGTTGCTGTTTGGCATAGACAATCCGATTGCCTCACCAACGCACGCCATGGTGTTCGCGGTGTACTGGCCACCACAGGCACCATGGCCCGGACAGGCCGCCTTTTCAATCGCGGTGACTTCCGAGAGGGGGCAGTTGCCGGCGGCATAGCGGCCGACCGCCTCGAACACGTCGATCACGGTAAGATCGCGCTCCTGATAGCGGCCGGGCAGGATCGAGCCGCCGTAGACGAAGATCGAGGGCACGTTGAGGCGGAGCATCGCCATCATCATGCCGGGCAGCGACTTGTCACAGCCCGCGAAGGTGACCAGAGCGTCATAGCAATGACCGCGCATCGACAGCTCCACCGAGTCCGCGATCACCTCGCGACTGGCCAACGAGCTCTTCATGCCCTGATGGCCCATGGCGATGCCATCGGTCACGGTGATTGTGTTGAAGCGGAACGGCGTACCGCCCGCCGCCATGACGCCATCGCGCGCCCAGTCGGCTTGCGCGTCCAGCGTGGTGTTGCACGGCGCGGAGTCGTTACCGGCCGATGCCAGCGCCACGAAAGGCTTGGCAATGTCCTCTTCCTTCCAGCCCATCGCATAATAATAGCTGCGATGCGGAGCGCTCTCGACGCCAACGGAGACGTAGCGGCTGGGGAGCTTGGACTTGTCGAACGTGTGGGTCATGGCCGTGCCTTTCTGTGCGCGGCCCCTTTCCACAAAATTGGCGCGTAAGGCAAGGACTTCGCGCCACTCGTCACGTAATTTTATTCCTGCATTCCATCAATATGTGATGTAATATTTCGCAAAACCGTCTCTGTCCCGCAACATCCTTCACGATATCCTGCCGCATCTCAACCCCAAGATAAGGCCTGCCATGCGCCTCCGCATGGCGGTTCATCGTCGCATTCAGCTGCTTTCCCGAATAGGGCTGCTGATCCCCGACGACGAGCCCCGCCGCTTCCAGCGCCGGAATGGCAATGCGGGGTGCGCGATCATCGTCATTGTAAAGGATGCCGATTTCCCACGGCCGCACCTCTTCCGGACGGCTACGCAGACCGGGGGTGAAGCTGTGCAGGGAAAGGATAAAGGGCGCATGGGCCTGCCCGGAGAGCTTAGCGACCGCTTCATGATAGGGCCCATGGAACCGCGCAAGCCGCCCCTCGATGTCGATTCCCCGGTTGCCGGGGATTTCGTGCCCATCGCTCTGCACTGGCACCAGCGCATCGGCGTCCGGTTCACGATTATAATCGATGACGAGGCGTGAAACCCCGCCCAGGATCGCGCAGCAATCGCCCGTGGCCACCAGCAGCGCCGCCACCTCGGCCACGCCGATATCAAGGGCGACATGCTCATTAAGCAAGGCAGGATCGACGCCCAGATCGATACCAGCCGGAACATGACTGGAGGCGTGGTCCGCGACGATGAGGATCGCCGCAGCCCGATCGCCGACGATTTGGAAAGGTACGCTGGTCATCGCAGCCTGCTCGTCATGATCCACCAGTCGGGGTGATCGGCGATCAGGCGATCCGCCGCTGCGTCCCGCTGTGCCTCATTGCCGAACAGCGCGAAACAAGTCGCGCCCGAGCCGGACATGCGGACGGCGCGTGGCAGCTGCGCCTTGAGCACCGCAAGCACTTCGTCGATCTCCGGCACTAGGGCGATGGCGCTGGCTGCGAGATCGTTGCGCCCACGCTGCCATTCGGGCGGATCAAGCGCGCCCCGATCCACCCCGTCCCATCCGGCAAAAACCGGCCCGGTAGGGCATGGAATGAGCGGATTGATCAACAGGATCGGCGTGCCGGGGAGATCGAGAGCGATCGGCTGGAGTTGCTCACCCATTCCGCTGCCAAACAGGGTCTCGCTGGCAAGGCATGCGGGAACGTCTGCGCCGAGGGACCGTGCAATGCCCGGCAGATCGACCGCTGTCGCATCTACCTCCCAAAGAGCCATGAGCAGACGCAGCGTTGCCGCAGCATCCGCCGAACCACCGCCAATGCCACTCGCGACCGGCAAATTCTTGGTGAGAGCCAAGTCGGCGCCGAGCGACCTTCCGCTCGCGTCCCTGAGCGCGCGCGCCGCCCGAAGCACGAGATTGTCAGCATCTGCAGCCAGATCCCCGGCGAATGGCCCATCTATGGCGAGCGTCAGCGCGCCATCATCGCGGAGTGTGGCCGTGAGGACATCGCCGTCCTCGCAAAAGGCGAACAGGCTCTCGATCTCATGATAGCCATCGTCGCGTCGCGCGCGGACGTGCAGCGCAAGGTTGATCTTGGCATAGGCGGTTTCAGTTGACACGCGGACGCTCATAGCGGGCGGTAACATCCCTGTCTTGCGCGACCGGCCCTATCGCACTCGCCGGAAGCCGGGAGTAGCTGATTACAGAGCAGATCGCTCGCGCATTTGCGGGAACCTTTTGGCTTAAAAACCGTCTCCCTTCCATCGATACGGAACTGAAAGGGATTTTCCATGCTCTGGACCATTGTCGGCATCCTGGTCGTTCTATGGCTGCTCGGTCTCGTCATGCATATCGGCGGCGGGCTCATCCACATTCTGCTGGTGATCGCTGGCATTGTGTTCGTGTTTCAGCTCCTCACCGGTCGCCGATCGCTCTGACTGAAGTATAAGGGTCCGGGCTGACCCCAGCCCGGACCCTGCCGTCACATGTTGGGATAGTTCGGGCCCCCGCCGCCCTCCGGCGTGACCCAGTTGATGTTCTGGGTGGGGTCTTTGATGTCGCACGTCTTGCAGTGCACGCAGTTCTGCGCGTTGATCTGGAAGCGCGGCATTCCCTCCGCCTCGCCGACCACTTCATAGACCCCGGCAGGGCAGTAGCGCTGCGCCGGCTCGTCATAGAGCGGCAGGTTGTAGTCGATGGGGATCGACGGGTCGAGGAGCTGGAGATGCACCGGCTGATCCTCCTCATGATTGGTGTTCGAAATGAACACCGAGGAGAGCCGATCGAACGTCAGTTTGCCGTCCGGCTTTGGATAATCGATGGGCTTGTAGAGATCCTTGCGCCGGATCGCTTCGTTGTCGCGATGATGCTTCATGGTGAACGGCCAACGCACGCCGACATACTCGCACCACATTGCAACCCCGGACCATAAGGTACCGAAGATATTGCCGAATTTCTCGACGAGAGGCAGCACGTTGCGCACCCCGCGCAACTCCCGCGCCACCCAACTCTCTTCATAGGCACTCTGATAAGCGTCGAGCGTATCATTGCCCCGTCCGGCTTGAATCGCCGTAAAGGCCGCTTCAGCCGCCATCATGCCGGATTTCATTGCAGTGTGCGTGCCCTTGATGCGTGGCACGTTGACGAAGCCGGCACTGTCGCCGACCAATACGCCGCCTGGGAAGGCAAGCTTCGGTACGGACTGCCAGCCGCCGTCCGAAATGGCGCGAGCGCCATAAGAGACGCGCCGGCCACCCTCCAGGATTTCCGCGATCGCCGGATGCGTCTTCCAGCGCTGCATCTCCTGAAACGGAGAAATATAGGGATTGTGATAGTTGAGCCAGGTCACGAAGCCGAGGGCGACTTGCCCGTCCGCCTGATGATAGAGGAAGCCCCCGCCTCCGGTCTCGTCGTCAAGTGGCCACCCCTGTGTATGGATAACGCGGCCAGGCACATGCTTGTCCGGCGAGATTTCCCACAATTCCTTGACGCCCAGACCATAGACCTGCGGTTCACAGTCGACATCCAGCCTGAAGCGCGGCTTGAGCTGCTTGGTGAGGTGACCGCGCGCGCCTTCCGCGAAGAAGGTGTAGCGCGCGTGCAGCTCGAGACCGGGCTGATAGTCCGCCTTGTGGCTGCCATCGCGGGCCACGCCCATGTCCTGCGTCGCAACACCCTTCACGCTGCCATCTTCGTTGTAAAGGATTTCAGCGGCCGGGAAGCCGGGGAAAATCTCTACGCCAAGCCCCTCGGCCTGTTCGGCCAGCCAGCGGCAGAGATTGCCCAGACTGCCCGTATAAGTGCCCTTGTTGTGCATGAAGGGCGGCGTGAAGATGTGGGGAACGGAGAACTTGCGGGCCTTGCTCAGCACCCAGTGATGGTTCTCCGTCACCGGCACCGCACCGAGCGGACAGCCCATGTCCCGCCAGTCCGGCAGTAGTTCGTTCAACGCACGCGGATCGATCACCGCGCCCGAAAGGATATGCGCGCCAATCTCCGAGCCCTTTTCGAGCACGCAGACAGATATCTCCGTCCCGGCCTCGCCGGCCAGTTGCTTCAGGCGGATCGCCGCCGCGAGCGCGGACGGACCGCCACCCACGATCACTACATCGTAGGGCATCGATTCGCGTTCAGCCATTTCGCTTCTCCCTGCGGCATCGTCGTTTCAGTCCGATCGCCGCAAATCCCTACCGGTTGATGGGCACTGCCGATGGGCCAACATTGACCGATCCGTCAACCTCTGTCTCTTGGAACGCGCGATGCGGGGCGGTGAAAACTGGACACTTGATTCCGGCGTGGATTCGCTTGTGCTGTGGTGGCGCGAGGCAGGACTTCACACGCTGACAGCTGACGAACCGTTCGACTGGTTCGCCGCGCAAGTACCCTCACGTGCCACCAAGCCCCTCGCGCCCGCCGCTAACGGAGCCCCGCCGCCGATATCGCCCGCGCCGACGCTGGCGGCCCCATCCGTCATTACTGCACCGGACGATCTTCCCGCTTTCCTGACATGGCTGGCTCAAGACCCCGCGCAGCCCGAAGCGCACTGGGGCGGCCCTGCCCTTCTTCCGTCACCGTTGATCGAGGCGTCGCTCATGGTCGTGGGCGAGATACCAGACGAGACGGGCGACAGCGCATTCAATCCCTCCGCACACGTGCTGCTGGCGGTAATACTGGGAGCGCTCGGCATTGCGCCGGACAGTGTCGCACTGGCCACACTCGCGCTGCGTCGGCCCGCCGCCGGCCTGATCATGGAGGAGCAGCTCGGGCCGCTTGGCAATCGCTTCCGGCATTATCTCGGCCTTTCCCGGCCTCGCGCCCTGCTCATCCTGGGAGATCGGACCGCCCGTGCCCTTGGCGTGACGAGCGACGGCTCGGCCGGCCATGGTTTGCAATCCGTTAAGACAATGACCGGCAATATTGCCGCTGCGGCCATTCCCAATCCCGCTCTTCTGATGCGCCGTCCGCGCGCGAAGGCGGAAAGCTGGAAAACGGTCCGCCACCTCTCGGGAGTCCTGCGCTGACATGCGGTTCGTTTCGTCACTCATTCTTACGCTCGCGCCACTGATCGGCGGAACGATCGCAGCGGCGCCGGTCGCGGCCCAGTCTCTGGCGGCATCGACTGCGGCCATCTATGCCAGCGCATCAAGCGACACCGCGCGCTACCGCCCGATCCTTTCTGCGCTTTCGGGTCAGCGCTGGTCCGAGGCGAAGGCCGGCATCACTGCACTGGACGAAACGGACAGCATGCGGTTCTGGCTGCTGGGCGAGCTTTATACCGCCAAAACCTCTCCGCGGGTGGAGCTGTTCGACCTGATGGACCTGCTCGCCAAGGCGCCTTGGCTCCCGAAGGCCGATCAGATCGGCCGCCTGGCCACCAAGCGCGGCGCGCAGATTTTGCCCCAAGGCGCGCAAGTGCGGCAGCTGATGTGGACCGGCGGCGCTCCGCAGCGCGCGATTCTGCGGCCCGTGAAGGGTGACGCCATGGCGGACAGCCTGCGCACGACGCTGCTTGAAAAGATCAAGGCGGACGATCCCGCCGGCGGCGAGGCACTGTTGTCCGGTGCAGAGGCCAATCTAGGCAATGAGGGTCGCACGGAGCTGCGCCAGCGGCTTGCCTGGTCCTATTATATCACCGGCCGCACGGCGGACGCCCGGCGCATGGCGGCCCTCGCCACGCAGGATGGCGTAGGCGGCTATGTCGCGCCCGCATGGTGGGTCGCTGGCCTTGCCGCATGGCGCGAGAAGGACTGGGCGGAAGCTGGCCGGGCCTTTGCGATGACCGCCTCCCGCGCCGACGATGCGGACCTGCGCTCGGGCGGTTACTTCTGGGCTGCGCGCTCCGCCATGGCGGAGCGCAAACCGGAGAAGATCAACGCTCTATTGCAGGCTGCCGGGCGCTATGGCGAGACCTTTTACGGGATGCTCGCCCGCGAGACGCTGGGCATCGGGCCAGACCCGGCGCTTCGCCGCGAGCCTCTGACCACGGCCGATCTCTCCGAAATCGGCAGCCGCCCTAATGCGCGCAACGCCATCATTCTCTCCGCGCTCGGCCAAAGTGCGCAGGCGGACGAAGTGCTCCGGCGCGAGGCGGAGCTGGCCGGCACGACCCATTATGCCGCGCTTGTCCACCTCGCGAGTGCGCTGTCGCTCCCGACCACTCAGCTATGGCTTGCCCAGCGCTCGCCCTCCGGCACCGCCGCCAAGGCCTATGGCCGCTATCCTTCGCCGGACTGGACGCCCAGCAATGGCTGGCAGGTCGAAAAGGCACTGGTCTATGCTCATACTCTGCAGGAATCGCGTTTCCGCGCCAACGCCGTGAGCATGGCGGGCGCGCGCGGGGTCATGCAGGTGCGCCCAGGCACGGCGGCGGAACTGGCGGCGGCGAATGGCCTCGCTTATTCGCCCGACCAGCTCGACGACCCGGCAATGAACCTCGCTCTCGGCCAGCTTTATCTCAAGAAACTCGCGGGCATGAGCGCCACTGGCGGCCTGCTGCCCAAGGTGATTGCCGCATATAATGCAGGCCCGACGCCGATCGACCGGTGGAACGTGGCAGTGCGCGATGAGGGCGATCCACTGCTCTTCATCGAATCCGTCCCCTATTATGAGACGCGGGCCTATCTGAACGCGGTGCTGCGTAACTATTGGATCTATCAGATCGATGCGCAAGGCCGGTCACCCGCGCTCAGCGCCATGGCGCAAGGCATGTGGACCCGCTTTCCTGATGGCAGCAAGGATGTCGCGGTGCGGATGAAACCCACCCAGTTTGCCTCCGGGTCGGACTGACGGCTTTGCCCATCGACGAAAGCCGGGAGTTTCTCCCAGTCAACATCGCGCTTCTCACCGTTTCGGATACGCGCGCGCTCGCCGAGGATCGCTCCGGCGATACACTCGCCGCGCGGATTTCCGCCGCCGGTCACCGGCTGATAGATCGCGCAATCGTGCGCGACGAGCGCGAACTGATCGTCGCTCGGCTGCACTCATGGATCGAAGACCCTGAGATCGACTGCATCATCACCACCGGCGGCACCGGCGTGACCGGACGGGACGTGACCCCGGAGGCAGTCGAGGCGGTGCAGGACAAGGCGATCCCCGGCTTCGGCGAGCTCTTCCGCTGGCTGAGCTTCCAGTCGATCGGCACCTCGACCATCCAGTCGCGCGCCTGCGCCTGCGTGGCGCGCGGCACTTATATCTTCGCGCTGCCCGGCTCGACGGGCGCGGTGAAGGACGGCTGGGATCAAATCCTCATCCATCAGCTCGACAGCCGCTTCCGTCCCTGCAATTTCGTCGAGCTGATGCCGCGCCTCAACGAGCGGTGATTTGACGCTATTTGGCTGCGGCGCTGTCCTACAGTGTCGCGCTCATGTTAGGGCAAGCGGATAGCCCGGAAGGCTGGCGGCCCCTCGTTAGCATCCGAAAACGCGCATGTCGGCAGGAGGTCATTGCCCTTCACAGCTCACTGTCACCTGAACTTGTTTCAGGGTCCATTTCCCGATCAAGCTCAGGTCTATTCGGCTCAATGGATGCTGAAACAAGTTAAGCAAGACGATGAAGGCAGCTCTTCAAAACTTAATTGGCCCCTGACCCAGCCGCGAGCACCCACGGCATTTTTTTGCTCTAAGAGGTGTAACCTTTAGAACCTTTCGCCAAGAGACTGGCAAACAGCGCCGTATACCGCTTGCGAATATGTTCTCTTTATGTTCTTATCTGGCCATGGCGACCAAGGGACGCGGTGCGACTCATAACCAGCTTTCCGCCCGGTTTAATCTGCCGGGCCGGGAGTCGGAGGGAGACTGGCGGGACTGGCTCGCGGCCAGCGAGGAAGACGTTCCGCCGCTCCGCACGACCGTCACAGAAGAGGCGGCGCGGACAATCATCGCGCGCAATACGTCGCCAGACGTCGGCTTCGATCAATCGATCAATGCTTATCGGGGCTGCGAGCATGGCTGCATCTATTGCTTCGCGCGGCCGACCCATGCCCGGCTGGACCTGTCGCCCGGTCTCGATTTCGAGAGCCGACTGTTCGTGAAGCCGGAGGCTCCCGCGCTTCTTCGGAAAGAACTGTGCAAGCCGGGCTATCAAGTGCGTACCATCGCGATGGGGACGAACACCGACCCTTATCAGCCGATCGAGGCGCAGTGGCGGATCACCCGTGAGATCATCGAAGTGCTCAGCGAAGCCAGGCACCCGCTGATGATAACGACCAAATCGGATCGGGTGACGCGCGACCTGGATCTGCTGGCACCAATGGCAGTGCTGGGGCTGGTCGCGGTCGGCCTGTCCGTCACGACGCTCGACCCGGCACTGGCCCGCACGCTCGAACCGCGCGCCGCGCATCCGAGGAAGCGCCTCGCGGCGATCACTGCGCTTTCCAAAGCGGGCGTGCCGGTCAACGCCTGTATTTCTCCCATCATCCCGGCGATCAATGACCATGAGATCGAGGCGCTGGTGGAGGCGGTCGTAGAGGCTGGCGCCTGCTCGGTCTCGAACATCCCGGTGCGCCTGCCCGACGAAGTGGCGCCGCTCTTCCGGGATTGGCTGGCTGAGCATTATCCCGATCGCGCAGGCAAGGTGATGGCGATCATCCGCTCGATCCGTGGCGGACGGGATAATGATCCGCGCTTCGGCAGCCGGATGCGTGGGGAAGGCCCCTATGCGGACCTGATCCGCGCTCGTCTCGACAAGGCCCGTGCGCGGCACGGCATTACCAGCCGAGGCGCGATCACGTTGCGTAAGGATCTTTTCGTGCCGCCGAGCGACCAGATGCGGTTGTTTTAGGATCGTCCTTTGTTGAGCGTCTTGTCGATTAGCACGGCCTGCTGCCATCGGCCCGGTGCCTTGTCCGTGCGGTGGATGCACCCCGGCCAGCAGCAAGGCCGGCGTTTACCCTCCAGCAGCTCCTCACAAGTGCGAGCGATACGGCGCTGGCGCGTCTTCGCCTGCTTGGCATCGTCTACCCAGCAAATGAACTCGTTGCGGCCAAGCGGCGTGAGGCTCTCCCAAAGGGTGAAAAGCGCGGGATCGGCGCGGATCGCCGCTTGCAGATCGTCGCCAGTTTCATGAACGGTGCCATCGGGGAAGTCGTTCGCCATTCAAAACTCCGGCCGAGAGAAGCCCGCTCAGCGAGACGCCACGAGGCTGAGCTTGGGCTCCAGCGCAGCAAGGGAAACTGCGGATACGCCGGCAATCCCCTCGATGCGTTCCCCCAGTTCTGCATCGAGCAGATAATCATCGCCCAGCAGGAGGCTGGCCAGACTGTCATCAGCGAGGCGCAAATGGAGAACCAGCCGGGAGCGTCCGCCCCGGCACTCCTCAAGCAGCTTCGAGAGGAGCGGCAGCGCATCCGGCCGCTCCACCGTCACCATCATCCGCATGCGCGCGTTGCCCATCACGCGGGAAAGGGGCGCCACTCCGCGCACCGTCACGCGCGGCGTCTCCTCACCGGGCAGGCGATCCAGCTCGACCGTGAGCAGAGCGCATTCGCCGTCCTTGTTGAGTTGGTCGAGCGTCTTGCAGCTCTCCTCGTCAAAACAGCTCGCCTGGAACTGGCCGCTATTGTCGGAGAAAGTCGCGGAGACATAGCGGGCGCCCCGCTTGGTATCCCGCCAGCGAATATCCTCGACCAGAGCGGCCATGCTCGCGGTGGGACGCTCCGTCCCAGAGGTCACGGCATCGCCGCTGCAGAGTTCGGCATAGCTCCGCACCCCCCGCCCGCGGGAAAACTGCCGGTAACGGTCGACTGGATGCGCAGAGAAATAGAAACCGAACGCCTCCCGTTCCTGCGCCATGCGTTCGCTCGCGGACCAGCGCGCTTCCAGCGTGAGCGGCACCGACGCGTGAGGCACATCGTCTCCGCCGAAGAGCCCACCCTGCCCGCTCGCGCGCTGATGGGCTGCGCTTGCCGCCACCGCGAGCACCGTCTCGGCCGCTGCGAAAGCCACCGCGCGGTCCAACTCAAGCGAATCGAAAGCGCCCGCAGCTGCGAGGCTTTCCATTTGCCGCTTGTTGAGGAGGCGCGGCTCAATGCGGTCGGCCAGATCATCGAGATCGCGGAATGGCCCGCGCGCTGCCCGCTCCTCGACCAACTGCTCCATCGCTTTCTCGCCCACCCCCTTGAGGCCGCCCAACGCGTAGCGCACGGCTTGCCGGGAGGCGTCAGCGGGGTCCGGCTCAACCGTGAAGTCGGCCTCGCTCGCGTTGATGTCCGGCGCGAGGCAGCTGATGCCGGCCCGCCGCATATCGTCCACGAAGACCGTGAGCTTATCGGTCTGGTGAATGTCGAACGCCATGGATGCGGCGTAGAACTCGGCAGGGTAATGAGCCTTGAGCCAGGCGGTCTGGTAAGCGAGCAGCGCGTAGGCGGCGGCGTGGCTCTTGTTGAAGCCGTAGCCCGCGAACTTATCGATAAGGTCGAAGAGCTCGTTGGCCTTTGCGGGTTTGATGTCGCTGCGCTCGGCGCATCCTTTGACGAAGCGGTCGCGCTGTGCGTCCATCTCCGCCTTGATCTTCTTGCCCATGGCGCGGCGCAAAAGATCCGCGTCACCAAGAGAGTAGCCCGCCAGAATCTGCGCGGCCTGCATCACCTGCTCCTGATAGACGAAGATGCCGTAGGTCTCGGCGAGGATCGTCTCCAGCAGCGGATGGGGATACTCGATTGTCTCCTGACCGTTCTTGCGGCGGCCGAACATGGGGATGTTATCCATCGGACCCGGCCGATAGAGCGAGACGAGCGCGATGATGTCGCCGAAGTTGGTCGGCTTCACGGCGGCGAGCGTTTTCCTCATGCCTTCCGATTCCAGCTGGAACACGCCAACCGTGTCACCGCGTTGGAGCAACTGATACACTGCAGGATCATCCCAGCTCAGGCCATCGAGATCGACAGCGAGGCCGCGTCGGGCGAGCAACTGGACAGCGCGCTGAAGCACCGAAAGTGTCTTGAGGCCCAGAAAGTCGAACTTCACCAAACCCGCGCCCTCGACATATTTCATGTCGAATTGCGTGACCTGCATGTCCGAGCGCGGATCGCGGTAGAGCGGAACGAGCTGTGAGAGAGGCCGATCCCCGATCACCACGCCGGCGGCGTGCGTGGAACTGTTACGTGGCAGCCCCTCGAGCTTCAACGCATAGTCGACAAGTCTGCGTACGCTGGAATCGGCTTTGTACTCGGCCAGAAATTCCGACGATCCATTGAGCGCGCGGTCGATCGTCCATGGGTCCGTGGGGTGGTTGGGCACCAGCTTGGCCAGCCTATCGACCTGCCCATAAGGCATCTGCAACACGCGCCCGGTGTCCTTAAGAGCGGCACGCGCCTTCAGCGTACCGAAGGTAATGATCTGCGCCACATGATCGGCGCCGTACTTCTGCTGAACGTAGCGGATTACCTCGCCGCGGCGGGTTTCGCAAAAGTCGATGTCGAAGTCCGGCATCGAGACACGCTCTGGATTGAGGAAACGCTCGAAGAGCAGACCAAGCTGGAGCGGATCGAGATCGGTGATGGTCAACGCCCAGGCGACAACCGACCCGGCGCCCGAGCCACGCCCCGGCCCCACCGGAATATCATTGGCCTTCGCCCATTTGATGAAGTCGGCGACGATCAGAAAATAGCCGGGGAAGCCCATTTCGATGATGATGTCGAGCTCGAACGCCAGTCTTTCCCGATAGGCGACACGATGGCTCTCCTCCATGTCGAGCCGGTCGAGACGGGCTTCCAGTCCGGCAGCGGCATCCGCCCGCAACTGCGCTTCCTCGCCGGCGCGGTCGCCCGCAAGACTAGGCAGGATCGGCTTGCGCTTTGGTGCGGCCACCGCACAGCGTTGCGCGACGACCAGCGTGTTCGCGATCGCTTCGGGCAAGTCTGCGAAACGCTCGACCATGTCCGCAGCGGACTTCATCCACGCATCCGGCTGACTGCGCGGCCGGTCCACAGTTTCCACATAAGCGCCACTGGCGATGCAGAGCATGACGTCATGCGCCTTATGGAAGTCGGGCTCGGCAAAACTGGCAGGATTGGTCGCGACAAGCGGGAGGCCGCGTTCATAGGCAAGGTCGATAAGCGCAGGCTCGACCTCGGCTTCCAGGGTATCTCCGCGACGGGCCAGTTCGATGTAAAGCCGATCGGGGAACATAGCCTGCAGTCGATCGAGATACGTCGTCGCCTCGGCGGGTTGCCCCTCCGCCAGCAACCGCGCAAGTGCCCCTTCCCCCG
>PJTZ01000268.1_pt1 | contig 15476 bp, 16 predicted proteins | sample 1512131 | NCBI WGS metagenome assembly PJTZ01 (sample SAMN08177679, study PRJNA422409) | Soil metagenome, whole genome shotgun sequencing project. | reverse complement strand
GATCCCGGTCAATGTCTCCCTTCGCCCATGCGTCCAAAGCGGCCCAGATCCGCGCGATCGGCAAAGTCGCGCCAAAGAGGGGCAAGCATGATGGACAGTCTGGTTATGAAGGCGGGGGGCTGGTTAGGCCTGGCCTTTATCGCCCTTATTATGGCTGCGATTGCGGTCGATGCACCGTTCGCGGTGCACATGGTAATTGTGGCGCTCACCTGCCTCGCCATGCTGTGGGTGACGATCTCACGGGCCGACTACGGCGCGATCGCACGGGGCATTCTCAAGATGCCCGCCGATCAGGGCGTTTATGACGACGACCCAGTTCGCTGGGGTGTGATCGCGACGCTTTTCTGGGGGCTCGCGGGTATGGTCGCGGGCGTCTATATCGCGCTCCAGCTGGCATACCCGGTGCTGAACTTGGGTCTCGAGTACACCACATTCGGTCGGTTGCGTCCGCTTCACACCTCGGCGGTCATCTTCGCTTTTGGCGGCAACGCTCTCCTCGCGACGAGTTACTATGTGGTGCAGCGGACCTGCCGCGTGCGGTTGGCCTTCCCCACAATGGCCCGCTTCGTTTTCTGGGGCTACCAGCTCTTCATCGTCCTGGCCGCGACGGGCTATCTGATGGGCGTCACCGAGGCGAAAGAATATGCCGAGCCGGAATGGTATGTCGATCTCTGGCTGACGGTCGTTTGGGTCGCCTATCTGGTCGTCTTCGTCGGCACGATCGTGAAACGCCGCGAGCCCCATATCTACGTCGCCAATTGGTTCTATCTCAGCTTCATCGTCACCATCGCGATGCTCCACATCGTCAACAATCTGACGATGCCGGCGAGTCTCGTCGGGTCCAAGAGCTATGCCGCTTTTGCTGGCGTGCAGGATGCGCTCACCCAGTGGTGGTACGGCCATAACGCAGTCGGTTTCTTCCTCACTGCTGGCTTCCTGGCGATGATGTATTACTTCGTGCCCAAGCAGGCGGAGCGACCGGTCTACAGCTACCGGCTGTCGATCATCCACTTCTGGTCGCTGATCTTCCTCTACATCTGGGCCGGCCCGCATCACCTTCATTATACCGCGCTGCCGGACTGGGCGCAGACGCTGGGCATGGTCTTTTCGATCATGCTGTGGATGCCGAGCTGGGGCGGCATGATCAACGGCCTGATGACGCTGAACGGCGCCTGGGACAAGATCCGCACTGACCCGATTATCCGTATGATGGTCATGGCGCTCGCCTTCTATGGCATGGCGACCTTCGAAGGCCCCATGCTGTCAATCAAGGCAGTGAACAGTCTGTCGCACTACACGGATTGGACGATCGGTCACGTCCACGCCGGCGCGCTGGGCTGGAACGGCATGATCATCTTTGCCTGCGTTTACTACCTGACGCCACGTCTGTGGGGGCAGAAGCGCCTCTACAGCCTGCGCATGGTCAACTGGCACTTCTGGCTCGCGACGGTGGGGATCGTGTTTTACGCCGCCGCCATGTGGGTCGCCGGCATCATGCAGGGCCTGATGTGGCGCGAATATGGAGCCGACGGCTATCTGGTCTACAGCTTCGTCGAGACCGTCGCCGCGATGCACCCGATGTACCTCATCCGGGCTGCGGGCGGAGCGCTCTACCTCGCCGGCTTCATCATTATGATCGTCAACGTGTGGGCCACATTGGCTGGCAAGATCCGCGACGAAAAGCCGATGACCGAGACCCCGCACAACGCCGCAGCGGACCATCCGCTTGCGCCAGTACCTGCCGAATAAGGAGCCCGGAACATGGCCACTCAACCTGCTGAAAAGGGCTTCAGCCACAAGAAGATCGAGCGCAACGTCACGCTGCTCGGCGCCCTGGCTCTGGTCGTCGTCACGATCGGCGGCATCGTCGAGATCGCCCCACTTTTCTGGATCGACAACACGATCGAGAAGGTGGACGGCATGCGGCCCTACACGCCGCTCGAACTCGCTGGTCGCAACATCTACATGCGCGAGGGCTGCTACACCTGCCATAGCCAGATGATCCGGCCATTCCGCGACGAAGTGGAACGCTACGGACATTACAGCCTGGCGGCGGAAAGCATGTACGATCATCCGTTCCAGTGGGGGTCCAAGCGGACCGGGCCGGATCTGGCGCGTGTAGGCGGGCGCTATTCGGACGAGTGGCACCGTGCGCACCTCGCAGATCCACGCAGCGTGGTGCCGGAATCAATTATGCCGCCCTATGCATTTCTTGCCGAGCGCGAGCTTAAGGCCGGTGACATGCGCAACGATCTGACCGCGCTTAGTCGCGTTGGCGTGCCATACAGTGCCGCCGACATCGAGAAGGCCAACGAGGATCTCGCCGCCCAGGCTGATCCCAATGCCGATACGAGTGATCTCATCAAGCGCTATCCCAAAGCGCAAACCCGCGATTTTGACGGCAATCCCGCCAAGTTGACTGAGATGGATGCGCTGGTGGCTTATCTCCAGATGCTCGGCACGCTTGTCGATGTCGAAAAGGGAGCTGCGCAGGAGCAGCCTCATGAAGCCACGACGCAGGCGGAGCAAGCGCAATGAGCTACAACGATCTGCGCCATTTGGCTGATAGCTGGGGCCTGCTCGTGATGACGCTGGTGTTTCTCACGCTCATCGCCTGGCCTTTCCGAAAAGGGGGGCGCGACCGCAGCGACGAAGCCGCAAAAATGATTTTCAGGGACGACGACCATGGCTGATACCGACAAGCATCAGGCCTCCGCCGGGGGGAAACGTATCGACGAGGCCACCGGCACAAGCACCGTGGGGCACGAATGGGACGGTATCGAAGAACTTGATACGCCGATGCCCCGCTGGTGGTTGTGGACTTTCTACGCCACGATCGTCTGGGCGCTCGTCTATATCGTGCTCTATCCTGCCTGGCCGCTGGTCAACAGCGCAACCAAGGGCGTGCTCGGCTGGTCGAGCCGTGGTCAGCTGGAGCAGGAAATGAAGGCCGATGCCCAGCGTCGCGCGCCCATTCTGAGCGCGATCGCGGCGACGCCGATCGCCGATTTGCCTGCCAAGCCGGAGCTGATGCAGGCAGCAGTGCAGGGCGGCGCGGCTGCCTTCCGCGTCCATTGCGTCCAGTGCCACAGCGCGGGCGGCGCGGGCGTAAAGAAGCTATATCCGAGCTTGACGGACGATGACTGGCTGTGGGGTGGCGACCTTGCGACCATCGAATACACGATTACCCACGGCATCCGGAACCCGGACCACGACGAGACACGTGTGAGTCAGATGCCGGCCTTCGGTCATGATGGCTTGCTCGACCATGCGCAAATCGCGGATGCAGTAAGCTTTGTGCGGGTGATTAGCCATCAGGAGAAGGCGAGCGCGTCCTCCCGGCGCGGAGCGGCGATCTTCGAGGCGAACTGCGCGGTCTGCCACGGTGCGGACGGTAGCGGCGGACGCCAAGTTGGCGCGCCCAGGCTTACAGACGCGGTGTGGCTTTATGGCGGCGACCGCGAGAGCATCACGGCGACGATCAATCAGCCCCGCAACGGCGTGATGCCGCGCTGGAACAGCCGGCTGGACCCGGTAACGATTAAGATGCTGGCCGCCTATGTCCACTCGCTGGGCGGTGGCGAGAAAGCACCCGAAATAGCTGCCGCTCCTGCGGCGGAAGGACAGGGAGCCGATGGCCAGCCCTGACGCGGATGATACGCACCCCGCGCTCTATGAGGCACGGAAGGGCGTTTACCCCAAGGCGGTAAACGGCCCTTTCCGCCGCTTCAAATGGGTGGTGATGGCGATTACCCTGGCGATTTACTATGGCACGCCGTGGATCCGCTGGGACCGTGGACCTTATGCGCCCGATCAGGCCGTTCTGACTGATCTGGCCCATCGTCGCTTCTACATGTTTCAGATCGAGATCTGGCCGCATGAATTCTATTATGTCGCTGGTCTGCTCATCATGGCCGGGATCGGCCTGTTTCTTGTTACCAGCGCAGTCGGCCGGGCGTGGTGTGGCTATGCCTGTCCGCAAACCGTTTGGACGGACCTGTTTCAGCATGTCGACCGCCTAATCGATGGGGATCGCAACGCTCAGATCCGGCTGGCAAAAGGTCCATGGACCGCCGAAAAAATCGTTAAGCGCACAGCAAAATACGCGATCTACCTGACCATCGCATTCTGGACCGGCGGCGCGTGGATCATGTATTTTGCTGACGCGCCAACGCTCACGCGCGACTTCTGGAGTGGCGAGGCTGCACCCGTTGCCTACGCGACCGTAGGGATCCTGACAGCCACGACGTTCGTGCTTGGTGGCTTCATGCGTGAGCAGGTGTGCGTCTATATGTGCCCCTGGCCGCGCATTCAGGCTGCGATGATGGACGAGAAGTCGCTGCTGGTCACATATAAGGACTGGCGCGGTGAACCCCGCGGGAGCGTCAAGAAGGCGCAGGCTCATCCCGGCTCGTTTGGGGATTGTATTGACTGTCTCCAGTGCGTTGCCGTTTGCCCCACGGGCATCGACATCCGCGAGGGGCCGCAGATTGGCTGTATCACCTGCGCGCTCTGCATCGACGCGTGTGACGGGGTGATGGCGCAGGTCGGGCGACCGCGCGGCCTTATTGACTATTGCACGCTGGAGGACGTGGCGACCGAAAAAGCCGGCGGCACGTCGAAACCGATACTGAAGACCCTTCTTCGTCCGCGCACGCTCATTTATTCCGGTGTGTGGGTCGCGATTGGCGTTGCGATGCTCTTTTCGCTGGGCCAGCGAACCCGGCTGGACCTCGCCGTGCAGCATGAGCGCAGCCCCCTCTACGTCCAGCTTTCTGACGGTTACATCCGCAACAACTATACTCTGAAACTGCGGAACATGGAGACGCGGCCTCGCCGCGTCGCCGTCACGGTCAATGGCCTGGCGGGCGCTGAGCTCTGGACCGATACTGGCTCCCGCGAGACAGCGGGACAACGCATCGAAATGACGGTGCCTGCTGACAGCGTCGCTCGGGTCGGCCTCTTCGTAGCGGCGCCGGCCAAAGGCCCAGCGCGGCAGGACTTCACGATCAGCACGCGCGCGCTCGATGGCGACCCGCGCGGCGATAGCGATACGATACAGTTTGACCGGCCGGAGACATGACGATGAACGGAAAGACGAACCCTCGCGTATTCACCGGCCGCCATATGACGTGGATCCTGGTTGCCTTCTTCGGCGTAGTGATGGCCGTCAACTTCACCATGGCGCGATTTGCCCTCTCCACATTCGGCGGCACGGTGGTCGACAACAGCTATGTCGCGAGCCAGCGATATAATGAGTGGCTGGCCCGCGCCGCCGCTCAGGACAGGCTGGGTTGGGTTCAGTCCGTAAACGTCGGGGAAGGGCGGCATCTCGTGCTCTCCGTGAAGAAAAACGGCGTCTCGCTGCAAGGTCTGCGCGTTTCTGCGACGCTCAACCATCCGCTCGGGCAAGCCGAGCCGCGCCCCATTCACTTTGCCCCCACAGGAGATGGCATGCTTCGCTCGGCGGAAGTTGTGCCCACGGGGCGCTGGCGGCTTGACGTTGTCGTGCGTCATGGCGGGGACGTGGCGCGTTACCGGAACGATCTGCAATGAGCGCTGCCGCGCTCGTCGAGCGGGACTTCGCCGTCCCTGACATTCGCTGCGCCGGCTGTATCGCCAAGCTGGAGCAGGGGCTGGTACGAGACAAGCGCATCGCGGCAGCGCGCGTGAACTTCACGGAAAAGCGCGTGCATCTCTCCTGCGTTCCAGATGCGGACATGCCCGATCTGCTTGGCGCGTTCACCACGCTAGGCTTCGAGGCGCATCCGATCGGCAACGGGCCGGAGACCGCCGATGTCGCAGCCGAGAGCAGTCGCGAGCTGCTTCGTGCCGTCGCGGTGGCCGGTTTCGCTATGATGAATATCATGCTGCTGTCGGTCTCCGTCTGGTCCGGCGCGATGGGTGTGACGCGGGATCTGTTTCACTGGCTTTCCGCACTGATCGCCTTGCCTGCAGTGGCCTATACCGGTCGCCCGTTCTTTCGGTCTGCCTGGCGAGCGGTGAGTCACGGGCGCACCAATATGGACGTGCCGATCAGCATTGGCGTGCTGCTGGTGTGCGCGATGAGCCTTTACGAGACGGCGACCGGGGGAGCGCACGCCTATTTCGATGGCGCGGCGATGCTCCTTTTCTTCCTCCTGTGTGGGCGCTGGCTGGATAGCGTGATGCGAGACCGTGCGCGGGGTGGTGTCACTGCTTTGCTGCGCAACATGGGCACCGGAGCGATGGTGGTCCAGGAAGACGGACAAACGCGCTGGACTGATGCCACGGCGATCCAGCCCGAGATGGTGATGCTCGTCGCTGCAGGAGAGAGACTGTCTGCCGATGGCGTCGTGACCGGAGGAGAAAGCCGGATCGACCTCTCCCTTCTTACTGGCGAAAGCGCGCCGCAAGCGGTTCATGTAAACGACCTTGTCCATGCCGGTACGCTTAACCTCGACGCGCCAATCCGGGTGAGGGTGACCGCAGCGGGAAGCGACACGGCTATCGCGGACATCGCGCGGCTGATGGGCGAGGCGGCCCAGGGCAAGTCGCGTTATGTCCGGATCGCCGACCGTGCGGCGCGGCTCTATGCGCCGGCGGTCCATATCTTGGCTTTGGCTGCGTTCGTGGGCTGGATGATCGCTGGCGCGGGGTGGCACCATAGTCTGCTCATTGCAGCGGCTGTGCTCATCATCACCTGTCCTTGCGCGCTCGGGCTCGCTGTGCCTGCCGCGCAGATCGTTGCGGCAGGCGCGCTGATGCGCAGCGGCGTCCTTATCAAGGATGGGTCCGCGCTGGAGCGCCTAGCGGAGGTGGACCGCGCGCTCATCGACAAGACGGGCACGCTGACCCTGGGCCGGCCCGAGGCGATCGACCTCGACCAGCTTGACGGCAAGGACCAGTCCCTGATCCTCGCATTGTCTCAGGCGAGCCGTCACCCGCTCAGCGAAGCCCTGACGCGTGGTCTGCAGGCCCTTGAGGTTCGTCCCGCTGAGCTGTCCGGACTGCGCGAGATGCCTGGTTTCGGGGTGGAGGCGCAGTGGCGGGGTAGTGTCGTAACGCTGGGCCGGCCCGTGGAAACGGACATCGGCGATGCGCTGGCCACACAGCTTGCCATTGACGGGATGCCGCTTGCGACGATCCGTTTCGCCGATCAGCTCCGTCCGGATGCGCGCGAGGCGATCGATGCGCTAAGGGCGGAGGGCATTGATGCCATGATCCTCTCCGGGGATCGGGCAGAAGCGGTCGCACCTGTCGCGCGGGCGCTGGGTCTGACAGCACAGACGGGAATGAGCCCGCAGGATAAGCTTGGCGCAATCCGGCGGCAAAGCGCGGCTGGCCACAAGATCCTCATGTTGGGCGACGGACTGAACGACGGTCCAGCGCTGGCCGCCGGCCATGCGTCCATGGCGCCGGGGTCGGCGAGTGACGTGGGCAAGAATGCCGCTGACTGCATTTTCCTGGGCGATCGTCTCATGCCAGTGGTGGGCGCGATCCGCATGGCCCGGCGTACCCAGGCCGTCGTGCGCCAGAATTTCATGGCTGCAATCATCTATAACGCGGTCGCGGTTCCGCTTGCCTTCATGGGACTGGTGACACCTCTGGTGGCCGCCATTGCCATGTCAGGGTCTTCGCTGATCGTTGTGGGCAATGCGCTCCGTCTGAAGAGGGCAAGCAAATGAACGGGCTGGCTTTTCTCATCCCCATCGCGCTGGGCCTCGGGCTCCTGGGCCTCGCGCCGTTTTTCTGGTCTCTGCGCCAAGGGCAGTTCGACGATATGGATGGCGCCGCGCTGCGTATCTTCGTCGAAGACGAAGAGGAGCGTGTGCCATGAAGTGCGCTCAACTTGTGACATTCGTGGCGGCAGCTGCGCTGGCGCAACCGCCAATCACGGCGCAAGCTCGTGTGATAACGATCATGATGTGTGGCGGTCAGACCGTGCATATGGTTGTGCCGAGTAATCCCTATGATCCCGAGCAGCGGCAGCATTGCCCGAAGGCGTGCCATGCGATCGCGGAGCGGCGGGCGAAACCCGGCGACCAAGAGCGGGACTGCTGCTAAATGCGCGCGCCGTTGATCATGATCAATGTAGGCGCGGCCTTCCCGTCATAGCGTTGCGCCATGTGGACCTATCACCCTGATCTGCTCGCTCGTCCGGTGCCGCGCTACACAAGCTACCCGACGGCGATGGAATTCGCCGAGGAGATCGGGGCGGAACATTATGCGCGTGCGCTCGATAGTCTTGAATCCGCAACGCCGGTCTCGCTTTATGTGCACATCCCCTTTTGCGAGCAGATTTGCTGGTACTGCGGCTGCAATACTGGCGCGTCCGGCCGAAAGCAGCGCCTGACCGACTATCTCGCTGCGCTTCATGCGGAGATTGCCCTCGTGGCGAAGCGGCTCGGCGGTCGCGGCCGGGTTCGCAGAATAGCCTTTGGTGGAGGCAGTCCCAACGCGATCGCGCCCGTGGAATTCGTGCGCCTGCTGGACAGATTGCTGACGGTTTTCGATGCCAATCGCCCCGAAGTCTCGATCGAGATCGATCCGCGCGGCTTCACGTCGGAATGGGCGCTCGTTCTCGCGGCGTCGAATGTCACTCGCGTCAGCCTGGGCGTGCAGACGTTCGCGCCCCATGTGCAGCAGGCCATTGGCCGGGTGCAGCCCCTCGACGATATCGAAAAGGTGATGGCCTCCCTGCGATTGCGGAAAATCGAGGCCATCAATTTCGACCTGATGTACGGCTTGCCGGGTCAGAGCCTTGCCGATCTTGATGAAACCCTCACCGAGACCGTTCGGCTCGCACCCAGCCGCATCGCCTTGTTTGGCTATGCTCATCTGCCCCAGATGCTGCCACGCCAACGGCGGATAGATGCGACCAACCTGCCGGATCAGCGCTTGCGGTTCGAGCAGGCCGAGCTGGGCTATCGGCGGTTGACCGAGGCAGGATATATTCCCGTGGGCTTTGATCATTTCGCTCATCCGCGTGATCCGCTGGCGGCTGCCGCGCGGGAAGGCCGGGTTAATCGCAACTTCCAGGGTTTCACCGAGGATGACGCGCCCGTTCTCCTCGGTTTCGGTGCAAGCGCGATCAGCCGCTTTCCCAACCTGATTGTTCAGAACGAGAAACGCGCCGGTCCCTATCGCGATCTTTTGGGAGAGGGGCGACTGGCTGCGGCGCGGGGTGTCACCCTCGATGCGGAGGAAAGCGTTCGCGCAACGACGATCCGTGATCTGCTGTGCAATGGTCGCGCCCATCTCGCCAATGCCGCCGCCGTCCGTAACAGCAGCACGATGGCCGATTTCGAGCAGCGCGGCCTCATCGATTGGCAGCAGGATGAGCTCGTTATTAGAAATACCGGATTGCCCTATGCCCGGCATATCGCCGCGCAATTTGATCAGCGCCGCGCAGGCAGCTGAACGGGCGTTGTGCAAGGCATGGGGATCTTTTGAAATCCCCATGCCTGTTAGTTTTTCGAGATCTATCTATCCGTTCCGGTCGGCCAGCGCTTCGCCGCTTTCCTCTTCCTCAAGAAGAAGAGCGGCCGCGCCCGTGGCGGACAGTCGTACCTGATTGCCTTCGACAGTCGCGATCAGTCCTTCGGAGAAATAATGATGGTGATCGCCGTGCGATCCGCTGTCGGCCTTGGTCATCTTGATGCGATTGCCTTCAACTTTATCCACGGTGCCAATATGGACGCCGTCGGCACCGATGATTTCCATATGTTCCTTAATCTGGCTAAGATCGGCCATGCTTGAAACTCCTTCGTGCGTTGGGGTTACTGCTGGGAGGGATAATCTTCGGGTTTGACGGTTCCGACGTTCGGCCGATCCTCAACCTTCTTGGGGCTGACCGCCCCCTGTGCGGGAGTTGTGATCCGCACTGTCCGGTCTTGCGTCACCGAGCGGTCCCCGGGGCATCTCGTCGTGCTTGTTCTGATCGTCCATGGTCTCGCCTCCTGTGAGAGCAGGGCTCGGCCCGGTGGACATTCAACCAAGGTAGCCGGCTCGCGCTTTCCCCTTCAACGCCCGAGAAAGGAAAACGACGCTGCTGGTTTGGAACTAGACGAACAGAAACTCGTGATGCGGGCCGAAACGAATGGATATCCGCCAAGGCATTGAGCCAGGAGACGGCATCTGGCAGGATCAGAGACACAAAACATATCTCTCCAAGGATGAGGATCCCCCAGACCATGCGCCTTCCTGGTAAATTTGGCTCGCGAACGCCGTTTGTTTCGAGTTCCGTTCATGCGTTGGCGCTTTGTATTGCCGCGCTCGGTATCCCTGGCGTTGCTCAGGCTGCCGAAGCAGACTGCCCCGCTGACCCGCGCGTGGACGCGGCTGCGACCGCGTGGAAGGCGCACCGGCAGCAGCCGCCCCTTTCAATCGATCTTAAGGATGCCACGTGTTTTCGTAACGCCCTTTTGGCGAAACTCGCGCCGGAGCTCGGCCCCCTGGTCGGTTACAAGGTTGGCATCTGGAGTGCTGCCGCACGCGCAACCTACAAGGTCGATGGCCCTCTTGTCGGCATGCTCTATCGCGACATGATGATACCGGAAGGGAAACCCGTCTCGGTCAGCTCGGCCTTTGCCCCACTGGTCGAAGCCGACTTCCTCGTGGTGATAGGCGATGCGGGGATCAATCAGGCCCGCACGCGGGAAGAGGCTTATCGGCACATTCGTGGTTACAGGCCGTTCATCGAGATCCCCGACAATCACTATCCCGCGCCGGTCACACCGGATGCGGGGCGCGTCGCCGCGTTCAACGTCATTGCGCGCAGCGGCATCATGGGTGCCGAAGTGGCGCTCCCACAGACTCCAGCCGGATTTGCTGCGCTCGCTGGTCTAAAGGTGGACACGGTGATCAGCGACCCAAATGGGACGCGCGAAGAGAGCGCAGTCAGTGCGAAGAGCCTCGGCGATCCCGTGGAAATTGTGCTCGCCGCGCGTGACCTTCTTCGCAAGGAGGGCATCGCGCTAAAAGCGGGCGACGTCGTCAGCCTCGGCACGCTGACGCCGGCGCATTCGCCCGTGGCAGGCGAGCGTTTCACCGTGCGCTACATGGTCGGCGATCGCACCAGCGAAATCAGCGCGGCGTTTACACCCTGACGTGAGTTTCACGCGCGAGCCCCGCCGCCGCGCGCGAGCGGCGGGGATGATTGCCCATATGTTACAATTTGCGACTGGACCAAATCGCCTCTCCTCTGCAGTCAGGCAGCATGTGGCGTATCAAATTTCTGCTCCTCACTGGCGTCGTGCTGCTGCCCGCGTGCACCCAGGCTCCGCAATACCGACCTAGCACGGCGTCCAGTCTGGGCGTGCCGGATCAATGGTCCGTCCAGGCGCAACAGGGGCAGGAGTCTCTCGACCGCTGGTGGCAGGGTTTCAATGATCCTGTTCTGACCCAACTGGTCGACGAGGCGGTCGCAGCCAATCTGGATCTGGTGCAGTCGATCGCGAGACTGCGTCAGGCGCGGGAATCCCTCATCGTGAGCCGCGCGTCTCTGTTTCCATCGGTCAGCGGTTCCGGCAGCTATAGCCGCTCGGAGCCTTTGCGCGGCGGCGGCGCATCGCTCACCCTTCCGGATGGCACGGTCGTCAATTCCGGCGGCGGTGGGCGAGACAGCTTCTCGCTGGGTCTCGACGCCAGCTATCAGATCGACCTTTTCGGTGGCATAGCGAGTTCGGTTGCGGCCAGCCGCGCGGATTATGAAGCAGCGGGATTCAATTACGCGGCGGTGCTGCTCTCGGTCGAAAGCGAGATCGCACGCAACTATGTGCTCGCAAGGGCCTATCAGGCGCAACTCGCAAACGCTCAGGCCAGCCTCGGCATTCAGGACGATAATCTGGAGATCGCGGGCTTTCGCGTGCAGGCGGGACTGGTGTCTTCGCTTGATGCCGAGCAAGCGCGTGCCAGCCGGGCACAAACCGCTGCGAGCGTGCCGCAGATCGAGCAGCAGTATAATGCTGCTGTTTCGCGGCTCGCGGTGTTGACGGGTCGTGAGCCCGGCGCCCTCAAGCCTTTGTTGGGCGACGTAAAGCCAATCCCGGTTGGCCCTGAAAGCATTGTCGCGGGCATTCCGGCCGATGTGCTGCGCCAGCGCCCGGATGTTCGGGCGGCGGAGCGCTCACTGGCTGCCGCCACTGCCCGGATCGGCGTGGCGAAGGCGCAAATCTTGCCAGCGCTGAGCCTGAGCGGTAGCCTCAGTGCCAACGCGCCGACGTTCGGCAACGTGCTCGATACCATAACCGGCGGTCTGTTCGCGGGGATCAGCCAGGCGATTTTCAATGCTGGCCGGCTCAATGCGCAGGTGCGGTCCAGTCGCGCGGCGGCTGACGGCGCATTCGCGGCCTACAAATCAACGGTGCTCGGCGCGCTGGAGGATGTGGAGAATGCGCTCGTCGCACTCCGGTCCGCGCAAGAGCGCGAGCGCCAGTTTTCCATCGCTTACGAAGCGGCAAATAACTCGGCGATCCTGGCACGCAGCCAGTATAATTCTGGTCTTACCGATTTCACGACACTGAACACCCAGGAAGCTTCTCTGATCTCCGCGCGTAACGGCCTCGTCCAGGCGAGGTCTGACAAGGCGACCGCGACCGTCACGCTTTATGCGGCGCTCGGTGGCGGATGGGATTCGAGCACGACACCGACTGCGCCCAACTGAGCGGAAAGAAACAATGGCAGATCAAAATCTCGATGAGTTCCTTGGCGTGAGGGCGCAACCGGCCTGGCAGCGTTATGCCAAGTTGGGCGGCATTGCTCTGGCGGCGCTGTTGCTGCTCTGGATTCTCATGCGCTTTCTGGGTGGCGGCGACACTGTGCGCTACGCGACCGCCCCGGTGGAGCGGGGGGCTCTGGTCACCACGGTCTCGGCGACTGGCAAGATTGCCCCGACCAATCAGGTGACTGTCGGTTCCCAGCTTTCCGGACTTGTCGTGAAGGTATTGGTCGATGTGAACGACAGGGTGACGGCGGGGCAGGCACTCGCCGAGATCGACCCCGAGCAGATTCAGGACCAGATCCGGCAGGGACAGGCGCAGCTTTCCGCCAATCAGGCGCAAGTCGCGCAGGCGACGGCGACGGTGGCCGAATCGCAGGCGCAGCTGGCTCGGCTTGAAGAGGTTTCGCGTCTTTCCAACGGTCGGGTGCCATCCCGCACGGAAATGCAGACGGGGCAGGCGAACGTCCAGCGCGCCCTGGCAGCGCTCAAGGTCGCGCAGGCGAACGTGCTGGCAAGCAAGGCCGCGCTTTCGCAGAACCAGACGCAGCGCGCTCGTGCCATCATTCATTCGCCCGTCGCGGGCGTGGTGCTGGCGCGTGAGGTCGACCCCGGCCAGACCGTGGCCGCGTCGTTCAACACGCCCACGCTTTTCGTGATCGCCGAGGATCTCTCCAAAATGAAACTGGAGGTTTCCATCGACGAGGCAGACGTCGGATCTGTGAAGGAAGGGCAGAAGGCCAACTTCACGGTCGATGCCTTCCCCGGCCGCACCTTCCCCGCTGTCATCACGCGCGTGGACATCGGCTCCAACCAGACGGTATCCTCGTCCAGTTCCTCCTCGACCGCCACAGCGGGAGGCTCGACCGGTACCGTCGTTTCCTATGCGGCGGATCTCTCGGTCGCCAATCAGAAGCTGGAGTTGCGGCCCGGCATGACGGCGACGGCGGATATCGTGACATCGGACAAGAAGAACGTTCTGCTCGTCCCCAACGCAGCGCTGCGCTTCACGCCGACGAGCCCGGCTGCCGGTGGTCGTCCGAGCAGCGGCATTACCGGCGCGCTCCGCATGGGTCCCCGGAGACAGGGCGGCGGCGCGGATCGCACCGCTACGCTGAGCAAGGGCGCCGAGCAGACAGTCTATGTCCAGGGTGAAGATGGGCAGCCCCGTGCCGTCAAGGTCACAACGGGCGATACCGACGGCACACGCACGGAAATTGTCGGCGGTGGGCTCAAGCCGGGCATGCAGGTCATCACCAGCCAGCTCGCGGGCGCCAAGTAAGGCAGTGGGGATCGTGACCACCGATCCATTCATCGCGCTGCGCCGGATCACTAAGATCTATGGCGAAGGTGCAACGGCCTTTCAGGCGCTCAAGGGCGTAGACCTGGATGTCGCTCAAGGAGATTTCATTGCCGTCATGGGTCCGTCAGGCTCGGGCAAATCGACGGCAATGAACATTCTGGGCTGCCTCGACGTGCCCACCACTGGAGAGTTCGTCTTCAAGGGCGTGCATATTGAGACGCTAGACCGGGACGCGCGCGCCCTCCTGCGGCGCCGCTATCTGGGCTTCGTCTTTCAGGGGTTTAATCTGCTAGCCCGCACCACCGCGCTCGAAAATGTCGAGCTGCCGCTCCTCTACCGGGGTGATCCAAAGGAGCAACGCCGCGAGGCGGCCATGAGCGCGTTGGAGAAAGTCGGGCTCGACAAGTGGTGGGACCACACGCCCGCCCAGCTCTCGGGTGGACAGCAGCAGCGCGTCGCGATTGCCCGCGCGATCGTTACCAATCCGGACGTTTTGCTGGCGGACGAGCCGACCGGCAATCTCGACAGCGCCCGCTCGGTGGAGATCATGCAACTCCTTGCGAGCCTCAACCGGGATGCGGGCATCACTGTGCTTATGGTCACCCACGAACCGGACATGGCGGAATTTGCCAAAACCATCGTTCACTTCAAGGACGGCCTTGTGGACCGGATCGAGGCAGCCGCTGGCGGCGTGGGAGTGCACTGATGCTTGGAACGACCTTCATGCTCGCGCTGCGTTCCATTCTGCGGCACAAGATGCGCTCTTTCCTCACCACGTTGGGGATCATCATCGGCGTGGCGGCTGTCGTGACCATGGTCACGCTGGGCAAGGCGACCACCGCCGCTGTCCAGCAGCAGATATCAGCACTGGGCACCAATGTACTGCAAGTGCGGCCGGGGCAGGGCTTCGGGCGCGGGGGCGGCGGGCCGATGCCGGCGGCTTTCGATCCGGCGGACATTCAGGCCATTCAGCAGCAACTTGCCGGCATCACTGCCGTGGCGCCGCAGGCCCAGTCGACCGCGACGGCCATCTATGAAGGCGCCAACTGGTCCACCACGATCAACGGCACAACGTCCGCCTACTTCACCGTTCAGCCGTGGGATCTGTCCGCAGGCCGCTATTTCACGCCGCAGGAGGAGTCGGCCGGAAAAGCCGTGTGCATCATTGGCGCGACCGTGGAGAAAAACCTGTTCCGCAGTGGCGAGGCCTTGGGCAAACGCTTCCGAATTGGTGAAGTGAGTTGCGATGTCATCGGCACGCTCGTCACGCGAGGCCAGGCTGGGTTCGGCGGCGATCAGGACGATGTCGTCATCATGCCGATCAAGGCCGTGCAGCGGCGGTTCACCGGATCACTGGATATTCGGGCGATCCTCATTGGCGTTGATGAGAGTTACGACACCGCGCAGGTTCAGGCTTCCCTCACGGCGTTGCTTCGCGATCGCCGCCATATCGCCGATGGTAAGGACGATGAT
>PJTZ01000267.1_pt1 | contig 15637 bp, 15 predicted proteins | sample 1512131 | NCBI WGS metagenome assembly PJTZ01 (sample SAMN08177679, study PRJNA422409) | Soil metagenome, whole genome shotgun sequencing project. | reverse complement strand
TCAGCCGTCTCATTGAACGGGAAAGTTGCGACGAAGCGCTCATAGGCAGCCGCGTCTGGCTGCAGTAAGGGCGCCTCTGTCTCCATGCGCTGCTGTGCCAGCTTCAAAAGCGCTTTTGCGCTGGCCGCCGTTGCCTGGTCTATTTCGCCACGCCGCTTCGTCCAACTTGCGCCATCGAGACTGTCGAGCTTTACTGCGTCTGCATCGGCGCCATAGCGCCAGATACGCCCCGCCTCTTCTGCAGGCACGAGCCGGCGCCCGCCTCCGGCATATTCCAATATGATCGCTTCCGATCCGCCGTGGCCTGGCGCAGCATCGAGTCCGAGTACACGCGCAACGCCATGATCTTCATGGACGACCACATCACCCACTCGAATATCGCCTCCCGCGCGTCCAATTCCTAACGATGTCGGCTCCGAGGCCTCGTTCATCAACGCCCGGCTGCCCAAGAGATCGGCTGCCGCCAGAATGATCAGCCCCTCCCCGACCGCGCCCGCGTCGATCGGCGCAATCAGAGCGGCGCCGCTCGACTTTGGAGATGTCAGAACAGAAGCGAGATTCTCGACGTCTTGCAGTTCGAGGCTCAATTTGCGCTCAATGCGAGGCCGCAGGAACCGGACATCACGCTCGCTGCCTACCAGCAGCAATCGGTCACCGGCATCAAGCCGCGGCTTTACAAATCGGACCATGGCCGAAAGCGGTGAGCGTTGCTCGACGAAGCGAGGTATCGTTTCAATCTCAGCATCAGCGATCGCGCCTACCGACCAAGCGCCTATTGCAGCCTTCCACTTCTCATCCGTTACGGCATCCATCTGCCGCTTGCCTGTAGTATCGACTGCCAATCGAACAAATCGACGGCGGCGCTCATCGGCCTTCCCGCTCTGGAACAGACGCCCCGGACGAAGGTGAGCCAGAATACTGCAATGGCGGTCATTCGTTGGCTCCAGTGCGCGGCCGATCTCGAGCGCCTCGCAATCGCCGGTGCTGAGCTGGGTCGCCGGGTCATAGCGCCGTATGCTGGCGATCTGTCCGCCGGACAGTTCAATGCGGGCGGGCGCGCCGGCATCTGCCGGATAGATATCAATAACTTCGCCACGCAGCGCGATCTCCCCCGGCTCGTCTACGCGGTCATCATTTATATAACCGATCGCCGCCATATCTTGTGCGAAGACTGCGGGATCGATCGCGTCTCCTGCCCGTAGCGTCGGAGGCGCAGCGTCAAAGGCGGATGGGTTGGGATAGAGCCTCGCCGCCGCCTCGCCGCTCATTATCACCGCGATCGGCTCAGTCACACCTGCCTGCATGTGGCGCCTGAGCGCGCGCAGCGCGGCAACACGCCGGCCGATGTTTGCGGGAGAAGCAGGAGCGCTGTCCCCCGGCAGGGTATCGCTCGATGGCAGGAAGAGCACGAGACCTTCCGGCGCGAGGCCGGCAAGCGTTTCGGCCAATGCCTCCGCCTCCTGTTCGTCGTCTGCCAGATAGAGAAGGTCGCCATCGCGCAGCGCGTGCCAAAGGGCGAGTGCTTGCACGCCCATTTCATGATGGCTACTCATTAAGCTTCTGCACCGGAAAGCTTGGCCGGAGTTGCTGGCCAGTCTCCCTCTGGAAGCGGCGGCAGCGCAGCGAACCAGGCCCGATCGCGCAATAGTGCGAACTGATCACAAGAGAAGCGCACTTCCGCGCGGGGAACGGCGCGCAACTGCTCGCCGGCGCCGCCGACACCGCCAGAACCAATCACGATGTAGCTGACCTCGCCCCTCTCGCAGGCCACAAGCGCTTCAACGACCTTGCCCACTAACTCACCATTCGCATCGAAAACTGGCACCCCGGCGATCCCGGTGGCCGAGAATAATGTCGGGTGAGACGATCGGCGGCTGGCTTCAACGGCGGACTGGCTGCCATCCTCGATCGCCCGCTGACGGCCGAGCCACCGCCAGATGCCGACAAGATTGACGATTGTGAGGAATCCGTTTGAGACGACAAGGTTCGTCTGGCCCGACAGCGCGCCGACCGTTGACCAGGCAACCGATCCCACTGTGAAGACCACAAAGCCCCATCCCGTAATTCGCGCCCCGAGATTTGCGGCGGTCATCATCGCGGCAATCATGGTGGCGGCGGGCGCGATCCAGCCGGCAATGTCTTCCAGAGTATGCTCCTGCACTAGGCAATGGAAGCTCTAGAACGCGCACAGTTGACCTTGGTCGCAGGGAGCGATCAAAATTCGCACTGCTTTATGTTGATCAGTCTTCGCGGCTGTACGTACCGGGTTCGCCCTCACGCGCCACGCGGCCTTAAATTAGCCGGAGGGCGCGATCGTTATCGCGAACATGCCAGGAAAGGCGGCATTAACTCCGCGCGCTCGGCATTCAAATCCTGATCGATGATTTTGGCGTGGGATATTCCTCACTGAGCTACTTCCAGCGCTTCACATTCGACAAGGTCAAGATCGATAAGTCGTTCGTTGATGAGATCGCCACATCGCGCGCTGCTAAAGCAATTGTGCAAGCGGTTGTTGGCCTTGGTCATGCACTGGACATGGGTGTCATTGCCGAAGGCATTGAAACCGAGGAGCAGATGTGCATCCTGATCGCGAGCGGCTGCACGCATCTGCAGGGCTATTTGTTAAGCAAGCCGGTTAGCGCCCGCATATTGCGGCAGATGCTCGGAAGCACACAGAACATTGAGAGCGACACCTCAAACGTCGCGTAGCGGCCTGGTTCATCGTGGCAAGCCAGTCGCTATTCCCGGTGCCGGACACTCCAGACACGAAGCGTTAGGCCGACTGTGATTGGCAGCGCAGCCTAGTTGCGACAGTAGCCCTCGCCGTCCTTTACCTTGAGACAGTCAGTCTTGCCCGCAAGATACTTAAGGCCCGTGTCATCACCGGTCGAAGCACGCAGAACCTGCTCGCCGTCGGGCCTCACAAACGCGATCCCTTCAGCTGTCCCGACACCCTCAAACGTGCCGGACATGTCTTCGTCAGTGCCATATTGCATCTTAAGCGAGTAGAGGCCTGCAGACTTTCCTTTCGACACCGTGAGATTCAGTCCTTCCACACCGATCCATCGGCCAATCCAGCCGTCGCGGTTCGTTGGTGCAGTGGTATTCAAAGCGGCGTTAGAGGTGCTGGCGATCGTTCCGGTCGCACCATTGCCCTGCTCGATGGTATCAACTGGCGTCGCGGCCGTAACGTCGTTTTCCACAACATTGCCGGGTTCGCCCTTAGGGGCTTCCGAGCAAGCCGTTGCTCCCACCGAGAGTAAAAGAAGAACGACGAGACTACGCATGAAGAACTCCCTTGGCGGGTTGAGTCGTTGCTGACAGTCAGTGGAAAACACTCCAGAGCCCGCTTAAGATCCAGCCGGAGCTTTTGCCTTAGAAGTCTTGCTGTTTCCTCGCATTCACGTCATCGAGAAAGGCATGAGGTTCTGGTCATTTCCGGCGCGCTATCTTTGCGCTGATAGCGCGCCGGAATTCCCGTCCAGGCTGATCAGCCGTTAAGCCGGTCCTTCACCGCCTTTGCGGGCGCAAAGCCGAGCTTTTTCGAGGCAGCGATGGTCATCGCCGCGCCAGTGGCGGGGTTACGGCCTTCGCGCGCCGGGGACTCCTTCACCTTGAACTTTCCAAAGCCGGACAGGCTGATTTCTTCGCCTGCTGCGGCCGCATCGACGATGGCGGCGAGCACACCGTCCACCAGCTTGCGGGCATCAGCCTTGCTGACGTCATGAGCGGTCGCGATCTTTTCCGCGAGGTCGGCATTGTTCATTCGTAAACTCCTCTCCTGAAAAACTCGCGAGCGCCATAGCGGGTGGATGCGGCCTGGTCAGCAACTCTTTGCGAATTGCTTCACAAGGGGCCGGAGGAGACTCACGCCGCATACATCACCAGCCTTCCATCTCCGGGGTGACGTCATGAAGTCATATGTGTCGCCCGGAAACCACGCCTACTGGAATCCCTGAAACCTTTGACACTATAATCACCCTGGACGTTAACTGGAGCGCGCGTATGGCGGAAGAATTGCCAAGATCTCAGGAATGGCGGCCGGAGCATCTGCGTCTGGCAGTTGCTGCGGCGGGCGCTGCCCTATGGGCCTGGAATGTCGACACCGATGCGCTTTCGATGGATGAGCACGGGTTCGACCTCTGGGGCTGGACTGGGCGCCGCACGTCACCTTTGGCGAACTTTCCGAACATATTCACCCGGCCGATCGCGATCGAGTTCGTGCAGCCTTCACCGCTACCCGGTCCATAGAGGGATCGTACGAAACTGATTTCCGGATTTTCGTGAACGACGAAGTCCGCTGGGTGGCCTCTCGGGGCCAAGGGGATGATGCCGGCATTGTGGACAGGACGATGTTTGGGATCTTTCTGGACGTCACCGGTCGCAAACAAGCGGAAGAGGCGAGCGAACTGCTTGCGGGCGAAATGAGCCACCGCGTCAAAAACCTTCTCTCCATCGCTTCGGGTCTGACCTCAATGTCCTCACGCTCTGCCGCCAGCAAAGAGGATATGGCGAGCGAACTGATCGAACGGTTGTCGACATTGGGTCGCGCCCATGATCTGGTCCGGCCCGTTCCAGGTGGACCAGACGAGGGCGCCTTGCTGGGTGACGTCATTTCCATCCTCCTCGCGCCCTATGATGACAAAGGTGCGTTTAAAGGGCGGCTGCGCGTTGCGGTGGAGCGGACGATTGTCGGCCATGCGTCCGCTACGGCGCTCGCGCTCATCCTCCACGAGCTGGCAACGAATTCCATGAAATATGGTGCGCTCTCGGTGCCCCTGGGCACGCTTGATGTCTCCAGCAAACCAGATGGGGATGACATTGTTATAATCTGGACGGAGAATGGAGGACCCGATGTGCCCGCTCTTGGCGAGACTACCGGGTTTGGGAGCAAACTTATCGATCGGAGCGTGCGCGGCCAACTGCGCGGAAAGATCGACTATGAATGGGCGCAGAGCGGGCTGATCGTTACACTCTCAGTGAACCGTGAGCAGCTTGCCGCTTAAGATCCGCCAGCACGCGCATTGCAAGTTAGTATGTCGGCTAAGGGGGACATTCCAACCATCCGCATTGCCGGTTGCCGCGCCTGAAATCAGCCGGCTGACCCGGGATGAAACAACGTCGGCTTTCAGGGATCACATCAAGGTCAGTGAGCGCCCGCATTGCGGCGATCAATGGTCAGCTTTACCAGGCGATGCGCACGCCAAGCGCGCCACTGACACCCTCGCCGATGTTGGTCTGGGTCCAGTATTTTTCGTTGAACAGGTTGTTGACGTTGCCGATGAACGTCACTTGCGGTGGCCGGCAAGCGTCTCATACTGAAAAATCCAGCATTCGCCACAGTGTAGGCCGGGATGACGAGACTGTTAGCGTCGTTGGCCAGTGCCTTGCCGATATCGGGGACATTGCCATGCACGCTGAGGTCGGGAACAGCCGCGGCATCATATTGAGCGTTGCCGGTCACCTGCCATTTTGAGCAAAGCGACGATAGCCCTCGTCCGCAACACGCCATCCGGGGGACTTGGCTGACACGACTGCCGATCAAGTGTTCGGAAGCGTCGATGCGATCAAGCTCAGATCTTCCCTGCCCCTGTTCAGCAGCGCAGAAGATAAGCCGCTGGTTTGGCAGCCCTGACGACACACTATCGAGATTCTCAGACCGAGGCGTCCTTCTGGCTGAACGATCGGCAGCTTTCGGGCGCTGCCATTAGAAGCTTCAATCTCAACGTAGTCGGCGGCTTCTGCCGGAGTGCCTGCCTCATTCACGGGCCGGGGTGGATCCAACACGCTCTGCAGTCTGCTCATCAATGATGCCACGGATCTGACGAAGCAGAGGGTGCTTGTCAGTGTGCGTGATCCCATAAGTCAGATTGAAGGCATAGTCGAAGTGGGGACTGTGCTGGCCAACGAGATGCTGCATCATGGTCTCGAGCTTGTCCAAGCCCTTGGCGATCACCGCTTCGGGTGTGCGTCCGGCGGCATACTCGTCCCAGAGGTCGACGATCATTTCGCGCAGGTCGGTCGGAAGCGGGTGGCACAGCGCGATCAGGTCGGCACGTTCACGCGCCGCACGATCCGGGTCGGCATGCTGCACGACGGCAGGCGTATCGCCCGAGATCGCTTCTCCCAGATCGTGCACCACGAGCAGCTTCAGCAGTCGTGCCATGTCCAGACCGACCAGTTCGCGCTCGAACATCAGCGCCATCAGGCACAATCGCCAGCTATGCTCGGCGGTGCTTTCCGCCCGACCCTGGCGCGTGCGCCCGGAGCGAAGCGTGTCCTTGAGCTGTTCGGCAGCCTGCACAAACGCCAGGATTCCCTCGAGCCGCCTGGGCTCGATCGCGGGCCCGTCTTCCGACATCGCCGGCATCACTCGCTCCCCATACGGATGGTCGAAACCTGACCACCTTCTTTGCGCCAAGATCGTTTGCCGGCACTGGCTCGGGAAGCGTCGTCCCCGACTGCAACCAGCTCAGCTGCGACCAGTGCGCACATTGTGGCGAGGGCAAGCGCGGCGACAAGCAGTCCCAGACCGCCCCATCCCCAGGCCATAACCACGAGCCCGCCGATCGGCGGACCAAGCAGGGCTCCCCCCGCCCCGAACTGGGTGATTAAGCCATTCGCAAGCGCGATTCTGGGATCGGTGGCGGACCGGGCACCGGCAAGCAGGGGAAGACGCCCGAAGATGATCGGCGACGCGATCCCGCTGGTGAAAGAAATCCACAGCGCCCAGGCGGCACTTGTCCAGAAGATTGCGTTCGGCGAAGATTCTACCGCAAAAACCTGCGGCGCTGCCGCCGCTGCGGCGAGCAAAGTGACCGCTATGATCGCGACCGGGCGCTTGCCATCCAGCCATCCCAGCCGCGCAAGCGCGATTGCCACCGCTGCCCCCGGAACCGATCCCAGGGCCACAACCCCTGTGGCGAAGCCCGCGAGAGATGACGACACCCCTGCCCGCTCGACCAGGAACGAGGGAAACAGCATCGTAAGGGCGCAGATGAAGGTGGTGTAGAGACCAAAGCCGAAGGTGGCGATCCAGGCGGCAGCGTGGGGGAACGCGAGTGCTCGTCTCGCCGATGGTGCGGCCGGAGGGACACGCAGCACCGCGCCGATGGCGAGCGCGCTCAACAAGGCCCACAGGAGGAAAGCTCCGCGCAAGCCCAAGGTCGCGAAGGCCAAACCCGTCACAACGCTGCCCACCGCCATGCCCACAGCCACGAAGGTGCTCCACAATGAGAGTGCCGACGCACGGTCTCGTTCGGAAGCGATCGCGACGATAAGCGTCGGTGCGGCGATGACGACCAGCAGATAGCCCATCCCCTCGACAGCGCGCGCAGCCAGCAACACCGCCGTTCCGGACGCATAGGCCTCGGCGACCCCGGTGGCAGCCAGAATCGCAAGGCCCGCGATTAGTGAGCGGCGAGCACCGATCCATCCGAGCGCCATGCCGGCGGCCAGCCCAAACAGGGCGCCTCCGACCTCAAGGAGCGAGATCAACAGGCCGGTGAGCGCGATTGAGATTCCGAGAGTGTCGGCGAGCGTCGTCGCGAGGACTGCGGTCTTGGCCAACTGAGCGGCCGCCAGAACACCGATCAACCAGAGGATGAAGATCAAGACCCGAGCATGTCGCATGCGGCGCTTGCTAGCCGGGGCGACGCGGCCGCGGAACGCAAAAATTATGCGTGGCTAGCGATCGTCGTGGTCAGCCGACCGATGCGCCCATCGGAAAGCGGGATCGTCTCCCATTGCATGATCCCTGGCGAAACCGGGATTTCGTCGCTGGCATTCCCGCCAGTCGCGAACCGTAGCCTCTGGCAGGGGCGTTCGAACCATCCGGCGTCGGCAAGGCTATCCTCCGCCGCCATGATTTCGTCGCTGGCGAAGCGCCACAGCGACGATCCGAGATAGGCTGCAACGTCGACGTTCCAGGATGCTGCGCGTGTCGGCGAGGCAGCGAGAAGCCGATGCGTCGCGTCGCAGATGAGGTGCACCGGCATCGACGATGTAGAGACCAGGCGCTTTAGCGCAGCGTCGCTCGCGCTGGTCGCGCTTGCCGCCACGATCTCCGCGATGCGATCGCGGTGGCCGATATCAGGCTCCTGCGCGCCGCTTTCCCAGCGCGAAACGCTGCCCTGGCTGACCGACAGCCGCTGCGCAATGTCGCCTTGCTTGATCCCGTTCAGCCGCCGAAACCGGCGGAGCGCCAGACCGATCGGAAGATCGTGTTGCATCTCCACTTCATACCGAATTCGCTTTGACCTGTTCAAGACCACGCCGCTCAATTTCTGTCGTTCTGAGGTCCCGTCCGGGTGGATGGCTTATGTCCGCTGCCAGCTAGATCCGCCGTTCGAATAGTCCGGTGAACGAAGGACCGGTTTAGGAGGCCACTTCAGAGAGGCCAACTAGCCGCTTTAGGAGCGCTTCCAGCTTTGCCACCCGAGCACGCGTATCGGTAGTGAATCGCATTTCTGACTTGTAAGCGGCCTTTCCAGAGACGACGACATTAACGAATATGGTGGTTTGAGTTCGCGCCACCCGAAAGCAGCTGGAGCGGATTGGCACCAACGCCCGGTTGGGTTATTTACGACACATGAAGTCCGCAGACCGAACCACCAGCATCGCGCTTACTCGTCCCTGACGCTGTAAGCGGGGCGGCGATCGCTCGGATCGCTTGCTGACCTTCACCCGACAATGTTCGGGTGAACCTTCGCCGCCTGCGCGGCTTGCAAATGATCGGTTTTCATCATGAAAAATGTTTTCGAGAGCCCCTTCAAGGGCATCACCCTCGATCGCCTCGTTACCAATCCTAACATCCGTGTCGGGCGTTACAGCTACTATTCAGGCTATTACCACGGCCACGGGTTCGATGATTGCGCCCGCTTCCTCCTGCCGGATGAAGGCGTCGACAGGCTCGTGATCGGCTCCTTCTGTTCGATAGGATCGGGTGCGGCCTTCATCATGGCTGGAAACCAAGGTCATCGGAACGACTGGATTAGCACGTTCCCCTTTTACTGGATGTCGGAGATCGACGCCTTCGAAGGAGCGCGAAACGGTTTCGAACGCGTCGGAGACACGGTGATTGGCAACGACGTCTGGATCGGCACCGAGGCGATTGTCATGCCAGGCGTCAAGATCGGAGACGGAGCAGTAATTGGCGCTCGGGCTTTGGTAACTAGGGACGTTAAGCCCTACGCCATTGTTGGCGGAAATCCCTCTAAGACGCTTCGAATGCGGTTCGCTGAGGCGGACATTATGCGCCTCTTGGAACTGCGGTGGTGGGATTAGAGCGACGACGAGCTGAGAGCAGCTATGCCACTTCTCACCGACGGCGACATTTCAGCTCTCTATCGTCACTGGCAGAAGATGAATAAGCCGCTGCCATAGCCACAGCGTTTCACGTCCGCTTCTGCCCGTCCCGTTTTCTAAATCGGGCGGGCAGCTTGCTACAATTTCCAGCCCTCTACGTCATGACTGGCGCGCCTAAAGCCGGTCAGTCAGGCTGAACCAACGGCAGATTTCAGGAATGCTACTTCGAGCCCTCGACAGCCGCTCTGTCGGCGGCCCCTCCCATGAACGTTAGCGCTCAACGACCCGGGGCATTGCCCTGAATGCTTGAGTGCGGGCATTGCCGACCATTACGGACATACAGAAAATGCTATCTTATCAGCGGTGAGCTGTTGTCAGATAAGTAGGTTTGCAATCCCTAGGCTGACACGCCACAGTTCAGCCCGACAAAGCTGTGCGCCAGCACAAATTCAACGCTCTGAGGTCAGGAAATTCGCATGATTGCCAGAATGCTTGCGGCCCTGCTGATTTGCCCGGCTTTGCTTGTTCCGGCGTCTGTCGCCCTCGCCCAAAACCGGCCCGTTGTCCCCTTGTCTCCTCAGATCGATGCCAGCCGACCGGACTGGGAAAATCCGGCCGTGTTCGAGCGCGGCAAGGAGCCAGCGCGCGCGACTAGTTTTCCGTTCGAAAGTCGCAAACTGGCACTCGCTAACGATCGCTCAGCGTCGCAGCGATTCTTGTCCTTAAACGGGCGATGGAGTTTCTTCTTTTCGCCCAATGTTGATAGCGCTTCCACCGACTTCTTCCGCGAAGATTTTGATGTCTCGACTTGGAAGAAAATCCGCGTTCCGGCCGACTGGCAAGCCGAGGGCTACGACCAGGCCCGGTATAACAACATCACATATCCTTTTCCCGCAAACCGCCCTCTTATCCCTCATGATCGCAATCCGGTTGGGTCCTATCGGCGCGATGTCGACATACCGGCGAACTGGTTGGGTCAGGATGTCGTCCTACACATAGGCGCGGCGGGATCGGCCTATTATGTCTGGGTGAACGGCCAGCAGGTCGGGTACAGTGAGGACAGTAAGCTCCCTTCCGAGTTTAATATCACACGCTTTTTGCGGCCGGGCCGCAACAGCATTGCGATGCGCATCTATCGCTGGTCAGACGGCTCGTATCTGGAGGATCAGGATTTCTGGCGCGTCTCGGGTATCGAGCGCGAAGTGTTCCTAATGGCTGCGCCCAAGACGCGCATTCGTGATTTCACGGTGCGTGCTGGCCTTGCCAACGAGTGGCGCGATGGCACGCTCGATGTCATTGCCAAGGTGCTTCCTGGCCGCAAAGCCACCACGGTGCGGGCGACCCTTCTCGACGGCTATCAGACCCTGCTGCGTCGCACGGCGTCCGTCAAGGCCGGTCAGAGCGAGCAGACGGTGCGTTTAGGCGATCGCCTAAAGAACGTGCGCGCGTGGTCAGCGGAAACGCCCAATCTCTACACGTTACTGCTCGAGCTTCTGGACCCACGGGGCGAAGTTATCCAGGCGACCCGGCAGCGCGTTGGCTTTCGTGACGTGGCGATCCGCCAGGGTCAGCTTATGGTAAACGGGCGCCCCGTCTATATCCGCGGCGTCAACCGGCATGAGCATGATCCGGATACCTTCCACGTTATTTCGATGGCGTCGATGCGCCGCGACATCGAGATGATGAAGCGCAACAATGTAAACGCCGTGCGGACCTCGCACTATCCTAACGATCCGGGCTGGTATGATCTCGCTGACGAATATGGCCTCTATGTCATGGACGAGGCCAACATTGAGTCCCACGCCTATATGGAGATGGGCTGGAAAGGCGATGCCGAACGCGAGCTCTACCAGCTGGGCTACGACAGCGCTTGGGACGCAGCGCACGTCTCGCGCGTAGCCAACATGGTCGAACGCGACAAAAATCACCCCTCGATCATCTTCTGGTCGCTCGGCAACGAAGCCGGGATCGGCCCTGCGTTCGAGAAGGCGGCGGCAGAGGCGCGACGACGCGATCCCACCCGCCTCATCAACTATCTCGGCTGGGGCACGTTGGAGCAGCCCAAGCCCAACGCCTATGCCGACATCTTCGCGCCGATGTATTACAGCGTGGCGCAGACTATTGAGTATGCGCGCGATCCCCGTTTCTCCCAGCCGCTGATCCAGTGCGAATATTCCCATATGCAGGGCAACAGCGGCGGCAACATGGCGGATTACTGGGAAGCTATCTATTCCAACCCCAAGCTGCAGGGCGGCTTCATCTGGGACTGGGTGGACCAGTCCATGCACGCGCGGGACGAGAATGGCGAACCTTTCTGGGGGACCGGCGGGATCTATGGTCCCAATCCCGGTGGCGACATCGAATTCGGTGATGGACTAATCCAGCCCGATCGCACGCCCAATCCTCATCTTTTCGAGATGAAGAAGGTCTACGAACCAATCGCGTTCCGCTCGCGCGACGCCGCCAGCGGGCGTTTCACTGCGATCAATCGCCATGATTTCCGCAATCTTACCGATTTCGACTTCGGTTGGCTGCTCCTCAAGGATGGTATCGAGGTAGCCCGTGGCACGCTGCCCGCGCTCGATATTGCCGCGCGTAAGGAGGGCAGCTTCTCGATCCCGCTTCCTGCGGATCGGAAGGCGGGTCCCGAGTATGTCGTGACCATCACCGCGCGGGCGCGCGCTGGCATGTCTGCGCTGCTGCCTGCTGGGCATCTCGTCGCTTGGGAGCAGTTTGTGCTGCCGGGTGGTGCGTCAGCGGTGTCGGTGGCGTCCGGCGCTGTGAAGACGAGCGAACGGGCTGGTCAGATTACGTTGGCAGCAGCGGGTCGCCAGCTTCAGGTCGATCGCGCCACAGGCCTTATCGAGTATCGCAAGGACGGCCGCGTCGTCCTCTCTGGGGGCACGCCCAACTTCTACCGCGCGTTGACCGACAATGATCTTGGCACTCGGATTGAGCGGACCCACGGCGTCTGGAAGGCGGCCACCGAGCGGCGCACCGTCGAAGCGATCACGGTCGAGCAGGTGAGCGCGGGCGCCTCAGTGCGCGTACAGTTCGTCGTTGGCGATGGCGCGGCGCGGTTCGAGAGCCGATACCGGATGCAAGGCGACGGCAGCGTGTCCGTGGAGGCGCAATTCACCCCGGTTGCCACAAATCTGCCTGATCCGCTGCGGGTCGGAATGATGTTCGACATGCCGGCGGACTTCACGGACCTTGAGTGGTACGGGAAAGGCCCGCACGAAAGCTACTGGGATCGTCAGGCGGGCGCCGCTCTTGCCCGCTGGACCGGGCCGATCGCCGAGCAGAACCATGACTACATGCGCCCTCAGGAAACCGGCAACAAAGTGGGCGTGCGCTGGCTCGCCATCCGCGGGACCAACCTGCCGACGCTCGCGGTGAAGGGGGAGCAGCCGCTCTCCGCCAACGTGCTGGCCTTCCCTTATGACGATCTGGCCCGGCGACCGCCGGGCACCTGGCGGAGCAGCGACATCGTTCCCAACCGGCAGGTCACGGTAATGATCGACGCCCTGCAAAGCGGCCTTGGCGGAACCGACAGTTGGAGTTCGCTCGGGCGGCCATTAGAGCGCTATCGCATTCCGGTCGCGACGCTGCGCTACGGCTTCACATTGTCGATCGACCCGAATCGACCGGCCATATCCGGCGCATGGCCCGCCACAGCAACGGGAACGCCGATCGCGTTTTAAAGAGTTGTCTGCATCGCCATTCACGCTGTTGACGCTCGCCATCGGCTGCTTCGTTCTAAGGCCTATTTGAGCCAAACAGACTTTGAGCATTGCCGGAGGCGATCTTGGTCTTCTCCTCGACCGTAAGCGGCAGGCGGCTTAGCGCATCAACGTTCTGCTTGATCGAAAACTGAGGATAGTCGGAGCCTAACAGAACGTGATCGATCCCGACGTTACGCAGCGTCCAGGCGAACTCTTCGGCCAGCGGTGAATCGGCGGCGATGGTGACGGTCGCAGATATGTCGAACCAGATGTTGTTACCAAAGAGCCCCTCTGCCGTGCGGATCAGCTTTAGCACATTCCAAAAACGGAAGTTCAGGCCGCCGATATGTGCAAAGATGAACTTCGTTTTCGGCGCAGCGAGCGCCAGATTAAACAGCTTTTCGCTGTCTCCGGGCAGAATGTTCGCATTATCCATCATGACGATGATGCCGAGCTCTCCCGCGCGTTGAGCGAGGCGCAGGACACGCGGATCCGATGCATCGAACTGCTGCGTATGCGGGTGAATTTTCAGGACCTTCACGCCTAGCGCGGCAAGGCGGGCGAGCTCAGCCAGGGCCGCGTCACCATCATACGGGTGAACTGTCGCTATCGGCAGCATAGCCGAGTGGCGCTTGGCCATCGCCAGCACAGCATCATTTCTTGCCCGGATGTCAGCGGTGTTCCCAGCAGGTGCCTGATTACCTCCGCCAAACCACATAGCCCCATAGCCAATGACGGACTGACCATCCGCCTTGGCCTTTGCCTCATATTCGCGCGCCGATGCCTCGCCGTCGTGGAGATGCACATGGTTGTCGAACACCATGTCTTGCGCAGCCAAGGGCGCGGCGACCAGTGAAAGGATGATAGCGACAAGACGCTTCATAAAGGCTCCAACATCGGGAGTTGTCGCGTGCCGACGATGGCACATTAACTGCGCTAGTAGTGCACCTGTCGCGCAGGCCTTCGATAACAGCGAGCATGGTTTAACGACTGGCCCGCCGGCTTCAGAAGACCCCAATTGCTCCGTGCGCCCACAGCAGAGCCGCGGCCGCGATCGTCCCCGCCCCTGCGATAATCCCCGCGGTTCGCGTTAGCGGAGACCGGGCCACAAACTCGAACACGACGCCGGTCCCGATCAGCAGGAGGGCCGCGGCGGCAAAGTCAAAGGCGGTCCAGGCAACCTCGCTCGTTACCTGCATCGCAGCCAAAGGAAGAAGCAAGAGTGCAAAGACTGTCGTCCAAAGAGCAAACCGCCAGGACAACTTTGCTCGAGCCGCAGTTGATCCCGACATATCAGCCTCCCAAGTCGCGAGATGCGAACCAGCTGCACTCAATATATAAAGTTTGAGCCCGTCAAGCGACCGAGATTGACCTGCACGCAGCTCATAGCGGCCGCATGATCCCTTGGCTCAAAACTCTGATCGTGGCGTTATAGCGTAGATGAGCAGCGATCCGTTTGACCTCAGGCGCTTTGTGTCCGCTCAACAAGGAACCTATACGCAGGCGCTGGAAGAAATCCGACGCGGGACCAAGCGCTCGCACTGGATGTGGTTCGTATTTCCTCAGATTTCTGGCTTGGGCACGAGTGCCGTGGCGCAGCGATTTGCGATCCGCTCCTTAGCTGAGGCCAAAGCCTATCTGCAGCATCCTCTGCTGGGCCAACGCTATGAGGAGAGCGTCGCCGCCCTCCAAGACCTGAAGGATACCAGCGCAGACCAAGTCTTCGGTAGCATCGACGCTATCAAGCTGCGGTCGTCTCTAACGCTGTTCAGCGGTGCTGAGGACAGGGCAATCTTTCAGGCGGCAATTCGCCACTGGTTCGGTAGCCCCGACGGACGCACCATAGAGATCCTCAGGCAGATCGCGCCGTCAACCTGACCGACCAAAGCCCCCACGCTGCCCTGGGTGAACTTGGCGTCTGCTACTCTCCTGAAAAATTCGCGAGCGCCATAGCGCGGGGGATTCCGCCTGGTCAGCAACTTTGCAAACCACCTCATGCGGCGCAGGGAGAGAGCCGCGCTGCCAGCCGCAGCATTGAGGCGGCGTGTCGCCGGGCGATGGCGAGGCGATCTGCGCCATATCCGCCGCCCAGAGTGCTGGCGACCGGGATGCCATGCGCGAGCGCAAGGTCTGCAACGAGCTCATCACGGTCGGCAAGGCCGTCATCGGTCAGCGCAAGGCGGCCGAGCTGATCCTCGCTATGGACGTCGACACCTGCCTGCAGGAGAATGAGTTCGGGGCGGAAAGAGGATAGCACCTGCGGAAGCGCTTCGGCCAGCGTTGCAAGATAATCCTGATCACTGGTTCCGTCGGGCAGAGCCAGATCAAGCGAAGAGCTGGCCTTTCGCACCGGGAAGTTGCGCTCGGCATGAATTGAAAGCGTGAAAATCTCAGCCTTGCTGGCTGTGAGCACCGCCGTGCCGTCCCCTTGGTGAACATCGAGATCGAGGATGAGGATGCGCGCGACGGTCCCTTCAGCAATAAGCCGGTTAGCCGCGATGACGAGATCGTTGAACACGCAATAGCCAGCACCTGTCTCGTACTGAGCATGGTGGCTGCCACCAGCTGCATTGGCGGCAAAGCCATGGGAAAGGGCAAGCTTTGCG
>PJTZ01000264.1_pt1 | contig 15891 bp, 13 predicted proteins | sample 1512131 | NCBI WGS metagenome assembly PJTZ01 (sample SAMN08177679, study PRJNA422409) | Soil metagenome, whole genome shotgun sequencing project. | reverse complement strand
TGCTACAAAATTGGATCCGGCACTTTTTTTTCAGATAAACCGTAAGTTTATGGTGCACATCGATGCCATCGTGTCCATGCTGAAAATAAGCCGTGGTCGTGTTAAGGTAAAACTTGCTCCCGATCATGACGAGGATGTGATCGTTAGTCAGGAACGTTCCCTTCTCTTCCAAGAATGGCTGGGGCGGTAGACAAAAAATAAAATTAATATGAAAACATTTCTTCCCATAGCTAATGGCCTCGCTTTGATCATCACGATCTTTGTCAATTATTTAGGTAATGCCGGAATCTTTAACGGTAATACCATGGCGACGGTGTCGGAGAGATATGCCAATTTTTTCACACCGGCTGGATATGCATTTTCTATCTGGGGGATTATTTATCTCGGACTATTAGGCTTTGTTCTTTATACGGGACGTGGCCTCTTCACGAAAAAGGAAACGGATCCCATACTTTTCAAAATACGCTGGCTTTTCGTGTTTACTTGTCTAGCGAATTCTCTTTGGGTGATGGCATGGTTAAATGATTATATAGGCCTTTCTGTTATCATCATGGTAGTTCTTCTTGTTGGCCTGTTAAAAATCATTTTGGTTACGCGAATGGAATTGGATTATCACCCACTCAGAAGATACCTTTTCATATTTTGGCCTTTCGCGCTGTACGCTGGTTGGATCTCGGTTGCATTGATTGCGAATATAGCGGCTTGGCTCACGAAGATAAATTGGGATGGCTGGGGCATTTCACCCGTGACATGGACGGTCATCATGATAGGTGTCGCGGGCTTGGTGAATGTGTTTATGATTGCTACGCGCAACCTTCGTGAATATGGCTTGGTTGGTATCTGGGCGCTGATCGCGATCGCAGTAGCTAATAATGCAGATAATGGAAGCAGTAGCGTTGTTTATGCTTGCTATATTGTCGCATTTGTTATCCTCATAGCCATTGTGGCCAATGCGTTGAAAAGCCGTAGGATTTCTTTCTAAAAGCTATGTCGCCAGCCTATGTTCAACCATAGTGTATTTATGGCATCACGTTCCATAAGATTGCTTGCACGGTAATCGAGTCCGGCCTCTAGCTGATCGTCTTTGGAAATGTTATAACCCAATGCACTGGAAAATCTAATTTCCACATGTCCTGTACCGTCTTGAAAGGAACCCACGTATTCATTGTCGAGGGCGAGATAATACTCTTTAGGATCGATAGTGATACCATTTAGTGGTTGCTCGACGCCAATACTATACCGGAAGCGATATTTTGCACCCTCCTCACGCTGAAAGGTCTGGTCAGCTCGAATGCGATGTTCGAGCTGTACGACGTCTAATTGCTGTTCGGTAGTGTATTGTTCGATAATGCGGTGTACAAAACGACCGTCGCTATTGTCCCAGCGAAAGAGATAACCCGCCCCGAAATTTTTCAAAAAGCCTTTTTTTGCTGTAGCAACGAATTGGATGCCTGTATGATCAAATCCTGACCTATTGCTGGATTCCTCTAGCGGGTTCTGATACAGCAGGAAACGGTTCTGTATCTTGGCATCGATTGACACGAACTGGCTGATATCAAATTCAGCGTTGATTTGCGGTGTCGTTCCAAACCGGTTCTGTGCAAAGCATAGTGTCATAAAAAAATACGGCAATATAATAACAACCCATACCACCCCAAAGAATATCCGCATTATATATCTATTTAACAGGAGAACAGTTTCTCAGAGTTAATAGTTGCGAGATTAGAAAATAAATTGTAGGGCAGCTATCCTTGTGGGGTAAACTGCAGGAGTTGATCGTAAACTATGAAGACAAAGATGCGGAACAGACTCTTCGTGCTACACTAAAACCCACTTATACGTAGATTGCTGATAAAGACCTGTGCATTGTTACGATAGTTTTCCGTAGATACGAAAAAGTGTTTTGGTGCTCGAGGATCTAGTACGGTAGCATCTAATACTTTATGTTCGTCCACGTAAACTTGCATTCGGCTGCCGTCTATAGACATCGATACGTGCATGATAGCATTGGCGTAGTTGCTCAATGGAAACTCAATCCTACTGCTATTCTGGTTATTATTGCTGGTGGTGTTTATTGTTTCATAGTAATATTGTAAGCTGGTATATACATTTGTCTCGTTTGCCACACCATAGATATATTTCCGCGTGCTGTTGTTTTTGGAGAAACCGAAGTCTATCGATCGTATATCCTTAGCTTCATTGGCACGGGTTAAAAGATCAAATTCGAGCGTAAATTTTTGCGGTAGATGTAGTAACGTATCCAACTGGTAGGAAGCTTGATTGGCCAATTTTAACCATTTTCCCGGAGCACCACTGATTTCAACTACTGTGCCGGTACTGTTGGTTTGCCAATATCTCGCCATACGGCCCGGCGTATCGTAATCCAGGCTATCTTCGAACAAGAGCACATGGCCGGCTGTGAAGGGTTCGGCATTGGTCAGGATATCAAATGTTCCCGTAGTTTTAGGACTAGCAGTCCCCGAAATATCAGCTTCTGATTTGTTTCTTTCCTCCTTTTTTTCATTCATCAGTTCGTCGACGGACTTTTCAACTTTACTCTCAACTTTGCGTTGTATTTTTTTTAAAATCTGTGCGTGGCTACTCAATGTTATGCCCAGTATGGTAATTAAAATGGTGACCTGTTTCATAGATTTTTATTTAATGTACGATAATCACAAAGCGCCTTCGTCGTGCTTCGATAGTTAAATGTAGGGTTATCGGGGGATAAAAAGGAGAAGGAAAATAGATGCTTGAGTATCCGCTACTATATTTCGAGTATTCGCCCCTTTAGAGTCGATCGAGGTATGCGAGGACGTCGGCACGTCTGCTTTGTGCTATGGGAAGAATTTCCTGATTCCGCAGGATAAGTTGGTTCGTCTTCTTTTTCAACGAGGTGATATATATTTGGTTGACGAGATAACTTTGGTGGATACGTAGAAAACCGAATCCACTTAGCTTTTCATGGTAATGTTTCAGTGGTTGTGAAACGAGTAGGATGCGATTATCGGTTAGATGGAAATTACAATAGTTGTTGTCTGCAGCCAGGTATAGGATTTCACCAAGAGACACAATGTGGATCGTCTTTTGGCTCCTAAGTACCAGACGCTGTTCTGCTTCATTTTTCTGGCTGAGGTTTCGTAGAGCCTGTTCCAATTCGAGCTTTCGGAATTCATCGTTGATGGATTGCAATACACGGTCGACTGCGGTATACATGTCTGAAGGAGAAAAGGGTTTGACAACAAAATCTAACGCATTGAAACGGAACGCTTTTGTGGCATAAGTAGAATAAGCGGTAATAAAGATAATACGAGGGGTATAGGTTATCCTGTCGGAAATACGAGCGAGCCAATCGAAAGAGTTCCCATCTGGAAGGTTGATGTCTAAAATACAGAAGTCGATCTTTGCGGAAAGAAGATATTGCTCAGCTTCTGTAATTTGGTAGCAAGAGATAATCTTTATCTGTGGATAAGCCTCTTCAACGATCTCCTTTGTCATTGCCATGGTAAAGTGATCATCTTCGAGGAGTAGGCAGGTCATTTTAGGTTCCATAATCAACGCTTTGAAATTTTTGAAAGATCGAACGTAAACTCGACGCGTGTACCTGGATACGGACTATCAATATGTACCGCGTCCATGTTGAAGCTAATGAATTGAGGATGTTGTTTGTTGATTTCGTTGATCCTTTGGGTAACCAATTGTGTTCCCATGGATTTATATAGGCTATTGGAACGGTTCGGCGAGTTTACCGATATGCCTTGGCCGTTGTCCCAGATACTAATAATCAGTTTTTGTTCCGTTATGCGGATAACGATTTCAATATGAGGGTCATCTTGATCCGTAACTCCATGTTTAATGGCATTTTCGACGATAGGCTGAAGGAGCATCGGAGGGAGTTGTATAACGGAAAGATTTGCCTCAGGATCGATCTGTAACGAATACTGAAACGGCTTATGGGAAGCTAAGCGCTGCAGGTAAAGGTAATTACGTAGCAATTCAATCTCCTCCTCAAGTGAAATCCAATCGGTATCGGAATGTGCTAAGGTCGTTCGGATTAGACGAGCGAAATTGCTCAGATATTCCATGGATGTGTTTTTATCGTTCCGATAGAGATAATGTTGCACATGCTGCAACGAATTGAATATGAAATGAGGATTCAATTGTGCGAGTAACAATTGGTTTCTCGTTTTGGAGTGCCTGAGCTCACGCTTTACATGTTCATTTTTCAAATAGAGATATGCAGCTAAGCAAATTAAAAGGATGAAGAGGATGCTTCCGGTTATAACCAGGGTGAGCTGTTGCCTCTTGGTACTGTTTTCTTGCTGCAATGATTGGATCTGTCGTGATTTTTCGGCACTTTCATATGCTTCTGTTATCTCCACAATCCGCTGCTCCAATTCTTGTTGTTGTATGGAATCTTTGAGCTGATCGTATTTCTCAAAGTATTGTAATGCGCCGCGATAATCATTTTGCAAAAGAGAAAGTTCTTTCAGGTTTTTAAGGACTTGTAACAGTTGTGCGCCTTGTGCAATAGGAAGTACGTGCAGATAAGCTCTTTTACCTTCATGTAACTTGCCGGATTGTGTTAGCGCGTAGCCTAGGTTATTGTAGGTGACGATAGAGGGGGATTGCTGCAACTTCTCCCTGATTTGGAGACTCTCCGTACTATGTGTAATGGCGGAACTCCAATTTTTAGCTTTGATAAACAGGTTGCTCAGGTTGGTGTGGATAATGGCTTCCATCGCATCTTGATGCAACGCTCGTGCCGTTTGCAACGCCGATTGTAAGTAGGGTAGCGCTTCGTCATCCCTGTCGTCATCCATCAAGGTGTTAGCGAGATTAATCCTAATCTGTAGCTTCTTAACGGAACTTTCTGTAGCGAGACTATCCGCCTGCTGAAGATATCTTATGGCCTCTGCGAAATTTTTGACTTGTGCCTGTAATACGCCTATTCCCATGTATACATCGGCTAGAAACGATGGTCGGTCGTTCGATTTGGCAAGTTGTAAGGCTTTTAAGTAAGATTGTAATGAACTGTCCAACTGTTGGTTCATATGCAACGCCCGCGCTATACCGAGGTGTGTTCGTAACAGTAATGTATCAGGCAATCTCTGGGACTCCGCGCTTGATAGGATACTTTTATATAAAGATCTACTTTCTTCTACTTGGCCTTTCTTAAGCAATAGATCTGCGCTATCGATTAACGTTACCTTGCTGTGGTGTTGCCCAATAAGGGTCTGTACATGCATCAATAGGAGCAATAAGAAACCTCCTAATTTCAGGAAAAATAAACTAGCGCTTTGGGTATGCATGTTGTTACGAAAAAATAATTCAAAATATATCGTGTATAAACAAAAATAATAAGATTGTTGAAAATTGCTAATATCTAATTTACCCACAGGAACTCGTCATTCCGCTACTAGAGAAATTCTTGGATAAGGCTTGGTAAACTATTTTACACTTCAGATAGCATGGACCGTTGCAATGGGATTTCGAAGGTGTCGTGTAATTTAGCTTCTACATCATCTGGTTGAGTCAACGTGTAGTATGCTCCCACCAGCTTCAATCCTACATCTGTTCTGACAATTCCCATTTTGAGGAAACCAAATTGGTCATCGCAATAGTTTACCAACTGGACGTCATTGTCTACCGTTTGTAACGGCATAACCAAGGGGTTATCGCGAAGTGCTATCGAGTGGAGGACAGCATAACCACCTGCACCGGCAACAATGTAAGGTACCATGCTACCATCTGGGTATGTTTTGTGAAAGCGCTGGTAATTGTGTACGTGGCCGCTAAACACGGCATCGGGTATTACAGAAGCTTCTGCGAAGGCGTCTTCGAGGAAATCGATCATGGCAAGACTCGATCCGTGGTTCGAGTCTGCTGAGTACGGAGCGTGATGTATGCATACGATAATCGCCTGCTCGTCACGCCGGATGGCGGCATCTCGTAATTCCTCTACAAACCATTTGCGCTGCTCATTGGTAATCATACCGTGCTTGGTAACGTTTGGGTACAGACCTATAAAACGTGCAAGCGGCGTCTCCAATGTCCAATATACGTTCGGCTGTATCATGCTCTGCCGGTTGACACTGGTGTCATAAGTTATAGGGCGGCTGTCGGTATCACAGAAAACATCCATAAAGGCATCAAGGCTTTGGTAGGGACTGGACGCACTTGGATTGATGTCGCCATCGTGATTGCCGGCAATAGCAAAGATTGGAGCTGGATAATTCTTATAAGGCTTTAGGAATTGTACTGGATATTCGTTTGCTTCGCCATAATTATAAACGATATCGCCTAAATGAAAAAAGAAGGCAGGTGATGAATCTTGATGTCCTGCAATTTGTTGGGTCAACGTCTGGGCAACTGTTGCCTGAAAATCGGAATGGCGGACACTGCCCGTGTCACCAACCATGTGGAAAAACATACTATTTTGTATTTCACTCGTACGTTTCCCGATGACCTTTTCGATGTTTAAGCGATATGGGTATTCGCCTGTAGGAATCGGTAATGATTTGAAGTTGTGTGAATCATCATTGATATGGGCCAACACAACGGGGACATTGTATTTTTTATTTTCCATAATGCAAACATAACAAATCAATATTAGCTTCATGTTAAATGAGCAAGACTTAACATGATAATGCAGACTTATGACATAAAAGTAACCGCCGTCTCAAACATTTTGGCTATGTTCGCAACTTTTGGATTTTAAATCATCACTACAATTTTTTATGATCGCGGAATTAGAAGATAAGGACATTAAACAGGTTTATGAAACGTCCATTATCCAACAAACGGCCTATTGGTCGGAAGTAAAAAACTTACAGGGGTTGCATACCAAGGCATTCAATTTTAGAACGAAGCAATCTGATCTATATACGAATAGTAAAAGTGACGCCTACGTTATAGGAGATTTATTGATTGTAATCCAGCCAATTGATAAAGAACACAGTATTGCCTACGTGCCTTATGGACCTGAAGTAGAACCCTCGGAGGAAAATCAAGGCTCTTTTTTGGAGCAACTATCTGAAAGCTTACGGACGTTTCTGCCAGTGAAATGTATTATGATCCGGTATGATTTGCCTTGGCAATCGCTGTGGGCAAAAGACGAGAATTGTTATGACCTGCATGGCAATTGGCTGGGCGTCCCCGAGAAAAATATACAGGAGATTCGACTTAATTATAGTACGAACCATTGGCGGTTGAGAAAAGCCAATACCGATATTCTTCCTTCCAACACCATGTTCATGGATTTGCGGAAGGATAAGGATACGCTCTTCGGAAATATGAAGCCAAAAACACGGTATAATATCAACCTGTCAAAGAGAAAAGGAGTAAATGTACGTTCGTTGGGTATTGAAAGTTTGGAAATTTGGTATAATCTATATCGTCAGACGGCGACCCGAAATAATTTCTTTTTGCATGATATTAATTATTTCCGGATTGTACTTTCGGCCAGGGCAAACGATACTTCGTCGCCTGCGGATGTGTATCTACTAGTCGCAGAAGTCGAAGATAAACCGTTAGCGGCTATGTTTTTGGTCATCTCGGGAAATAGGGGGACATACCTCTATGGAGCTTCCGCTACAGAAAACCGGAATTATATGGCTACTTACGCACTGCAATGGCGCGCGATGGAAATGGCGAAGGAGCGGAGCTGTACGGAATATGATTTTTTTGGAACGGCACCAAATCCCGATCCATCTCATCCGATGTACGGACTTTATCGGTTCAAGAAAGGATTCGGTGGAGAGATGTACCATCGTATGGGGTGTTGGGACTACCCGTTGGATATGGAGAAATATAGCTATTATACTTCGATGGAATTTAAAAACCAACGTTACCATTTAAGTTAAATAGCTATATAATACAAAACACAACTATACAATAACTGAACTGTCCCTTCTTAACATTCAATGTCGCATTCTTACCCCTCCAATTCCATGATCTCTTCGGCAAGATCTTCCCAATTTTGTTGGAGCTGCTGAAAAGAGGCTTTGGCAGAATTATACGTTCGGGTAGCTTCTTGAAGTTTCTGGGCATCCGAATAAACTTCTTCTTTTGCTAAATGTGCTTCAAGCTCCTTCACCGACTTCTCGCTTTCTTCTATTTGTTGTTCGAGTGTTGCCAGCTCTTTGTTTTTGCGTTGAATGAGCCTGTTCTTATCTTCTGATGGGGGAGTCTTTTCTTTTTTGGGTTGTTCTTTTTCCTTTACCGCTTTCTTTTCTGTCTGAGGCTCTTTTTTCACCACGCGTTTTGCACTCCATTCCTCATACTCTTGATAAGTTCCTGGATATTCCTTGATTTCTTTATCTTCGATAAACCAAATTTTATTAGCTACCTGATCCAAAAAATAACGGTCGTGCGAAACAACGATAAATGTACCTTCATACTGCTGTAAGGCTTGGATAAGGATATTGACGGAGGCCATGTCCAAGTGGTTGGTCGGCTCATCGAGCACAAGGAAATTCGCGTCGGCTGTCAATGCTTTTGCCAATGCTACGCGTGATTTTTCCCCACCTGAAAGCACCTTGATTTTTTTGAATACATCATCTCCGGTGAACAGGAAGCAACCTAAAATGGAGCGTAATTCTGTTTCGGTATGTTTGGGTGCAAAGTTGACTAGTTCCTGTATAATACTGTTCTCGAGATGTAACGCCTCGAGTTGGTGCTGTGCAAAAAACGTTTGGGATACATTATGTCCTTTGATACTCTTACCTTCGTACTCCTTATCAGCATCTGCCACAATGCGGAGTAAGGTTGATTTCCCTTTACCATTCGCACCGATCAGCGCTATTTTATCTCCTTTTTCAATGATAGCGCTCGTATCGCGTAAAATTTCCAGATTGGGGTACGATTTGGAAATGTGTTCCAGGGTAACCACGTGCCGTCCGGAGGGTTTGGAAAATTTGAAGCTGAAATTCACCTCCGGATTATCATCGTCCACATCGTCCACTTTTTCCATACGATCAAGCGCTTTGATGCGGGACTGCACCATTTTGGCTTTACTCGCTTTGGAACGGAAACGTTCGATCAACCGTTCTTCTTGCTTGATCTTCGCCTGCTGGTTTTTAAACTGATTGCTCTGGATTTCCTCCCGCAGGGATTTCTCCTCTAGGTAGAAAGAATAGTTGCCGGCATAGATGTTCAGCTTGCCTTTACGGGATTCCACCGTTTTATTGATGATGCCATCTAGGAAATAGCGGTCGTGAGAAACAATGACAATCGCTCCTTCAAATGCATGTAGATAGTTTTCCAGCCATTTGATAGACGGTAAATCCAAGTGGTTGGTCGGCTCATCCAATAACAGGATATCTGGTGCTTGTAGGAGGATACGTGCAAGCATCACACGCATACGCCAACCACCCGAAAAAGTCGCTAATGGCCGCTGTTGTTCGTCTTCCGAAAACCCCAATCCGGCAAGAATTTCATGTGCCCGAAACTCAATATTATAGCCATCGAGCGCTTCAAACTCCATCTGCTTATCGCTAAGTTTATTCAGTACTTCGTCAGAGTAGTCGGTTTCCAGTTTTTTGAGCAATACCTCGATCTCCGAATGCAATTTATTCTGCCGTTCAAAAGCTTCCATGGCGACATGTAGGATACTTTTATCGGAATGGTACGACAAGAGATCTTGGTTGAGATAACCAATCTTTAAATCTTTTGCCATGGAAATCGTACCCGAAGTCGGGGTATAATCGCCTACGATTAATTTCAGCAAAGTAGATTTACCCGTACCATTTGCACCGATTAATCCTGCCTTGTCTCCCGGTTTTATATGCCAATTGGCCTCGTCATATAATGCGCGTGAACCAATCTCGAATGTTAAATTATTAATTGATATCATTTGCTGCAAAAGTAATGAATATTTCTGCTTCTTTGGCTACCTTTGCTGATATGTATAAATTAGTTAAACCTATATTTTTCACGATGGATCCCGAAACCGCACACCATAGGGTGACGGGCGGGTTGCGCACGTTTACTAAAATTTGGGGCGCAAAATCGTTGCTTAAGTCGCTTTATACGGTAAACGATTCTCGTTTAGAGCGTGAAGTATTCGGATTGAAGTTTAAAAATCCGGTGGGACTTGCTGCTGGGTTTGATAAGAATGGGGAGTATATTGAGGAGATGGCAGGTTTGGGCTTTGGGTTTATCGAAATAGGAACGGTAACGCCGCGTCCACAGCCCGGAAATGAGAAGCCAAGGATGTTCCGTTTGGTAGAAGATAAGGGGTTGATAAACCGCATGGGATTTAACAATCAGGGAGCTGACGTAGCTGCGGGTCGCTTGAGACGGCTGAAAGACCGAAATAACTTGATTATCGGGGGGAATATCGGAAAAAATAAGACAACACCCAACGAGGAAGCTGTAGATGATTATACATACTGTTTTAATGCCCTTTTTGAATATGTGGATTATTTTGTCGTAAATGTTAGTTCTCCCAATACGCCAGGTCTACGGGATTTGCAAGAAAAGGAGCCGTTAAAGAAAATTTTAAATACACTTCAGGATTTGAACTACACGAAACATATCCAACGGCCAATTTTACTCAAAATAGCTCCTGATTTAACGGATTCCCAATTAGATGATATTGTGGAAATTGTAACGGAGACAAAAATAGCAGGTGTTATTGCGACGAATACGACCATTTCCAGAGAAGGGCTATATAGCAACCCTGCCTTGGTGAAGGAAGCAGGAGGGGTAAGCGGAAAACCGCTCACTAAACGTTCTACTGAGGTTATTAAATACTTAGCGGAACGATCCAACCGTTCTTTTCCGATTATTGGCGTAGGAGGGATTCATTCGGCGGAAGACGCCATCGAAAAACTCGAAGCAGGAGCGAGCCTGGTGCAAATATATACCGGGTTTATCTATGAAGGACCTGCCTTGATTAGTAGAATTTTAAAGAAATTGTAGGTGCTCACATTTTGAAGTCAGCGATTTCCTTTTATGTATAATGTCCGAAGAGCACTTAACTCTTCGGACAGATTGGAACTAGTCACGAGTCACGAACTACAGATCATTAATCCCGATCCAAAAACTTCCGATCCTCCTCCGACAAATTCGTGTAGGGAGATGGATTTTCTAGTTCCGGGCTAGCTGATGTGGTTGTGTTATTGATACTGTACTCTTTCGGATGACTCTTTTTCCGACGGAATACAATTCCCCCAGTAATAACACCCAAAATAAAGAACACACCTAAAATCAATAACTTAGAGGTACGTATCTCACCGAAAAACCAAAAACTTGCTTCTTCTTTGTTATTAAAGAGAATCACCAGTACAAATGCTGTGATAATACCGAATATGATGGTTTTGGGTTTCATACTTAAACAACTTAAAACTTCGCACCTAATGTCAACACCACATTGGTACGTTGGTGTTTGATATCTGCTACCGGGCTTGTACTTCCCCAAAATTCTTCATCAATGACATATGGACTAACCTTATAGTCATTGATGAGGTGAACAACCGCTAAATCAAGATAAAGGGTATTCGTCAATTTTGTGCCTAGCCCTAAGCTACCGCTGTATTGCTTATTATCGGCGTTTTTATACGGGTTGCCAAAATAGTTGATGCCTGCACGTCCACTAATGGTGTTGGTGATGAGGTATTCACCGCCCAGACGTAGATTAACTACACCTTTATAAGCATTTTTAAAATCTTCGTCCCACAGCGCATTGTCTGAGGAGTTTACTTGTCCGGCACTTCGAACCTTAATACTACCGTAGTTAACATATTCGGCATCCGCAGATACCAATCCGCGACTGAAAAACTTGGATACGCCAAGTCCAAATTTCCAGGGTGTTATTAAACTATAGGTGAAATCATCTGTAAATTCCGTTTCACCGTAATCAAAAGCATTTTCTGCATTTTCATTATCGTAATAATCGACACCGATATAACTTTCTGTATATTGGTCGATCGTATACCAAGTAGGAGAGGTAATGGTCGCTCCAATGTTCCAGTCGACCGTGGGTTTATACATAGCGCCGATTTTGAAGTCTATTCCCGTTCCTTCTGAGCGTTGGTAGTAATCGTCCAACATCTCATAATTTTTATCCAAAAAGGCATAATTTGGATGTGTCGGATCTATAAAGTTGGAATTGGGATTATAATCATCGTGGCCTACTGTAGCAACATCTTTTGTCCAGCCGTATTCGGAAAACTGCGCGGAGTTTTCGTGTATAAAGGAGGAGAAGCCGATGTTACCACCAATATAGAATACGTTGTTGTAATTACCACCAAATGCCAGCGATGTTTTGAAACTATTGCCTGTTGTTAATATGTCACTGATCTGATCTTTATTTCCAGACTCGTTGGTGATAGGAAAATAACTGTTGTCCGTATTGGCAAATCTTTCAATAAGTTTCATGCCATATAAGCTGTTGGCAAGGCTATTGTCTCCAAACGCAGCGATATCATCGGTATACGCACTCACAATCGTGTTGTTTGGGTTTACACCTTCATAACGAACGTGATTCGAAAATCTATTCGTGTTTTCATAACTTATCCCAACATTGAAATTTTGCCATCCATAATAGCCTTCGTTCTTGGGGAAGTGGAAAACGGCTCCCGCGTGATCAACGCCAAACCTGCCCTTGTTCTTGCTAATGCTATTTCCGAAATATGTCCCCTTATTGGTCGCATTGTTATAGTTGAATGTGACAGAGATGTCTGATTGTCCAAAGAATCCCAGCCCCGCAGGATTTCCGGTAATGGAACTGATATCACCGCCTAATGCTGTTTTCGCATTTCCTAATCCTTTGAAGCGGGCTGTACCACCATTGGTCTCTTGCGAAAAAATCAATCCATTTCCAACAGATTGACTATGAGCAGAAAGCGCTACTCCTGAAACGAATAAAGATGTAAAAAGTATGTTTTTTATGTTCATAGTTTATTTTAAGAAGTAGAGACGCAATTTTTTGCGTCTCTACATGTATATAAATATAAATAAGTTTATCTTGTTCTTCCGCCGCGGGAGCTACCTCCGCCGCCACCAGAACTCCTAGACGATCCGCCTCCGCTTGACATTGATCCCCCCGAAGAACCTCTCGAAGGCGAGTACGAAGGTGTGCTTCGTGTTGTCGGTCTGGACGGTTGAGTCGTAGTAGGTCTAGACCGTTGCGTTGTCGGACGAGTGGTTGTCCTTGACGTTCCCGAACGTGACGTATTCGTACCTGTTGTAGGGCGAGTAGTCGTTCTTGTTCTATTTCCTATGGCTTCTCTGTTGGTTGTACCGCGTGTTCGTGTGCCGACACGAGAAGAGTTTGTAGGTCTGTTGTTGGGGGTTCTAGTAACATTGCCGTTTTCAGACCGCACACGGCTTGTATTTCCTACAGAGCGGGTTGTGCGTGTACTTGTTGCAGCGCGTCCAGTTACAATACGACCATTTCTATCCCGAGCTACGCGAGAACTGGAAACACGTGATGTATTACCTACACGTGTATTATATCCGTCGCGAGCGGTAATACGTGACGGCGCACCGCCTGGTCTTACGCTATATCGGTTTCCACCATAATAATGATTTCCGTATCCGTAGTAAGGGTGTCCCCAAGCATTATAGCCCCAGCCGGCATAAGGGTATCCACCCCATCCCCAGCTACCGTATCCATAATAAGGACTGCCCCATCCCCAACCATAACCATAGTAAGGGCGACCCCATCCGAAGCCTAGAGACCAACCTGATCCCCAGCCCCAGCTAGACCATCCGAGGCCAAAACCTCCATAGCCATACCAAGGGTCAAACCAAGGATCGAAATAAGGCATGCCCGGTGCACCGTAATGAAAACGGTTGATGCGGTTCGCATATACCAAATCGTTATCATACTCAAATCCTTCTACATATTCTTCGTCAGAATACTCGTCAGCATAGTAGTCATTTTGCGCATATTGCTCCTCCTGCGCTTCTCCATCGGTATAATAATAATCCGGACTCAGGTAATCTTGGGGAGCTTGGGATTGATTATTATACACATCGTCTCGGTGGGCTACTTGCCTACTTGTTGAACACGAGCTTAATGCAAAGATGGCTGCAAGTGTCAAACTACCGAATAATAATCTATTTTTTTTCATGATATCCTCTACTGTTAAACTTCGCTAATACAGTCTTTATTTATTATCTTAGACCCGTTTTTTAGACAAGGGTTTAATCCTATGCCAAAAATATAAATAAAACTTTAGGGCTACCCGAAGTTTTTCATAATAATACGAACAAATTACAATAATTGGTACAGAAATAATAATTGAAATAAATAATGGGAAAAGGTATAACAAGTCGTAGCGAAGATTACTCGCAATGGTATAACGACTTAGTCGTCAAGGCTGATTTGGCAGAACATTCTGCCGTTCGCGGTTGTATGGTCATCAAGCCTTATGGCTACGCTATATGGGAGCGTATGCAGGCTATATTGGATAAGAAATTCAAAGATACCGGGCATTCGAATGCTTATTTCCCACTATTTATCCCCAAATCCTTTTTCTCTAAAGAAGCTTCGCATGTGGAGGGTTTTGCAACGGAATGTGCCGTGGTAACGCACTATCGGTTGAAAAATGATGGCGAAGGAAATATTGTGGTGGATGAAACGGCAAAATTGGAAGAAGAACTAATTGTGCGGCCTACTTCAGAAACTATTATCTGGAATACGTATAAAGGCTGGATTGAGTCTTACCGTGATCTACCTATTCTAGTAAACCAGTGGGCGAATGTGGTACGATGGGAAATGCGTACCCGTTTATTTTTGCGCACCGCGGAGTTTTTATGGCAGGAGGGACATACAGCGCATGCTACAAGTGAGGAGGCTGTTGAAGAGGCTGAACGTATGCTGGAGGTATATGCAGATTTTGCAGAACAGACATTGGCTGTTCCTGTGATCCGAGGTGTAAAGACGGAAAATGAACGCTTTGCAGGGGCATTAGAGACGTATTGTATAGAAGCGCTAATGCAAGATGGTAAGGCATTACAAGCGGGTACATCACACTTCCTAGGACAAAATTTTGCGAAAGCTTTTGATGTGAAATTTACATCGAAAGAAGGAAAATTGGAGCATGTTTGGGCAACTTCTTGGGGTGTATCTACTCGCTTGATGGGCGCATTGATTATGGCACACTCCGATGATCAAGGGCTTGTGTTGCCACCAAAATTAGCTCCTATTCAGGTGGTTATCGTTCCTATTTACAAAACAGAAGAAGAAAAGGCGAACATCGATGGTTTTGTTAATAAGCTAACAAGCGAATTGCAAGACATGGATATATCGATAAAATATGACGATAGGGATACGCAACGTCCGGGTTTTAAATTTGCAGAGTGGGAAATGAAGGGCGTGCCTTTACGTGTTGCTGTTGGTGCGCGTGATATGCAAAATGGCACCGTGGAATTGGCACGGCGCGATACACAAACAAAAGAAACGGTATCACAGGAAGGGCTGGCAGTGACCATCGAAAATCTATTGGGTATTATCCAGGAGAATATCTACCATAAAGCGTTGTCTTTCCGTAGTGAACACATTACGGAGGTGAATTCTTATGAAGAATTTAAAGACGTTTTGGAGAATAAAGGAGGTTTCATTTCCTGTCATTGGGACGGTACGGTAGAAACCGAAAAACGTGTAAAAGACGAGACGAAAGCAACCATACGTTGTATTCCTTTGGATGCGAAGGATGAAGTGGGTGTTTGTATCTTCACAGGTAAGCCATCCGGTAAGCGTGTATTATTTGCGAAAGCGTATTAACTATATATAGATGGTGTCCGAACAGACAAAAGTACCTTTTCGGACATCCTCTAAGAAGAGATTAAAAAGAGATATGTTTAAAAAAATAGTCGCCGTAGAGCCGCTAAACTTAATTCCCTCGGCGGAAAAAGCGTTATTCGATTATGCGGAGGAAG
>PJTZ01000263.1_pt1 | contig 15917 bp, 15 predicted proteins | sample 1512131 | NCBI WGS metagenome assembly PJTZ01 (sample SAMN08177679, study PRJNA422409) | Soil metagenome, whole genome shotgun sequencing project. | reverse complement strand
GCGTTGTCTTAAATACAAGAAATCTGATTGTCCATTAAAACCTAATACTGCTTGTTTTCCATATAGAAGACGAGCAGTATTAATATTGCTTACGAAAATCTACATAATATCTTCGCACAACTTAATACAGTGCCTCGTATCCGCCCGACGAATTACAAGTTGTTTGATTTCTTGAAGTTCTGCGGAAAAATATCTTTCAGGTTTTTGTGATTGATGGTTGCTATGTTGAGCAGAGTGTGCTTTAGCCATTGGACGGGCAATTGCGCTATTAGCAAAAAACGGTGTCCAAGTGAATGAAGAGGAAGCAAGCGTGATACTGGATTTTCTATATCTTGTCGCAAAGAACTATAACAAACCGGAAGAGGGTCAAGAAGCTAAATACCTAAGGAGAAATCGAACTTCTGTAAAAAAAAGCATTAATCTCTCCCATAATCAAACCGCCCATTCCTATCCTTCTTCTTATCCAGCTTAGTTAACCCCTTTGTGCTATTGCACGCTTTCAGCACGTTAGCTAAAAACAACGGCCGCACTGTCCCGGTTAATTCCGCTTGGCAATGGTTGAAAATCTGCAAAGCATTCTTAGCTACGTCAAAGTAACCAGAATCAATCTTGTCCAGCACCCAATTCTGTATCCGTTCTTCCGAGACTATCTCAACAGGTTCACCGAATTCGATTAGCAAATCCTTATCCTCCGTTCCGAAATCATCAATAAGTTCCCAATCTTGACCCCTCAATCTGCTTCTCGGCTCGGTAAATGATATTGTGACTCTCGTCAGTAGCTTCTGATATGCGAATCGAATAGCTAGGCGCGGCATTGATATTCGGGACTATGGCTTGCACATCGCAATTAAAAATCTGAGGGATTATATGTGTGAATTTGTACCAAACATTATTTCTGTGGTTTCGCTTTATAAATATTTACTTCATTGCCGTCGATGATCTTTGTGCCAACAATATCTATTAATTTCTTATTTCTATTCATTGCACTGGATATATACGAACTTGAGTAATCCCAGCCAAATGACTTGAAAAACTCACCAATCTTGTCAACGGTTAGCCCAGATCTACAAAACTCTTCATTCTTCAATAAGTAATAAGTTATTGCATACGTGATAGCTGGGCGTTTGTCTAATACTGTGTAAAATGATGTGTGAGATTTGTGTGTCACCTTAAGATTATTACGAAAGTTATCTTCAAATTGAATATTTTTAGTGTTCAATTCGATCAATGATTTATCAAAGAATTCTGTCGCGATATTAATATCTTCGATAGTGAATAGTGCTTCTCCTTTTCGTATTCGAACGATAGTTCTAGCTGACTTCTCTATCAGATTAGCAAAATCTATATCAGCAACCCCACTAAAGTCAATAAGGTTAAGGATATTTTGTGTAATGAATTTTCTGTCGATATTACTCATTACCCAAAGTTGAATCGTAAGTAAATTACAAAAAGTGACATTTTATTCTTTTTTTGTAATTCGTTTTCTGTATGTTTGTATTGGAAATTGACCTGTGGGTCAATTAGGTGTTTAAAACTAAGAGTCTTGCCGTCACATTTCTCACGCCACGACGCAAGGCAGCAGATTAAACACCCATGTCTATGCTTTTATGCTATATTTGCATATAAGATAGATGTGGGCCCTGCTGTAATCCCGTGTCGTGTAAGGCGTGAGAAACTTTATTGTGACGACGGTGTGCAGGCCCACATGTATTAAATGTGCCTGCTAGCTAACGAGACTCGTTAATTTATAACGAGCAATGAAAACCGAAAAAGAAAAACTCTACAAAAATCTCATTTCTCCACCCGACTAAGTGGGTGCAAACAGCCATTATGGCTTTCCATAGATGCGACAACGTAAAACCGAATCATAAAACCAGTTATGAAAATCCGTAAAGTTCGCATCATTTCCAACAAAATTTTACTAACTGTGTGTGGCCTAATCTAGGTTTAGCCACAAAAGAGAAATAGCAAAACCTCTAGGTCACACCACCATGTCAAAAAATGAACAATTTTTATAAGGGTGGGAGAGGACTGTACCTACCTATTGTGGAGATGCGACTGATCGCAATCCTACCTAAGAAACAAAAACGATTAACGCTTACAAAGGCAAAGGAGGTTATCTATGGACGCTAGATATCTGCCCTTGCTTTTAAATGTTCGGGAAATAACAGCAGAAAATTATGACCCTCTAAAAGTAATACAGACTTTCTGGATTAAATACGGGGTTAATTACAGCCGGCTGCATGTCTTCAACCTGTTTTTATCTTACAAGGGTGAAACTGAACTCCAAGAGGAACTTAATGAGGAGGAGGTAGAACAGTTTTCACGAGACGTAATGGCGTTGTTTATGGCGTATTATATAGTTCACCAAGAAAAAATAATGCTAGAAGATATAAAGATACCTGTTGAGGAAGTTCCCGAAAAGAACGAAGAGGAGAAATTTTATAGTGAAATCCTTTATACAATGCTTGGGCTTCGTGATTTCGAACAAAAAATAGACCAGTAAATTATGTACAACAGCAATAACTACAAAAGTATCGATGCAACCTTATGGGAGAAGCAAGCGTCTATGTATAAGGAGGCATTTTTAAACCTATTAATAAAATTTTTACGCTTATTCTATCAAGCAACAAAGAACAGGTCAATCTCCATTGTTATGGAAATGATGTGTGTTTCGTTGAAGAGTTTGTTTTTTAAGGCAACGAAGAACAAAGTAGTCTTTTCTTATGGACTACTTTGTTTCATGTTGTTTAATCTATCAGAAGCCCAGACGCAGTCCCGAAATCATCTCGGGGCTGCCGAAAGGCAAACCGAGATTAAGCCATTGGAAATAGGGGATACCATCCCTGAACAACTCTGGAACTTGCCATTGAAGGTTGTAAACCATCCAGCTGGCGAGGATACGATTACCTTAAACTACTATCGGGATAAGAAGCTCATTATTCTGGATTTTTGGGCAACATGGTGTGTTCCCTGTGTTAAATCATTAACACAGCTGGATAGTGCCAGTAATGTTTTCGGTGATGATCTAGCCATACTGGCCTCCACCTATGAGGAAGCTTCCGTTGCAAGCCAATTTCTGGAAAAACGGAACCTAAAACTAACTTCTGCCAATGCGCGATCAAACGAATTACTTAAAAGTTTCTTTCCGCACCGTATGGTGCCCCACCAGGTCTGGATAACGGACGGTATGGTCAAAGCAATCACAGGGCATCCGAAAAACATCGTAGCAGATATTGCAGCAGTTTTAAGCGGGGAAGCAGTGGATATGGAAGATAAGGTGGATATGATAGATTACGACTATCGACAACCGATTATCCCGTTTACATTAAGGGCGGATGAATTGATAGTGTCGCATACCACAAGTGGTCAGCTAAAAGGAGTGGGAACAATGGCTTCGAGTTTAATGATGGATAATAGACACTGGATCACCTTTAGTAACTATCCGCTTATGCGCATATATACGCAGGCACTCGGACTACCGGCCAACAGGATCATCGTGGATAGCGCTCGGCCGGAACTTTTTGTCAGCAATTCCGGGAAAAATCCGAACAGCATCGTTTGCTATCAACTTATTGCTCCGGGGCACTATACCGAGAAGCAGATAAACGATTACATCGTCCGGTCGCTCAATCTTGATCTGAATCTGTGTGGAAAATGGGATACCATTGAAATGGACTGTTGGGTAATACGAAATCCATCCGAAATGTCCAACAATCATAACGTGGCACAGCAGGAGAAGCAGATGGTAAGGTTGACCGATCTGCTTGAGAGATACAATAAAAAGATAGCGAGCACTGCAAGCCCCATTTACGTAAATGAAACGACAGGAAAAGTATTGGTGAAGGACGATTTTTCCCTAAGGGATCTGAACGATCCGAAAAAAATGCAACATAAGCTATTTCCATATGGACTCCACATCACAGCGGAGAAAATGAAAATACCTGTTTATAGAATACAGGATATGACTGACATCCAATCTAGAAACCAACAAAAATGAAAAGAAATATATTGCTAATAGTTTTTTTATTGACAGGTGTCCTAAGCTATGCACAGGTCAAACAGCTGAAAGGACGCGTTATATCCAAAGCGGACGGCAAAGCCGTAGTCGGCGCTACGATCTCCGTTAAGGACGGAAGAGGCCGGACGCTCACGGATGAAAAAGGAAACTTTAACCTGGCACTTATGGAGCCAAATGCACAGATTATTGTTTCACATACCGGTTTTTCTGCTACGGAAATTTCAGCAGGCTCGGTAAAAGAATTTGCTGTAATCGAACTCCTGCCAGAAGAACAGGTGCTGGAGGAAGTCACAATTTCTACGGGGTACCAATCGATCCCGAAAGAAAGGGCTACCGGGAGCTTCAGCTTTGTGGACAATGAACTGTTCAACCGGACGGTTTCCACGGACGTCATCAGTAGGCTGGAAAATACGGCACCGGGACTGTTGTTTAACAAGGGAGATGCAGGTGATACCGATCCGTTGTTGATCCGCGGCCGAAGTACGATCCACGCTGATGCCAGTCCGCTGATCGTTTTGGACGATTTCCCTTACGACGGTGACCTGCGAAACCTGAATCCGAACGATATCGAGAGCGTCAGTATCCTCAAGGATGCAGCCGCCGCTTCGATATGGGGAGCACGGGCAGGAAACGGTGTTATCGTGATTACAACGAAAAAAGGGAAAATAGGTAAACCCTCCGTGCATTTTAATACAAACCTCACCTTAAAGAGCAGACCAGACCTTTATAGTATCAGACAGATATCATCTGCCGATGCGATAGAGCTGGAAAAGGAACTGTTTGACCGTGGAGCCTTTGAATCTGCTTTTACGGGGCCTTACTTTGATACGCCTTTGACACCTGTGATCGAACTCCTTGCTTCGTCGGATCCTGATGCGAAAGAAAAGATCGAACAGATGAAGAATTTTGATGTGCGGGATGATATCAGCAGATACCTGTACCAGAATACGGTCAACCAGCAATATGGGCTCAGTATTTCCGGCGCTTCGGATAAGGTCAACTATCTGGTCTCAACGGGATACGATAACAACCGGTTAAGTTTGGTCGGTAATGGGGAGGAGCGCTTTACGTTTCGCACGGTTAACAGTTTTCAGATCACGGACAGGTTAAGGGCAGATGCTTCTCTCCAGTTTACGCAGACCAATGGGCGACAGGGGGAGAATCTGGGGTATAATACAGGACGTGCCAAAGCATATTATCCCTATGCACGATTGGTTGGCGACAATGGGGAACCGCTGCCTTTATATCTGGATTATCGGCAGGGATATGTAGATTCTGTTGGGAGAGGAGCCCTACTGGATTGGAACTATAGTCCTATTGAAGAATTGAGAAATGTGAAAGAATCTAGGAACCAAAAGGATATCTTATTGAAGACCGGACTCTCTTACAACATATTGAACAGTTTATCGGTCGATGCGCGTTACCAATATCAGAACCAACAGACAGATACCGAATTGTTGTATTCGGAAGATAGTTACTTTGCACGCGACCTGATAAACCAATATGCACAATATAATTCCGCACGGGCGGACTATTCTTTCCCCATTCCGCGTGGCGGAATCTTGGACGGAGGTGTAGCAGGCGTAAACGGGCACCAAGGAAGGATACAGATAAACTTCCATAGTAGGTTTGGAATCGATCATGAAGTCACCGCATTGGCTGGTTACGAGATTCGAAACCGGGTTACGACAAATACTACTAGTCGGATTTATGGATATGAAGCGGAATACGGGATAAGCAATACGCTGGTGGACTATATAACGCGCTATCGCCTATTGTCCAGTGGCCTTACGGCGAGGGTTCCCGCACGGCAGTCCCGTAGGAAGTACGTCGATAATTTCATGTCGTATTTTATGAATGCATCCTATAGCTTTAAGAACCGTTATACCTTAACCGGTAGTTTCCGTAAGGATGAAGCAAATCTTTTTGGGGTGGCTGCAAACCAGAAAGGTACACCGTTGTGGTCTGTCGGCGTTGCGTGGAATGCCGCCAACGAAGATTTCCTAAAGGATCTTCCGGTGAGGCAATTGATCTTGCGCGCTACATACGGGGTAAACGGAAATATTTCGAGGTTGGCGTCGGCGCATACGACCGCGAGCTTCGGCAGTTCGTTTATGACGGGTCTGCGTAATGCCTCCGTGCTTTCCCTTCCGAACAAGAACCTGCAATGGGAAGAAGTGAAAACCTTAAATCTGGGGCTCGATCTTAAACTCGCAGGAGATAAATTGTATGCAACGATGGATTTCTATACGAAAAACGGCATTGGGCTATTAGCACAGGCTCCGATCGATCCTACCTACGGCCGTGAATCGTTCTACGGAAATGTTGCAGAGACCAAGGGTAAAGGAATCGACCTGGCATTGGGGAGCCGAGTGCTTAATCGGGGCATAAAATGGAACACGGACATTTTATTTAGTTATGCACATCAACAAACTGCGGAGTATCTTATGCCCGTGAGCACCAGTCCCGTGCCTTATCTGTCGGAAAAAGCTATCAACCCGGTTATTGACAGACCATTGTATAGTGTGTATAGTTTTAGATGGCACGGTCTTGATCCCGAAAATGGTGATCCTGTAGGATATTTCGATGGGGAGACCAGTAAGGATTATTCGGCGATTTATAACCGGACTCCTCTGGACAGTCTGGTATTCCATGGGGCTTTACAACCAACTCATTTCGGGGTATGGAGAAATACAGTTGACTACAGGAATTTTACCCTCTCGTTTAGCATCAGCTATAAATTCGGTGCATATTTTAGACAGCCATCCGTGAGTTATGGACAGTATCCGATACGATGGGTTGAGCATGCGGATTACGCGGATCGTTGGGTTTCTGCAGGTGACGAGAACCGCACGCACATACCATCCAATGATTATGGTAGTACCATAAATAGGAGTGCTTTCTATCTAAATTCTGAGGTCTTGGTCCATAAGTCTGATATGATCAGATTTGAAGATATACAGTTTGCCTATAATATACGGGCAGCGAAACTAGGAAAGTATTTCTCAGCGTTAAAATTCTACGGAGTTGTTTCGAACCTCGGTCTTATGTGGACGGCAAACAATGCAGGCATCGATCCCTATTTTAATAATATACCTAGTGAACGACCGCGTTTTTCTTTAGGAGCTTCATTAACCTTATAAATGTAAAAAAGATGAAATGGTACTTATTATTTTTGCTGGCGTTATATTTTATTTCTTGCAACAAACAAGATTTTTTAGACGCAAAACCCGATCAGGCATTGATCGTTCCACAATCACTGGATGATCTACAAGCAATTTTGGACAACGATGCACAGATGAATGGATTTCCCGGTGGGCAGGGGCTGGTGCCGCATCTTGGTGAGACAGGCGCCGATAATTATTATCTGCTGGATGAAACCTACAGTGGTACGATAACCGATCCGCTGTTCAAAAGTCTGTACCGATGGGATCACAATTTAGTTTTCTCGGAACAGCTTTTTGACTGGAACAGACCTTATATCTGCATCCTCTATGCAAACATTGTGTTGGATGCATTGGAAAAATCGGAGGTCCCACCATCGGATAGACGCAGAGCAGAGCAAATCGGGGCAACGGCAAAATTTTATCGCGCTCATGCATATTACCAACTTGCCCAGGTTTTCGCAGCTCCATATGATGCGGCGAGCAGTACGGCTACGCTAGGATTGCCGTTACGCGTTACGGCTGATATAAATGAATCGCTGTCCAGAGCGAATCTAGAAGATACGTATCAACTTATATTAAATGATCTGATTGAATCAATTGAGGCTTTACCTACCATAGTTAACGTGAAGATGCAACCGACTAAACAGGCGGCTTATGGATTGCTTGCCAGAACGTATCAAACGATGGGAGAGCACGATAAGGCATTGTTATACGCGGAGAACTGCTTGGATTTGCAGAATGGACTCTTCGATTACAATGTATTAAATGCGAACGCTACCTATCCGTTCTTGAACTCGGGGGTTGACGAAGAAATTATTTTTTCCAGCACTATGATAGGGCAGAATAATCAGATTCCCATCAATGTCTTTAGAGCGAAAATCGATAGCGTATTGTATGATTCATATGAAAATGGAGACCTGCGTAAACATATCTTTTTTATGCAGGCCAGTCCATCCGGGATGAGATTCAAGGGGAGTTATCATGGCCATGCCCATAACTTTGCAGGTCTTGCAGTCGATGAAATTTACCTGATCAAGGCGGAATCTTTAGCGCGTAGTGGGAAAACCCCGGAAGCCATGTCCACACTCAATGAACTTCTGGAAACCCGTTGGGATGCCGACCAGGTATTTGTTCCGTTGCAGGCAGATAATGCAGAGATGGCTATTGATATTATTTTGCAGGAACGGCGGAAAGAATTGGTATTTAGGGGGCTTCGCTGGACGGATATAAGAAGGTTAAATAGCGAAGGGCGTAATATCTTGTTAACCCGAAATTTGAACGGTGAAGCACTTGAACTCTCACCTAATGACGCTCGCTATACCTACCCGATCCCAGAAATTGTTATGGGATTTAATCCCGAATACGAGCAAAATATTCGTTGAAGCAATAACGTAGGATTTTGTATAGTTAAGAATGGTAACAAAGAGCCCCGAAACATTTTTTGTGACGGGGCTTTTTAGAACTGCTTTTGCAAATCGATGTTTAAGGATTGATCCGCTGCCTTTCTATTTCTACGTCTCCTGTTGCCGCTGCAACACCCGATAGTCCTGGGTCATTTTCAGGGCTAAATCCCTTTAAGCAGACTTCTGGATCATCCGTTGGGGGCGTACAGCTTGTCGGTGGATTTTCGCTTAAACCCATATCCGTGTAAGTGTTGTCCCCATTATGTAGATACCATTGGAGCTCATCTTGCGGTTTTGTGAAAACGGACTCATCGACATTTTTCTCAATCGACGCCAATACCAAACCGATACCAGCAATCGCTACAGTTAATGCAGCTACGACACTTTTTAAATTTAATCTCTTCATTTTCGTAATTTTTAATTTCAATTTTTAGTTAGTGCTATCGATGCGTTGTCCTTGTTTGTACGATGCCCGGACGCCATCATCGTGATAGTCTGAAACGTCTTTTGGCTGACCTGCCCTCAAAACCGGATAACCTGGATCCGGTTCTTCGATGTTCTGTAAACCAAAGGTAACATGCAATGAGATCCCCTAGGCGGACAGATATGCGCAAAAAGGGGGGCATTTTTGCACATAATGTCGAAGATGTAAGCCAGATGAAATATTTTATAATTGTTGTTGGTATCCGCCAGGTGTTAATCCAACGGCCTGTTTAAAAAAGCGACGGAAAGAACGCGTTTCCTGATAGCCGATCATCAAGCCTACTTTCCATACCGGCAGACCTTCCGTGAGAAGTCTCTTTGAACGTTCAACCAAACAATGTTTTCTGTATCTTTCCAAGGTGTGATGGGTGTTGAGCTTAAAGATCCGATCGAAATGTTTTAGGCTCAACGGGATTGTTTCGGACAATGATGCGAGGTCGTAAAGTATACCGTTTTCTTCAACACCTTCCACAATTAAATTTTTAGCGATTTCTACGTAATGATCGTGTTGCCCGGTATTTTGATTTTCTAAAAGCATTTTCCGCTTCGACAGCTTAATCAGCTCTTTCAGTTGGGCAATGATAGTGATCTGACTGTCCACATCGGCCTTTTTCAGTTTCTTGCATAAGGATCGGATATAGATTTCTGTAACCGGGCCGATCATAAAATCCTTGCTCGCCATGGCGTTGGACGACTTATCTCGATGTCCTTCCAATAAGGGCTGAAGAAAATCAAATTCAGTGTCCGCACCGCCGTCAAAAATACCCACATCAAAATAACAGACGAATAGGTGATAGCTACCGCGCGGTAGCTGAAGATGGTAACGCCCTTTAGGGAGGTAGATGTATAGCGCCCTTCGTTTGTTCAAAGAGGCAATCGGTGCATTTTGCTCGTCCGTAAATTGAACATTGTTACTCGCCTTCATCAGATAGACGATATACAGATCGGGTTGTTTTACCTTGATGGGAAGGTTTATGGTTTCATCCGATACCAGATCAAATTGCTGCAGGTAGCCCAGGCGTCCTTTAAACTCTTGGGCAATGTAGCTTTTCGATCCTTTTCTCTTGTATACGGTCTTGCCTTCATGAAAGGGCAGCGATGGAAATAAACCCGCAGCTTGCTCGTCCGGTAAAGGCTTACCGAATAGCTGCGTGGTCTGTAGAAAAAAGCTTTTTCGCATCGTTTTGGTTTGGTATACGCCCGAAATATAGAGAACCAAAAAGCGGATTCGTAAAAAAACTGCCAACAGTAGATTTTTACGTGTTTGACCTTCGTTCGTGCCGGCCGAACAGAGGTGAGTGTACACTTTTTCGGCTATCCAAGATTTTTTTTGGATTTAACAATAATCCTGTTGCATCTTTGATTTGCAGACCAACAGATACTGTGACCGCGGGCAGTAAATGTTGGATGCATGATAAGATTATTTACAAAAGTTAAATTTTTGAAAGCATGAAAAATTCAATTCAAAACAATCACGTTGCTTGGAGAAAAGACCCGAACCAAAGTAAGGTTTTGGTATGGTCAGATTTAGATTCGGTTTTAAACGAAGAACGGCCGGCTAGAGGGCAAAAGTGCCCGATGTTCACGTTTTGAACCGCCAAAGGTAAATCGCACTAATCAACACGATCTATGGTAGATTGTCGATAATCTACCATAGATTTTTACATAAACCACCACCTGATGAATATATTTAATTCTTGGTCGTTTGCACTGTTCAGTGCAAACCTGCACCGCTATTTGCCAAAGCTAGAATGGGACGAACATGAAACTATTTTTATCAATTGGAAAGATCATCACCGAGAAAAACCTCTGAGCGAGTTATTAAACGGGAGGCAGGTCGACGCGCAGGTTCTTCAATCTTTTCGTGAACCTTCGATTATCACCCTGTTCCATTTGGGAGATCATTTGGTTTGGCCGGTGCTGCTAGCACAAAAAGGCATCCGCTTTAATGTGGTATTGGATCGAGCCGTTTACCTGGATGCAAAAGAGTTGTTTGATCAGCTATTGATACAGTTGGGCGCATACGGTCACAGGCCGGAATTGCTCTTCAGTGACGATCGCGCATTACTGCTTAAGATAAGATCTAGAATAGCAGACGGCCAACACCTGCTGTGTTTTGCCGATGGAGCATCCGGCTCGGGAGCGATCAAAAAAGATGAACGACTGCCGATTCGTTTCTTGGAGGGAACACTGTGGCTTAAAAAGGGCATACCCTTTATTAGCCACGTATTTGGCATGCCGGTGATCTCGCTCATACCCAATAAGATCGGCTCCATCGAACAGTTGCAACTCCATAAAACCATTTTGCCAGCTGAGCGCGAGGATCGAGAGCGGTATCTACTTCGATGTTTACAACAACTATATGGAAGCTTGGAAAAAGAAATAAAAAATCATCCGCACCTGTGGGAATGCTGGGGATACCTGCACACAAATGGGATGTTAGGAAAGATTGTTGATAATCAATATGTTGGCGATCAAGGTGCGTCGATTTCTGTATTGTGGCAGGATAAAACGGTAGCCTTCGATCGGCTGAATTACGCGGTTAGAAGGGAATAGCTTATTTGTTGTTTTGACATTTATAATGTAAATTGGGAGTGTAGATCACCAAGCTTAGCGTTATGAATCCAATTGTCAGAACCATCTATCGTTCTAATGTTTGGGCTTTTCCAATTTTTGCCATGGTCTTATTCGTGGCAAATTGGCTGATGGGAGCCGATCCGATTCCTGCGAAGCAACTGTTGCTGGTCAGTGCCTTGTTTTTATTGTATTATAGTTGGGTATATTATATTATTTCGAATTTTTGGGTTAAAAATCTAAATAAGAAAATGGCTGCTATAGCAGCGTCACTGTTGCTCGTATTTACGATTGAACCTACGTTGATATTTTTAATATACCATTATTTTCCGTCACTGGGTGTGTATATGGATCGCTATATGAACGATCCAGGCTATGAACCCGATACGACAGAGCTTAGGCAACGGTATGGATCAGCCATAATATTTCTTTGCGTTTTGGTGGTCATAAGGCTTAGCCATAGAGGGTCGAGGAAGAAAAGTGCGGAAGTAAAAAGATCAAACCAGCGGACAAACGGATTGGAGAAAGAAATTTCGAATCTAAACTGCTTGTTAAAGGCCCGTAGTTTGAACCCACATTTTATGGGGAATTTTGCAGTCCTAGCGCTGGATAGGGAAAGGAAGAAGCCTAATGAGGAAAATATGAAGATGCTCACGATGCTGATCGCGCTTATGAATTACCAATTACGCATGGATGGCAGCCAACAAACGACCCGCTGGCAAGACGAATGGGAGCAAATCGAAAGCCTACTGGAAATGACACATTATAAGGATCCAAGCTTCGTTTATGAATGGTGTGATGACGATCACTTGGCAGATATGGAAATGTTTATCCCGCACGGCTTATTACTCATGCCGCTGGAGAACGCCTTGAAGTATGGTGAAAACACAGCAGAATGGCCGTTACGGATGGAGTTTAGCAGAAAGGATGATCGGATACGCATTCGTTATAGCAATTATTTTGACCCGTTGAAGCGAGACAAAATAGAGTCCACCGGTAAGGGATTTCCCCTGATGGAGGCACGCTTGGCAGGTGGTTCATGGCCTATTACAATGCACCGGCAGGAAGAGGGTAATTATTTCTGTGTTGATATCGAAATAATAGACAGTATCTCAAAAACCTATGATGATGAAAAAAAAGAAAAAGTATAACATTCTGATAGTCGACGATGAGTTGGAATCTGTCGGTCATATGGAGACAACGTTGACACAGATACCCTACGTGGAGGTGAAGAAGGAGAGTAATCTTGCTAAGGCTCGGTCGATGCTGGATAACGGTGGTGTGGATATCCTTTTTCTGGATCTGATGATGCCGGAAGCCGACGGCTTTACTTTTTTAGGGTTTTTGAACGAGCTTCCGGCTACGGTTATGTGTTCCGGCCGGGAAATACCGGGCACGACAGCCTTTGACAACGAGGTGGTCGATTGTATCAGTAAACTCGCTTCCATAAAAAGGGTACAACGCGCAGTGGATAAGGCGATAAAGAAATTCCATGAGCAAGAAGCCGAAAGGGAACAGGCCAAAACAGTCATCACGCTCAGGCGGGTGCGTGAAAACAAAAGAGTGGAGATCAACTGGCAAATGATAGAATATGTTTCGATTACTGGTGCTATATTGACCATATACGATATGAATAAAAAGAAAGAAGATTACTACTGTACACTATTGGCCTTTCTGGAAAAGGTGCCGGCACACGAATTTCTACAGATTCACCGGAATGCTGCTGTAAAGATATCGGCTATACGTAGCAAACGCTGGAAAACCTTAACACTCACGAGCTGGACCAAAGTACCGATCGGAGGCAACTACGAAAAAGATGTAAGAAAGATCGTACAGCAATTGGAGTGTTAACACCTAATTTATAAAATTAGCTAATTTAAACCATGCTGCCGATCTACTATGAAAAGAACCTTAATGGCGATATGCCGTTATTTGATCCGTATTATCCGTTTATTACATGAATTAAAGTTTCAGCTATACCATCGTGATGCGGAGACCATGCGTATATTGTCTGCGCTCCGAAAAGAATACGCGGACCTGAAACACTACTTGTCAGACCAGACTGCGGTCGAAACCGTATACCGTGATGCGGAGTATGCCATGGAATTTATTGGCATCAGTGAAAGTACACTGGCGCGTCACCAACGCAAGGGAGACCTCGCTGTAGCCAAGATGGACAAAGGCAAGCGCTATTTTCGGCAGCAGGATCTGGAGCGCTTTAAAAAAGAATACTGGAACCTACCGGATTAACCTCTTTTCCATACCTGCTTCGCCCTTTCTTTATACTTTATTCGCCCATCGACTGTGTTTTTTAGGACATTTTACCGTGCCCTTACCGAGCGGCGCACGGTAATTACACGTTGGCTACACGGTAAATCTCCGGTAAACGGGCGAACAGTGTCCGAATAGATTCCGAACAATGTCCGAACGAGGGGCGAAAACTCTTCGAATGGACCGTGGAATACACATCCGGTCAATACCCTGTCAATCCAACGGGAAATGGCTGTCAACACCCTGTCAACCGTCCTACAGCCCTTGTTTTATGCTCTGCTTCTGCTGTATGTTTGTTGCCGTAAGCCCCATATACCGGTATGCGAGAAGGTTTTACAGATGGTTTAACAATTTAATTTTTTTAGCATTATGGCAACGATTAGAAGAGGAGCAAATGGAGGATTCAGCGGGAAAGCTGGATCGGTTATCGGCAGCAGCTGGAAGAGTATTGACTACATCAAAGGCCTGCCGAAAAAACGAACGAAACCGATGACGCAGGATCAACTGGTACAGCAGGCGCGTTTCGCGGTATTGACCCGTTTCTTGATGCCGCTCACCCCGATGGTGCGCGTGGGTTATGGACAGATCCAATCGCATCGGGCCACGGCGATGAATGTCGCTGTGCAGCAAAACATGGGCCGTGCCGTAGTCGGTACGTATCCTGATTTTTCAGTGGACTATGCTGCGGTGCGCATCAGCGAAGGTCGCTTGTTAGGTGGTGGTACGGTAGCTGCGACGGTAGATACTGGTGTACTGACGGTGAACTGGAGCACAGATGTGAACGATCTAATGGATTCCAATGCGGATGACTTGGTGTACATCGTGCTTTTCCAGCCGGAGATCGATGAGTTCATGTCTACGCCTACACTTCCTACAAGGGAAGATGGCGAGGTGGACATTACTATTCCCGATCATTTCCTGGGTGGAAAGGGACACGTGTGGATTTTCTTTTCCGACCGGAAGGCAAAGCGCGTGTCGCGGAGTTCATATTTGGGTGAATTGGATCTGCAATAAAACGAGGCAGACGAAGGGGCAGTGCTATACTGCCTCTTCCTTTCAAAAAAGATGTATAACGTAAAAATGAATATCATATGATCGTACATAATGGAATATCTTCCCTAGTGGATGGACGGACATTGGCCAGGCTGCGGTTCCGATCCGCTTCGAAATTTTTGGCTCCGCTGGCGGCGTTGATAAAACAAGGTCTCGGAGGTGTGAAGAAACCGGGCACGACCCCGATGGGGAAGGCTATGTCGCATTTGTTGACCTCGGGTTTTAGCGGGAAGTATCCCGGATTAGAAATAGATCCGGGCAAAGTGAAACTCAGTGACGGAAATTTGGACAACCCACAGGATGTACAGGTGGCTCTCTTTAGAGATAATGTAAACATTTCGTGGTCCACCGAAATGCTGAACCCCTTCAATGCCCATGACGATGACGTCATCCTGGTTTGTGCCTATAGTGTCACGGCTCGATACGCTGTACTCCAAGAAGGAGTCGTACAGCGAAAAGACGGTCAAGCGATTGTTGTGCTACCGGCCGTGTTCTTAAGGGAGATCACACACCTCTATTTGCTGACACACACGCGGGATGGGAAACGGTTTTCGCGAAATATATACCTGGGCGCATGTACAGCAGAAAATGGAATAATTAAGAAATAACAAAGAAATGAAAACATTACAGACAAACATCCACTGGCTTATCGAGGATATGGCCGAGGAACTATCGGGGAAACACAAACTGGGCATTGCGGTGCTATTACTGACTGCGCTGTTCCTGTTCATCGGGACGATCTTACAGTTTATAGATCCTACAGCAGGTATGCTGGACATCGGTATCTTATCGGTACTGCTTTTTGGATTATTGACCAGCATGGCGGCTATTTTCTGTAGCCTCTGGTTGCAGGAAATCCTTTGGCAACCGTTCAAGACGTTCCGTAAAGAATTTAATTACCACTTTAATCAATTGACATCATGGCAACAATGTATCATCTATTTT
>PJTZ01000262.1_pt1 | contig 15999 bp, 15 predicted proteins | sample 1512131 | NCBI WGS metagenome assembly PJTZ01 (sample SAMN08177679, study PRJNA422409) | Soil metagenome, whole genome shotgun sequencing project. | reverse complement strand
CGTCAGTTATCGCAGCAGCGCAACAGGGCTTGTTGCGGGAACCATCACCGGACAGTTTTTTGGCCCAGGTGCCGCAGAGATCGGGGCAAATTTCATTGCTACCGGAGGGAACGGCGTTTTGACAGGCGCGCTTACAGGTCAGCGCGACGGAACCATCGGGGAGAATACTTCGCTTCTCGATATTCGCACGAATCAAAGTGTATCTGGCACGCTCGCCAACTTTTCGACCTATAAAATCGATACTCAATCCAATTTTACTGACCTTAGCGCGTTGACAGGGAACACTCGACTCGTCGCACTTATGCCGCAAAGCTCAAGCGGCCTGAACGCGCGGCTGCCGGACCATGCCCCCACCGATTTTGAGAAGATCGATGATGGAAGGGCAAATTATACTACCTTCCGAACGACACTCTCCAACGTGCCAAGTGAAATAACTTACTATAAAACGGGTTCGAGCAATACAGAGCTACCACTCACTTATCTGAGCTTCGTGAGTTGGACGCAAACCAATACAACAAACACGCCCAGTTCAGGCACAATGACGGCGTTCAGTCGCTACTATCTTCCCTACGGAATTGCGACCGCGAGTGGCTTGCTCGCGGCAAGGACCGGATCAGCCAACTACGTCGGCATCGTGCACGGAGATGGTGCTTCGTTGGCCGGCGCGCGCTACGATATCGGCGGCAGTGCCCGGTTTACTGTGGATTTCTCGAATACGCGATATTCAGGTAACCTCGCGCTCACTGGTCAACCGGCAAGCGGAGCATTACGCGATTTTGGGGCATTCAGCTTCTCCGGTGGGCTGAATGAGGGGCAACTGATGGAAACAAGGATCGATGAGGGAGGCGGCGTATTCAACAAAATCTCTCCTGTTCTCTACGGTCCAAATGGACAAGAGATTGGCGCACCCTTCTCATTCACGATTGGAACCCCTGGTGAAGCTAACGCCGTGCAGATCTCTGGAGTGGCGCTCGCAAAGCAGCAATGAGATTTAAGAAAGTTCTAGGAACACGCTGCAGCATCCAGAGCGGCTGACGGACTGGTCGTCCTTCGGGCAACAAGAGTGCCTAATAACTGCCGCTGATTCATTGGAAAGTAGATACGTCCGAAAGAGTGGGGTTCGAATCTCCGCGCTAACCGCTACTAGAATGCTCTGTTAATTCCGATATCGGTCGAGATCCGTCCGTAGGTATAAATGCCCACGGTCGACTGGTTGCGCTCATAAGATATTCTCACGATAGGAGCGAAGCCAGACACCTGCAATCTGCGGAAAACCGCTGCCAATCCACCGCGCACATACCACTCGCGTCGGCGGTCTCTGAACAGGGAAAGGCGCTCGTCTGCCTCCAGCCGGCTTAGGCTGGCGGTGCCGACTAGCGTGACCTTGCCGATGTCGTGCCAATAGACCAAACTTGTTGTGGCGGAAGCCGTTGCATAACCGGGATCGGTCGCTGTCTGGCGATTGGCAGCAAGCGTGATACTACCTCCACTACGCGCCGTGATCGCCCGCTCGTAAGCAGCTGACGCAGTATAAATCGTTCCATCTTGCAGCTCGTTGCGGAGATACCGCGCTCGATTGATGCTGGCGTTGGTATTGAGTTGTGCCAGTTTACCCAGAGGATGGAGCCAATCGATGCTAGCGCTACGCGTGCGCGCATATAGATCGTCGCCATACCATCGCCATGTATGCCCCAGAGATGGGGTCAGGCGGTCCGCACCTGACCGCCATTCGATACCTACCTGAGCCGAGCCGGCGATGTCGTTGAATTGGCTGGTACCATAAATACTTGCCTGGCCCGATAGCCGAGGGATTAAGGTAAGAGTGCTTGAAAGATCGTCCCGCGTATAAACTTGGCCGGCCCCTTTGAGGCCAAGTCCCGACCGTCTCCGCGCGTCCCTTGAGAGATCGAGTGGAGCAATCACTGTGTCTAGCGATCTGGCGTCTGTGGCGCGGTTGATATTGCTGTCAGGTGCTAACGCCAGTTCGACCGAGCCGCCCCATGGCTTTAAGGAGCGCAACGCAGCTACATATCTATTTACGACCTGCGCTACGTCAGGAGGTAAGCCGCTTGCCTGCGCCTGACGCAATTGCACACGGGCACCGTGCAAGTCCCCCATTCGCGCAAGCAAGGCCGCCAATTCCAAACGAACACGTGCCGTCTCGGATCTCTCATCCAGAATTGCGCGATAGAGGACCGCGGCATCGACCAGTTTTTCATGCCGGAGAAGCAATTGGGCATGTCTAAATCGAGCTTCGTTGCGGATATCAATGTTCGGATCCTGCTCAAGGGCACGGTAAAGCGTTTCGGCCATTTCAGCATCATTCTTGCCCTCAGCCTGGTCAGCTAAAGCAAACATCTCCGCTGCGCTAAAGCCAGTCACGACCTCCGGCGCAGCAGCCGCGAATGAAGGAGCCATCAAGGTCACCGCCGCTGCCGCGGCGCGTGGGAACCGCATTTCGAGACCGATCAACGCTTGCCGACTGCCACACCTTCGAACCGACTGACGTTGGCCGACTGTCCCGAACTATCGCTGACCTGAAGATTAAAAGCTCCACCGAACTCTTCTGCTCCCGGCCCGTTAAATGCGCCAACGAATTGACCCATCATGGCCCCTCCCGCAGGCAGGTTGGAAAAGCTCGACGGGTTAAAGGAGAAAAAGTTTCTGGCAGTAGGTGTGATTGGGTTATTGCCGCCGACAAAGTTGAAGGTGCCGATTGCCATCTGGGCGCCGGACAGCTTGTCAGTCGCGTTGATGGTCAGGCTGGCCGTGCCGGAGCCCGTGGCGAAGTCCATGGCCATCGCGCTTGTACCGCTTAAAACCGCGTCGCTTGAAAATCCTACCTGCCTACCTCGCCCGACAAGTATGCCGCTGTAGTTGGCTGTTCCCGAGCGCGGCATGTCGCCATTGGGCGTCTGCGCGCCGAAAGCGGTCAGATATTGCGTTGCGACGGCGATGCCGCCTCTATCGGCGGTAGCCGTCAGGTCGGCTAGGCTGGTATAGGTGAGAGTTATGGTCGGATTGCCGGGACCGGGGTTGAGCAAGCGGCCGTCGACGTTGCTGTTATGGTAGTGGGTGTAGGATGCATTGCTGCTGCCTGCGACCTTGTCGCCGTCGGCTATCGTCTGATCCAGTTTGATCGACCCGCCTACGAGCGGAGCCGCATATTGTGATGTGAAGATGTAGGTGCCGGAAGCAGGATCGAAACTGACCTTCGTCCTATCGTCGATGAAGCTCTCCCGCTGGCCGTTAAGCGGCTCAATATAGGTTTGCGCAGTCACCCCAACTAACTGCGTCGGCACAGTTATATTTGCCAGCGGAATGCGCGAAGCAAGGACCGCCGGATCTCGGGCGCCAAAGAGGACGCCGGTGGCAACGCTGCCGATGGCTCCATCCAGACTAAAGACGGTGCCAACCTCCTCGGCAGCTGGACCATAGAAACGTCCTTGCCAGGCACCCGAATAGGAGCCGATGCCTGAAAAGCCGAGCGTGCCAGAAAGGCTGTTTTCAGAGGCACCGATGGTCGCGCTACCGCTAAAAGTTCCGATCCCAGGCGGATTGAAACTGGGAAAATAATCACTCAACGTGCCCTGTGCAGACAAACTATTGCTCGCGAAACTGGCGATGATCACTCCCGTCCCGGCAATGGTCCGCACGTTTGTCGCTCCCGTCTCTGCGATGGAGCCGATTAAATTCACCGCATAGCCGGCAGTCCCTGATCGGGGCATCGTGCCATTCGGGGTCGCGATGCCGAAAACAACATCGTCGAACACGTAATTGGGTGACGTCGAGAAAACGCGGCCTGCGCGAAGATATTGCGTTCGCGGTGGGTAGCCGAATAGCGGCTCGAAGCTGGCATAAGAACCGGCACTTCCAACGCCGGCATAGGAGCTAGGATCAAGCCCGGTGTTAATAAGCTGAGTACTCGCCAGCACTCTGGAGCGATCTTTCAGCAGAACCGTGTAGTTTTCCTGAGTTGGGTCATAATAAGCTACCATGGTTCGCGTGCCACGGGCCTGTACAGCGACCGGGGTATTCAGCCCGCGAAAGTCCAGCCGGGCACTGTCGCCGTTTAGGAATTCGGCAGCAGTTAGGTTGCTGATCAAGCTATTACCGCCCGCGACATTGTTGCGCCGACCTAGCAAAGCGCCGACCACAATGTTGCCGTCGTTTGCGGCGGCAGAAAACGTGGCGCCGACCTCTTCGGCCCCCGGGCCAAAGAACCGCCCCGTCAGCGCGCCGTTGTAGTTTACCGCAGTCGCGCTGTTTAGGCCGATAGTGCCCGCAAACGACCCATCGGTGCTCGACAGTAGAGCGGTACCGCTAAACCTGTTCGGGCTGGTGGGCGACGCATTTGCGATCTGGCCGTTGGTGGTCAGCCGTCCACCCGCAAAGTCGGCCACGAGTGTACCGCTTCCAGTAATCCCTGTTACCCCATCAGCGAGGGTCTGGGCACCGATGAGGTCCATGTTATAGGATGCATAGCCGGTGCGGGGCACGCTGGCACCTTGCGTTTCCACGCCATAAGCAACGGCATCTATTGATCCGGAAATTGAGGCGGCGCCGTCGGCAGTCCTCTGCCAGAAACCGCCGGCCACATATCGATATGTGAATCGCCCCGACGTTCCCGCGTTCGTCAGAGTGAGCGAGTCTGTCGTGCCGCCGCTCGTCTTGACATAAACCGTCACGGCTGCAGACGACTGGGTGCGATCCACGTCTGACTGCAGAAAAGATTGAGTGCGCCCATTTACGGTCAGCGTGTATTTTTGAGACGATGCTTCATAAACGATCGTCGCCGATGCAGCAGCGGCAGAAGTCGTGGGGCGACCTCCATTTTTTGGATAGGTCGCGGTGCCGCTAGCGGCATCATTAGTGAAACTCTCGCTCAGCAGCGAAGGACCAAGCAGGTCCAAATTGGCTGAAGCGGAGGGCGTAGCCGAACCCGGAGGCGGTGCCGGGGTGGCGCTAATACCGCCGCTGCCACCCCCCCCGCATCCAGAAACCAGTGCACAGACAGTTGTAGCCGCGATGAATCGCACCTGCATAGTTATCATCCCCCGTTTCATCCCTGCTAACGGAAGAGGCATTGTCTTTCCAAGTAATACTTGCTCTTCACATGTTACGAGATGGCTGATAGCCCGTGATGCCACACCCTTGAACCGCAGTTATCGCCAAAATGGCAGCTCTCAATCGCCGAGATACGATTTTTGAACCTCCGTTGATTCAAGGTCAAATTTCGGTCCTCTCGGATAGCGTTAGCGCGTCATCAATATCGTCGCCGAGGTAACGGACGGTGTTATCGATGTTTGTATGGCTAAGCAGGATCTGCACTGCTCGAAGATTTCCCGTCGCTTTATAGATAAGTGAGGCTTTCGTGCGGCGCAGCAAATAGGTGCCATACTCCCGGTGATTAAGACCGACCGTCGAAACCCACTCATCGACAAGACGGGCATATTGCCTCGTGCTTAGATGCACCAGATAATCAACTTGGCTGGGAAAGAGCAAGTCCGGCAAGGGCTCTGAGCGACATCTAATCTCTCCTTCGCGTTCGGGCGCCGCAAGAACTGCGATCATCCGTCTCTGCCCCGTGAGAACTCTCCAGCTGGCAAAGGGTTCTTGATCAAAAGGAAATACGGTGATCACGCAGCGCGCGTAGATGATCCATCGAGACAAGTTGTGTGCTTCGGATCACAATAGGGGCGGGCGTGGCAATGTAGGCCTGCAAGCCAGCGCGACGCCCTTGATGCAGATCGAACCGACCAAATACTCTGAACGCATTGGTTGCAGGATGCAAAGGCTGCGAGCGTTTCTTCGGGTCTGGATTGTTGATGTCATTGGGCGGCGCGTTGCGATCCAATATCTTGATGATCTTGCCGCATAAGGCAGGTCCGCAATGGCGTATGTCGATGATTGCGGCGCCGTCGTCCGTGCGCCAGCTTCCAAAGATTGAGGGGGATGGAGCGGCGCTTGTTGGCACAACCATGAAAGCCAGAGATGCAATTGCACATACCTTATAGAGAATCCGGCTCACGTCTCTCCTCCTGATAGGCTGGAAGTCGTGTCAGGCCGGCCAGCGTTGACAGCAATGCTGGCCAGATCTGGAGGAGTCCGAGGCCGAGGCTCTTCAAAATTGCAACCTCGGTCATCCGCTGCAGGAACATGGCTCGCCTGACTTGACACGACACTTCACGCTGCAGCCGGGCGTGATAATCCTTCGCAGACCGGCCCGCCTTGATAGAGCCGGCCGCAAGACAGGCGCTGCGCAGCGCAATCGCCATCCCGTCGCCTGTCAATGACGCTGTCATAGCGCCCTGATCTCCAAGTCGAAAGATGTGAGCAGAGGCATCGGACGCAGCGTCACAAATATATCCGTAGGCCAGATTTGCGGCGGTGACTGGCGCTGCGAACAGTTGCTCGGCACTTCCGAGACGCTGCATGAGTTGGGGTTCGCGCAGGATCAGTCCCAGCACATCGCTCCAACTTTTTCCGCAGACTGCGAGAACGTCCTTGCGAATAATCAGGCACAGATTGGCGATCTGATCAGAGACCAACTGCAGCCCGGCATATCCACCGTCGAAAACGATGAGTTCGACAGCGCCTTCAAGAGCTTTCTGTTGGGCGTTGGGCAATTTCCAGTGCATTTTGAACGCGACATAATCGGAGCGTATGGCGTCCGGTCGGACAATCCCCCGAACGTCATGCTTGCCCGTGGCGAGCAATATATGATCTGCGGTTCGGGCTCCCACATTTGACAGGATAGACTGACCCTGGATTTCCGTAACCCGAACCCCGCGTTCGACGATGGCGCCCGACCGAGCGCATTGCTCAAGGAGCGCTTCATCCAGCCATTTGCGGCTCAACCCCAACGCAGTGAATGGCAAGCGCGCTTCGACCGACGTGGACCCCGATATCATCCTCACAAGGTGGATCGGCACCGCGCCCAGCGCAGCGCAATCAATCCCAAGCGCGCGGAGATGGCGCTGTGCTTCAATCGATAGGAATTCGCCGCACATTTTGTCGACAGGGCTTTTCTCGCGGTCCAGCACATGCACCGCCGCCTTTGCGCGAGCCAGATGCGTCGCCGCGGCAGAGCCCGACAGGCCACCCCCGACCACCAGCACAGAAGTCACCATTTTTTTCGTTCGACGCAGAGACGAAAAGGCGTCCACCAGGCAATCTCTGCGTCGTTACCGATACCCGCGCTTTCTAACAGCACCTGCCACTCATTGCGTTTGAAAGCGCGGGCAATCGACAATGGGCCATCATGACGAACGAACGAGTGCCAGCGCATCGCACACGCCAGAGCAAGGAACCCATAATATGGCACCCGATGCCGGTGAAGGTCGTTCACGAGCCAACCCAAGCGCGCCCGCTCTTCCATCCATTTCAAAAATGCCAGAATTTCGCCTTCGCTCATATGGTGCGTCACGAGGGAACTCACGACCATGTCGATCTGATCATCGAGAGGCCATGTCGCATAATCGCCAGTGCGATACTCGATAGCGGATTGATCGGGCGTCCCTTGGCGTGCGGCCTGTTCGCTTCGTGGGTTGAGGTCTACGCCAACCAACCGCACCGATCGTCCACGTTTGGCTGCAAGACGATCGATGGCGCGAAGCATGTCGCCCGCCCCGAAACCGACGTCCATGATGGTGAGAGTCTGATGATTTGGCGTTGCGCGAAAAGCGCCGTCAATGAAGCGCAATGTTGGTCGACGGGCCAGCGTGACGATGTTGACCACCGCAAGGTCCTGCATGCACGCCGTATATTCTGCTTGCGAAACATCCTCGCCATCCATCAGCTCTGGATCGTTCGATCTGGAGGTGAGATCAATCATCACAATCCCAGCATTCGAAACCGGAACGTCTCGGCGGCCAGTCCTGGTCCGAAGGCGAGCGCCATCCCGCTTTGTTCAGATGCTTTGCGATGGTCTGACATCATCGCGGACAGCACAAACATCAGGGTCGCTGAAGACATGTTTCCAAAATCGCGAAGGATTGCACGAGAATGGCTCAAAGCCTTTCGCGGCAACGAAAATGATCGCTCGACCGCGTCCAGGATCGTTCGACCGCCTGCATGAACCGCCCAAAGGTCGAAATCCTCGGGTGTTTGCCCCCTTAAAATTCCAGATCCGTCGTTTCGTTTGAGTTCGAACGACAAGGCCTCGGCAATTCGCGACGGGACTTCACCGCCAAGGTGCATATCGAAGCCCTGATCGCCAATTTTCCAGGTTATCGAGTCTGCCGAGCCCTTGATACTGGCCGCCCGGAAATCGATCAGTTCGATGCCATTTGCCTCTGACGTGACGAGCGCCGCCGCAGCGCCGTCGCCAAAAAGGAGCATGGAGAGGAGCCTGTCCAGTTCGGCGGTCCGCTGAAAATGAAGCGAGCATAATTCGACAGTGACGACCAGAACACGGGCGTCCGGCATGGACCTGACAATGTGATGAGCCAGGCGCAGTGCATTGACGGCCGCATAGCATCCCATGAAGCCGACCACTGTGCGCTCGACATCCGGGCTGATGCCGGTCTGTGAAATGATCAACTGGTCGAGACCCGGCGCGACGAAGCCGGTGCAGGATGCAACGATCAGGTGCGTTACTCCTTCGCCGGCCATATCGTCGGAAAGCTTGCCGATGGCGGCAACAGCGAGCGCTGGCGCTGTGCGGTGGTAGCGCTCCATACGGGCCTTCGTCGTGGGCCAATCGCCCAGTCCGTAAAAGCGTTCGGTATCCGTGATCGTGCCATCCGACAGAGTTTCGGGCTGCAGATAGGAGTAGCGCTTTTCGATGCTTGCCCTCGAGACCATGCGATCGAACAGGATGCGCAGCTTGGGATCTTCGATCGTGCCGCTTACAAATTTGACGAAACTATCGTGCACCTCATGCGGAGGGACCGCCGTACCAATGCGGTTGATGTGAGCAGCGGTCATGGGCAGCGTCTCCCGACCAGAACGGCGTTGAGCCCGCCAAACGCGAAACTGTTGGATACCAGCGTATCAAAGTCGCATGGCGTCGGCTCGAGTGCGAGGGGCAGGTCGCAGTCAGGGTCGAAGCCAAGGAAATTGAGGACAGGGGGCGCGATTCCAGTCGCCAGTGCTTTCATTCCTAACAAAAACTCCAGTGCGCCCGAAGCCCCGATAAGATGCCCGTGCGCAGACTTGGTTGCGATGACGAGATTGTCGGCGAGCGCGCTGCCATAGACCGAACGGATGGCGGCCGCTTCTGTCACATCATTGAGAGATGTTCCGGTGCCATGCGACGAGATCAGGATCGGGCAATCGGTGTCGACAGCAGCGTCGCGGTGCGCGGCCAGGATCGCCGCCTCGATACCGGTGCGATCGGGGGCGGTGATGTGCGCCGCATCGGAACTTGCGCCATAGCCTGCCAACTCGCCGAGAATGGTAGCCCCTCGGGCGAGGGCATGATCTTCCGCTTCGAGCACGAGGATCGCCGCGCCTTCGCCAAGCACTAGTCCCTGACGGCCCTTGGAAAATGGCCGACAGGTATCTGGCGCCATAACACCCAGAGAGTGCCAGGCCACCCATGAGCCAAGACTAAGGCACGCCTCGCTTCCGCCCGAGATTGCCACGTCGACCCGTCCACTGCGCACCATATGCATGGCTTCCCCCAGCGCATGGGCCGAAGAGGCGCAGGCACTCGCCAGAACGAATGCCGGGCCATGGACGCCGAGCATCATCGCGATATTGCTGGCCGGCGCCGAGATCATGGAGGTGGGAATGGTTTGCGGATGAGGCTTAGGCTGCTGGGCCGCATAGAGGCGCTCATACGCCACATCTATCGTCTGGTTGCCGCTGCTGCCGCAGCCCAATATGATCGCAGTGCGCGAATGCAACACGGCGTGATCGACCAACCCGGCCTCTTCAATGGCTTCGATCGTTGCCTCGATGGCATATGACGAGAGCGGATCAAGCTTGCCAAAGCGCTGCCGTGGCGCGCGGCCAAACGGTTCACGGGTTGCTTGCCAGGGGGCCGCGGCTGCGGCGGGGCCATGGAGACCCCAAGCCGGATTGTCGCTAGGGTGGGGGCGGTCCAACAAAGCGATGGCACCATTGCCCTGAATGATGGCGTCCCAATTTTGAGGAGCATCGCGCCCCAAACCACTGATGCACCCCATGCCTGTGATCATCACCCGGCGGTTCACTGGGCGGGCAGTGCCGCGACATATTGATAGAATTCGGCCACTGTCCAGCTCTGCAAAACATCTTCAGGTTGGATTTCGATGCCGAATTGCTCCTCCAAAGAGAATAAGATGCTGACGAGGTCCAGTGACGTAATATCGAGGGACGCAATGACCGTCTCGGGTTTCACTTTACCCGGGTCCAGGCCCGCCTCCTGCGCAACGGTTGCAAGAACCGCTTCGGGCGTAACGAGCATCGCAAATTCCTCTCAGGAGGGGCCGTTCGGAACCATGATTGCACAACGGTGCCGAGATTGATTTCGTTCCAATTCGCAGGATGTCAGCACTGAATGATCTTAAACCAACATCATTCTCAGCCCAAACAGATCGACGATTGTCGATCGGGACGTCTCAATGTGGACATCATGTGGTGCGTAAGATTGCGGGACATGCGCTGCTGTGGAGCGACTTAGCGATATAGCGCGCAATCAATGCTCGGAAACCGCACAAGAAGGCTATGTGCGCTCTCTCGACAACGAAAACACGCAATGTGTAATAGAATTCGGGGGCGCAGCATGAGCGAAATGACCCGCTGTTACCAGGCCAACCGAACACTAAGGTGAGGGCGTTTAATGCGGCCCGGCGAGCCAGCCGCTATCGCGAGCATTTCGGAAGTTCAGGCTGCCGAATGAGCATCCCGATAGCGGTCATTCGTTCATCAGGTTTGTGGCGTAAACTTGGAATTTTCAACCATTCCTGCCATGCATAGCACTGACAACTTTTGATTGAGGCAGACGTCGACCGCTTAGCCACCAACGATCAGGCGGTAACCGATCCCGAGTTCGTTCATGATCAATGTTGGCTGGGCCGGGTCTTCTTCCAGCTTCTGGCGAAGATGTGCACCACGATCCTCAGATTGTCGATGCGCCGGTCATGCTCATATGGCCAGGCGGCTTCGAGCACCCGCTGGTGCGTTACTACCCTGCCAGGGTGCAGCGCGAGTTGGCTGAGCACGTTATTCTTTGCGACCGAAGACTGTCTGAGATCACTGTCAGGACAGGTCACGCCTATGCTGCAACGTCGGATGATGGATCGCCAATGATCTCGACCAGCTTGCTCACATGCCCAATGCCCTGCCGCACGATGAAGCCGAACTCGGCGAGATGGCCGCGCAGGGCATTGATCAACTGGGTTCGCTGGCGAATGAGCAGGTCACGTGTGCCAAAGATGACCGCTGCGGCCTGAGCCTGCGCGCTCTTGGGCTGAACGAACCGCATCGTGGGCCGCTGAGCCGCCTCGCAGATCGCTTCCGCATCGGCCATGTCATTCTTCTGCCGCTTCACGAACGGCTTCACGTAAGCCGGCGGGATAAGCCACGCCTCATGACCCAATCCGGCAATCTCCCGCGCCCAGTGAGGGGCGCTCGCAGGCTTCCATCGCAACCAGACAAGGCGGCAGCTGCGAGAAAAAGCCGAGAACCTGGTCACGTCGCAACTTCTTCCGAAACACAACAACGCCGCTCGGATCAGACCCGTGAACCTGAAATACCGACTTGGCCAAATCGATGCCGACTATGCTAACCTCGCTCATAGACGCCTCCTTCAGTGGTGCTTCAACACCTCCACTTTGTCACATCAATGCCGTCAGGGGGCGTCCACCCTGTCGCTTTTAGGGCGCTGAAGCTGCAACCGCGAGCCTCGGCCTCACAGCGCCCGCGACCGGCGTCTCGCGCTTTGACCGGTGGTGGCATGTTTGTTCGGGTCAGGCCAGTTTCGGCCCCCTGCCGCACACGGCAGAAATGGCGCAGAATGACGCGAAATGGTAACCGCGCCGTCGCATTGCTTAGCGGATCAGTTGATAAAAAGAGTTGATTTCGGAGGCGGACCCGCTAATGGAAGCGGCTCGTGCACAGCGATGTGCGCGAGACTTCGCTATGGGAGCCTTATAAGATGAACAAGTTTGCTGTTGCCTTTGCCGCCGCCGGTCTGATGGCGCTGGCCGCTTGCGGCGAGAAGCCGGCTGCCGAGGCCAACAACGCCGCCAACGAGGTGGTCGTGAACGAGGTCGAGAACTCGGCTAACGCGATGGACAACGCGGCTAACGCGATGACCAACGCTGCGAACGCTGTCGAGAACTCGACCAACGCGATGTAATCCTTCGCGTCTGCGAAGAGATTTTGAGAAGGGGCGCGCGAAAGCACGCCCCTTTTCTTTTGGCGGATCGGATTGTGAAGCGAGAGCGCCTTGCGCCTGCCTCGCCCCTTGGCTAAGGCCGGCCACGCCCGCGTCGGGGAGTAGCGCAGTCTGGTAGCGCATCTGCTTTGGGAGCAGAGGGTCGCAGGTTCGAATCCTGTCTCCCCGACCACAAAATCGCGAGAAGACGCGGATTTCAAAATCCAGAATGTCCGACATCGTTAGGTGCTCAGGTCCGTGTACACGTCGTGTATACAGAGCCCTCCACGGATAACGCGGTGTCGGATTTCGAAAGCCTCGCTCGAATTGACCGCTAGCGGCCCGGCGGATGACCGCACAAGCCGCAATCGAGGCAAGATGGTCAGTGGGCGACCGCGGTCACATGCTTCCGCATTTGCCAATGCGGCTTCCGTTCGCTAACCGGGCAGAGACTTTCCACATCCTCTCGCGCTTTCGAAAGACCATCCCCATGGCCGTCCAGTACAGCTTTGTCATGAAGGGTCTCACCAAGACCTTCCCCGGTGCTCAGAAGCCGGTGTTCAACAACATCCATCTGCAGTTCCTCCCCGGCACTAAGATTGCTGTGATTGGCGTCAACGGCGCCGGCAAGTCGACCCTGATGAAGGTGATCGCGGGGATCGACACCGAGTTTCAGGGTGAAGCCTGGGCAGGGGAAGGCATCCGCGTGGGATATCTCGCGCAAGAGCCACAGTTGGACGCCACCAAGACCGTCATTGAAAATGTGAAGGATGGTGTGCGTGGTGTCGCCGATCTGGTCGATCGATTCAACGAAATCAGCACGATCATGGGCGATCCGCCCGAAGACGTCGATTTCGATGCGCTGATGACAGAGATGGGCGAGCTTCAGGAAAAGATCGACGCGGTCGACGGCTGGACACTCGATAATCAGCTCGAAATCGCAATGGAGGCGCTGCGCTGCCCCCCCGGCGACTGGTCGGTCGAGAATCTTTCCGGCGGTGAGAAGCGCCGCATCGCGCTTTGCCGACTGCTGCTCGAAAAGCCGGACATCCTGTTGCTCGACGAGCCGACCAACCATCTCGATGCCGAGAGCGTGCAGTGGCTAGAGCAACATCTGATCAACTACACCGGCAACGTGATCCTCGTCACTCACGATCGCTACTTCCTCGACAATGTCGTAGGCTGGGTGCTGGAGCTGGATCGCGGCCGTGGCATACCGTTCGAAGGCAACTATTCCAACTGGCTGGAAGCCAAGGCCAAGCGGATGGAGCAGGAAGACCGCGACGAGGCGGGGCGGCAGAAGGCCATCAAGGAAGAGCTCGAGTGGATCCGGCAGACCCCGAAAGCGCGCCAGACCAAAAGCAAAGCACGTATCCGCGCGTTCGACGAGTTGGTCGAGAAGCAGGAGAACCGCGCACCAGGCAAGGCGCAGATTGTCATCCAGACCCCCAAGCGTTTGGGCGGCAAGGTGATCGAGGCGCATGGTCTCACCAAATCTTATGGCGACAAGCTGCTCTTCGAAAATCTCGACTTTCTATTGCCGCCAGGTGGCATCGTCGGGGTGATCGGGCCGAACGGCGCCGGCAAGTCCACGCTGTTTCGCCTTATCACCGGGCAGGAGCAACCCGACAGCGGCGAACTGCAGATCGGTGAGACGGTTCAACTCGGCTACGTTGATCAGAGCCGGGATTCGCTCGATCCCAACAAGAATGTCTGGGAGGAAGTTTCCGGCGGCCATGATCTCATGACCATCGGCAAGCATGAGATCCAGACGCGCGCCTATGTGGGCGCGTTCAACTTCAAAGGCGTGGACCAGCAGAAGAAGGTCGGCCAGCTCTCGGGTGGTGAGCGGAACCGTGTGCATCTCGCGAAGATGCTCAAGGAGGGTGGCAACGTCCTCCTGCTCGACGAGCCGACCAACGACCTCGACGTGGAGACGCTGCGCGCGCTGGAAGACGCGCTCGAAAACTTCGCCGGCTGCGCTGTGGTCATCAGCCACGATCGTTTCTTCCTCGATCGCCTTGCCACGCACATCCTCGCTTTCGAGGGTGACAGCCATGTCGAGTGGTTCGAGGGTAACTTCGAGGCTTACGAGGAAGACAAGCGCCGGCGTCTGGGCGATGCGGCGGATCGGCCGACTCGCCTGGCCTACAAGAAGCTCACGCGGTGATCGAAAGGGGGGAGGACGCTTCGCTCGCGAGATCGGGCGCGGCTAACGCTCTCGCCAGTTACCGGAAGCAATGAGCGGCAAGCCCGAGACGGGACGGTTATAAGCGTAAATCCATGCCAGACCGCCCCTGTCCACAAGAGGCACTGCGATACGGAGATATTCAGATCCCGCAGGGTCTAGCGGGTCGTAGTCTTCGAACGCGTCCAGATCGCTTATGCGTGATGGATCGACGAGGCGATGCAGTTCGCCTCTGATCACGCCTTCCGGGCTTGGGACCGCGCAAGGCCAATCACCTAGATTATAGAGCAGTCCTTGCACCGACGCGGGGCCGAGATAACGGGTCCAGTCAGGGAGAGACAGCGCGGCGTGATTGCTCTCGCCGCGCACGAGGGTTCCGTAGAAGAAGAAGGGCAGGGCGGCAGGATCGCTCATCGCCGCCCGCCATACCCGATTTGCTCAGGCGGGTTCGAATTTCCCGCTTTCCTCGTCGAGCACGGCCAGCACGCCGTCCGCCACCGCAAAATGCGCGCCGATCAATCGGATCTCGCCAGATGCCACCTTGCTCTCCACGAAGGGGAAAGTGAGAAGATTGGCGAGGCTCTGCTTCACCCCCTCGAACTCCATGGCTTTGGTCGTCTCGGGCGTCGTATCGGCCCCGTGCGTTGAAACAACGCGATCGCGTGCATCGTCCAGCAGGCCGATCCAGCTTGCGACGAAGAAGCCAGCACCCACGTCAGCATCCTTGAGCGCCTGTGTGAAGGCGGCATTGCAGCCGCCGCACGCGCCGTGACCGAGAACGAGGATTTCCTTCACGCCGAGAACCTGCACGGCATATTCGAGCGCGGCCGAGACACCGTGAAGACCGGCGGTGGTTTCAAAGGGAGGGACAAGCGCTGCGACATTGCGGATCATGAAAAGCTCGCCGGGTCCGGCGTCGAAAATCTGGGTCGGATCGACCCGGCTATCCGAGCAGGAGATGACGAGAACCCGGGGCTGTTGTCCCTTGCTCAGGCGCTCCCAACGCTCACGTTGACCGACCCAATCGCCCTTGCGGAAGCGGCGATATCCTTCGAGCATGTATGCAAAATCTATCATGCGCTTTTCGTAGATGCGGTCCTCGGGGGGTGGCAAGTAACATCTTGTTTCGCTATTTCCGCTTCATGGCTGAAGCAGATCCTTTTCCGAACGCACCCGCACAACGTCCTCGAAAGCCGGATTGGATCCGGGTCAAGGCGCCCGTCAGTCCCGGATATATCGAAACAAAACGGCTGATGCGAGAGAAGGGACTCGCAACGGTATGCGAGGAAGCCGCGTGCCCGAATATCGGCGAGTGCTGGACCAAGAAGCACGCCACGGTGATGATCCTTGGAGATACCTGCACGCGAGCCTGCGCTTTCTGCAACGTGAAAACAGGTATGCCACGCCCTGTGGACCCGCGCGAGCCGCAGAATTTGGCAGATGCCGCCGCCGAGATGGGCCTGGAGCATATCGTCATTACCTCGGTCGATCGCGACGATCT
>PJTZ01000260.1_pt1 | contig 16015 bp, 11 predicted proteins | sample 1512131 | NCBI WGS metagenome assembly PJTZ01 (sample SAMN08177679, study PRJNA422409) | Soil metagenome, whole genome shotgun sequencing project. | reverse complement strand
CCATGAGATCAAGCGGCTGGGGCTCGACTATGTCCACCTCGACATCAGTCACAAGCCGCCGGAGTTCATCAAGGAGCATTTCCCGACCATTCACGCGCGGCTGCTCGATCTCGACATCGACATCACGAAGGAGCCGATCCCAGTCGTCCCCGCGCAGCACTATACCTGCGGCGGCGTCATCATTGATCTGGATGGGAAGACTGATCTGCCCGGCCTCTATGCCGCTGGAGAAGTCAGCGAGAGCGGCCTGCACGGTGCCAATCGTCTGGCCTCCAATTCCCTGCTCGAATGCTTCGTTTTCGGCGAGGCCGCTGCAAGGCATATCCGCGCCCATTGGGATGAGCTGCCTGCGCCGCCGCCGATCCGGCCGTGGGACGAGAGCCGCGTGACCGACAGCGACGAGGAAGTCATCGTCCAGCATAACTGGAAGGAGATCCGCCGCTTCATGTGGGACTATGTGGGCATCGTGCGCACCACAAAGCGGCTCGAACGTGCAAAGCACCGCGCTGACCTGCTGAGCCGGGAAGTAGACGATTATTATGGCAACTTCCGGGTGACGCCGGACCTTATCGAGCTACGCAATCTGCTCGAAGTCGCGCGGCTCATTATTCGCTCGGCACTTCACCGCAAGGAAAGTCGGGGCCTTCATTACACCCTCGACTATCCGGACATGCTGCCGGAAGCCGCTGATACTGTGTTGGTGCCGTAAAGGTTCAACCGGTCGTCGCATTCGACTAACGGTTCGTCGTATAGAAGATTCGATGCGCCGCATGACCCTTGCTCTTGTTTTTGCGTCGTTAATTAAATGGCGGTCATGTTCGGGGGTATGAAACGCACGAGGGCGGCGAAGAACGGCACGCTGAGGCTGGTGCGAAAGCATCCGCGGGAGACGAGCTGGAAGACCGTAGGACTTGCAGCAATCGTGCTTGCCAGCGCCTGCACTGCCGTGCCGCGCAGTACGCCCCCATCTACCCTAGCGCAGGCGCGTCCGCCTGCAGCCCCGCTTAGCGCACCGCGCCCGGCATCGACCTCGCCCGTGTTTGCGGCTCGTCCCGCACCTCGCCCCAGCCCGCCGCCGCCTGCGCTCTCCGCCGTCATCCAGTCCCTCGGTCAGTCGTTCGACGGCAAGGTCGGCATCGCTGTCGAGCGCGTGGATGCCGGCTGGACGGTGAGCCACAATGGCAGTCAGCTTTTCCCGCAGCAGAGCGTCTCCAAGCTCTGGGTGGCAATGGCGCTTCTCGATGCGGTGGATCGCGGCAAGGTCTCGTTGACCCAGCCAGTGACGATCCAGCCCAAGGATCTCACTCTTTTCCATCAGCCGATCGCCGCGATGGTGAAGGGGCCAGGGGGTTACACCACCAGCCTCTCCGATCTTTTCTTCCGGGCGATGACGCAGAGCGACAATACCGCGAACGATTCGGTGCTTCGCTCGATCGGCGGCTCGGAGGCCGTGCGCAGCTTCCTCGCGCGGCGCTATATCGCCAATGTCCGCTTCGGCCCGGGCGAGCGCCTGCTGCAGAGCCAGACAGCTGGCTTGCCCTGGACACAGGATCTCTCGCAGGGGCGCCGCTTCTACACCGCGCGGGCCAATCTCCCCATGTCGCTACGGCAGAAGGCCCTTGACGATTATCTTGCCAATCCGCCTGACGGCGCCTCGCCGGTCGCGATTGCCCACGCCCTCGCCAAGCTGAAGCGCGGGGACATGCTCTCGCCAGCCTCGACGGCGCAGCTCATCGCCACAATGGGCGAAGCCAAGACAGGACCGCAGCGGGTTAAGGCTGGTGTGCCGAGGGGCTGGAAATACGTCCATAAGACCGGGACCGGGCAGGATCTGGGATCGCGCTCGACCGGCTATAACGACGTGGGAATCATGACGGCGCCCGATGGCACAAGCTATGCCATTGTCGTGATGATCGGCTCGACGAAGCAGCCGATCCCGGTGCGCTGGGCGCTGATGCAGGAAGTCGCGCGCACCGTCGCGGAGCTTCACACGAGCTGACGGGATTGAGCGGATCGCTGAAACCGCCATGTCATATCCTATCGGCATAGGCCGTCACCATGACGTTTACCCGGCGCGAGACGCTGATGACAGCAGGCGCCTTCGCGGCGATCCCGATGGCGCATAGTCGGCAGCCCGAGCCTCTGCCTCTCGTCATAGGCCATCGCGGCGCATGCGCGCTGCTCCCCGAGCATACGCTCGCCTCCTATGAACGGGCGATCATAGACGGCGCGGACATGATCGAGCCGGATCTGTGCATGACGAAGGATCGTCATCTTATCGTCCGCCATGAGAATGATATTTCAGAGACGACCGATGTGGCTGCGCACCCGGAGTTCGCAGGTCGGCGCACGCGGAAGGTTGTCGATGGCGTGGCCCATGAAGGCTGGTTCACTGAGGACTTCACACTCGCTGAGCTGAAAACGCTCCGCGCGAAGGAGCGATTGCCGAACTTGCGGCCGGCGAGCGCAAAGATGGACGGCCGCTTCCCCATTGTGACGCTGAGCGAAGTGATCGATTTCGTCGCCGGACAAGCGCGTGTGCGCGGTCGCATGATCGGCATCGTGCCGGAGCTCAAGCACTCGACCTACTTCTCCGATGCTGGCCTTCCCATGGAAGACCTGTTCATCGATATTATCGGGCGGCAACCATATGGCCGTAGCGCGCCGCTGATCGTCCAGTCGTTCGAAACCGGAAATCTGCGCTATCTGAAAGATCAGATTGGCCAGTGGACCAACGTCCGCCTCATGCAGCTTTGCGATGAAGAAGCGATGCAGCCCGCCGATATTTTGAAGACAGGCGGCAAGGCGACTTATGCGAACATGATGACGTCCGCCGGTCTTGCCGAAATGGCGGCTTATGCGGATATCGTCGCACCCTACAAGATGTCGATCGTTCCGGTCGGCGGCGATGGTCGGCTGGGCGCCCCCACCACTTTGGTGAAAGACGCGCACAAGGTCGGGCTTGCAGTGATGCCCTACACCTTCCGGCCCGAGAACAGTTTCCTGCCGGCGGCGCTGCGTGAGGGGGATGATCCTGCGCATCGGGCCGAGAAGGGCGCGATCGCGGAAATTCGCGCCTTCGTCCGCGCCGGGATCGACGGCTTCTTCACAGACGATCCCGCGATTGGCCGAAGGGCTGTTTCGGCATAGCGGGGAGGCGCCCCAGCCGCTATCTCCGCCCAATGGCGGACACCAAGAATCACCTCTACCTCGTCGATGGCTCGAGCTACATTTTTCGCGCCTATCATCAGCTGCCCCCCCTCACCAATCGGCACGGCGTGCCGGCCGGCGCGGTCTATGGCTACACTGCGATGCTCTGGAAGCTGGCGGACGCGCTCGACAAGGAAGAGGGCCCCACGCATCTGGCGGTGATCCTCGACAAGAGCAGCCACACCTTCCGCAACGACCTGTACGATCAGTACAAAGCCAACCGCCCGCCGGCGCCCGAAGATCTGATCCCTCAATTCCCGCTGATCCGCGACGCGACCCGCGCCTTCTCGCTGCCGTGCATCGAGGAGGAGGGGTTCGAGGCGGACGACATTATCGCGACCTATACGATGCAGGCCGTCGCGCAGGGCTGGGACGTCACCATCGTTTCCTCGGACAAGGACCTCGCGCAGCTCATCCAGCCGGGCGTCGATATGCTCGACACGATGAAGAACGAGCGGCGCAGCGACGATTATGTGATGCAGAAGTTCGGTGTTGCGCCATCGCAATTGCGGGACGTTCTGGCGCTGATGGGCGACAGTGTGGACAACGTGCCGGGCGTGCCGGGCGTTGGTCCGAAGACCGCCTCCAAGCTGATCCTGGAATATGGCGATCTCGACGCGGTGCTCGCGGCGGCGCCGACCATGAAGCCCTCCAAATTGCAGGAGCGGCTCGTCGAACACGCCGATCTTGCGCGGCTTTCGCGCGAACTGGTGACGCTGCATGTGGGCGTGCCGCTGCCGATGTCGCTGGATGATCTCAAGCTGGACGGCATTCCACAGGGTCCTCTGCGGGCTTTCCTTGAAGATCAGGGCTTCAAGGCACTGCTCTCCCGGCTTGCCGGCAATGCGCCAGGCAAGGCCGCAGCGCCATCTGTCTCAGCTCCCGCGCAGGGCGTAACCCCGGTGAGTGACGCACCGGCGCCTGTCGATCTGCCACCCATCGACCTGGAGGCCTATGAGACTGTCGTGACTCTGGACGCGCTCGACCGTTGGATTGCCGAAGCGCGGGCCGGGGGTGTCCTTGCCATCGACACCGAGACCGATGCGCTGGACAGCATTGTCGCAAGCCTTGTCGGCATCTGCCTTGCGACGGCTCCGGGCCGCGCCTGCTATGTGCCGCTCGGCCACCGCTCGGGCGACGACATGTTCAGCGAGGCGCCGCCACAGCTTGCGCTTGCCGATGTCGTCGCGCGGCTCGGGCCGGTTTTGCGAGACCCCGGCGTGCTCAAGATCGGCCACAACATCAAGTACGACATCAACGTGCTGGCCCGCCACGGTCTCGTCGTTTCGCCCTATGACGATACGATGCTCATGGCCTTCGATCTGGAGGCAGGCAAATCGCTGGCGGGCCACGGCATGGACGAGGCGGCGAAACAGCATCTCGATCACACATGCATCGGCTTCAAGGATATCACCGGAACCGGAAAGAAGGCGATCAGCTTCGCGCAGGTGCCGTTGCCAGAAGCGACACGCTATGGGGCCGAGGACGCGGACGTGACCTATCGCCTGTGGACCCGCTTCAAGCCCCGGCTTCCCCAGGAAGGCGCGACGCGCATTTATGAGCTGGTCGACAGACCGCTTGCCAGCGTAGTCGCTGGCATGGAGCGCGCGGGGATCAAGGTGGATCGCGAAGCGCTGTCGCGCCTTTCAGGACAGTTCGCGCAGGACATCGCGCGGCTCGAAAGCGAGATTCACGTCCTTGCCGGCCAACCCTTCATGGTGGGTTCCACACAGCAGCTGGGTGCGATCCTCTTCGAGAAGATGGGTCTCAAGGGCGGGAAAAAGGGCAAGAGCGGCGCCTATTCGACCGATGTGACCGTGCTGGAGAAGCTCAAGGCGGAAGGGTCGGACATCGCCGGACTGGTGCTCGAGTGGCGGCAGCTTTCCAAGCTGAAATCCACCTACACCGACGCGCTGCAGGCTCAGATCAATCCACAGACTCTCCGGGTCCATACCAGCTACAGCCTGACAGGCGCACAGACCGGCCGCCTCAGTTCCACCGATCCCAATCTGCAGAATATTCCGATCCGCAGCGAGGTCGGCCGACAGATTCGCGATGCTTTTATCGCCGAGCCGGGCAATGTGATCCTTGCCGCCGACTACAGCCAGATCGAGCTGCGCCTGGCAGCGCACATGGCGGACGTGCCGGCCCTGCGCGAGGCGTTTCTGGCGGGAGAGGACATTCATTCGGCGACCGCGCAGGAACTGTTCGGCGAGGTCAGCCGCGATACGCGCGCCCGCGCGAAGACGATCAATTTCGCCATTCTTTACGGCATTTCGCGCTGGGGTCTGGCAGCCCGGCTGGAGATTGATCCCGAGGAAGCGCAGTCGATGATATCGCGCTATTTCGAGCGTTTTCCGGGGATATCGGCCTATATCAACGAGACGCTGGAGAAGGCACGAGCACGCGGTTACACCGAAACGCTCTTCGGCCGGAAAACCTGGTTTCCACAGATTACCAACAGCGTGCAGCACATCCGGCAGGGCGCCGAGCGCGCGGCGATCAACGCGCCCATACAGGGCACCAGCGCGGATATCATCAAACGGGCGATGGCGCGGATGGGGCCGGCGCTCGCGGACGCAGGGCTGGGGCAGGTGCGCATGTTGCTGCAGGTGCATGACGAGCTCGTGTTCGAGCTGCCTGAGAGCGACGTGGAAGCGGCCAAGCCTATTATCGAGTCGGTCATGGCGAGTGCCGCTGAACCAATGGTTCGACTCTCCGTGCCGTTGGGTGTCGAGATCGGCATCGGCTCAAGCTGGGGCGCCGCGCACTAGCTCGCCCGGCAGCCCTGAAAAACCTTCCAGTCCGATACGATAGCGTCATGAGTAATTAAGCGGACTTTAGGCTTCCCCCGATAAAGCCATGGTCATGCAGAAGAGATTCTATCGGGGCGCCATGAGCGCCGTGACGTTCATTTCGCTGCTCACGGCCTGTGGCGGAGCCGAAGGCGGATCGGGCGGCGCCGTGACGGTGCCGAGCGGGTCCTCGCCCACACCTACCCCGTCCGCAACGCCGACGCCAACCCCCACACCATCCTCGGCAACTGTGCCCACCCCGGCTCCGACACCGACCAATTGGGGAGAAGGCGTTCTCGCACTCTACGACGAACCTGCCGATGTGACGACCTGCACGCCGGGCAAGCTCAAGGCGAGCGTCAAGGCTGACTTTCTCGCGCGGCTCAATGCTATCCGCTCTCTTCATGGCCTCTCGCCGGTCGTCTATGCGAACGACGATGAAGAAGAGGTGGTGCAGGCTGCGCTCATCATGGCGTCCAACGGTCAGCTCAGCCATACCCCTCCGACTAACTGGCGCTGCTACAACGCAATAGGCGCAGCTGGCGCGGCAAGCAGCAATCTGGTGGGGGGGACCGTTTCGCCTTATCTGGACTGGAGCAGCGAGGACGATTTTCTCGGTATGTGGCTTACCGAGCTGGCCGGGAGCAATATCGGGCACCGCCGCTGGATTCTCGACCCATTCCTCGGTCGAACGGCCTATAGTCGGGTCAGTCAGGAAGGCGCCGATGGCATTCGTACGGATGCGGCGGCAATGAAGGTTTTCACTTTCTCGACAGCCGAGCCGATCCCGGCAAATGTGCCCGATTTCGTAGCCTATCCTTATGGGAATTATCCGGCGCGCTATGTGGACAAGCTTGGCTATCTCTCCTTCTCGGCGATCGCCAGCAAGACGAATCGTGGCGGCAACGGTGCCGTGAATTTCAGCAACGCCACCGTTACGATGACGACGCAGATCGGGACAAACGTGCAGATCACCAACAAGACGGCCGATAACATCAACTACGGCGTCCCGAACAGCCTTCAGTGGCGGGCTACAGGGCTGATATCGGGTGCGACATACACCGTGAAGATCAGCGGTATCGCCGGCGCCCCGCAGAGCGAATACACCTACAGCTTCCGTATCGTGGATTGATGTCAGCCGCGGGGATTATTCTCCGCGTATATCGCTCAGCTTACGTTCCCACGCCAGAGCATGCTGCACGATGACGTCCAGATCGGCATATTGCGGCGTCCAGGGTAACGTCGCCTTGATCCGGCTATTGTCTGAGATTAGCGCCGGGGGATCGCCGGCCCGGCGCCCTTCCAGCCGCCGCTCGATCTTCAAGTTGGTGACCCGATCTACAGCGTCGAGCACTTCCAGCACCGAGAAGCCGCGACCGTAGCCGCAATTCATCGTGAGGCTGCGCGTGGGCTCCGCGATCAGCGCCTCCAGCGCCAGCACATGCGCCGCAGCAAGGTCGGACACATGGATATAGTCCCGTACGCCCGTCCCATCCGGTGTGTCGAAATCCGTGCCGAAGACGCCGACATGAGCCCGCTTGCCGAGCGCTGCTTCTACTGCAACCTTGATGAGGTGTGTCGCGCCCGCAGTAGACTGTCCGGTTCGCCCATACGGATCGGCTCCCGCGACGTTGAAATAGCGAAGCGCGCAATAGTTCATGGAATGCGCCGCGGCGACATCCCTGAGCATCAACTCCGTCATCAGCTTCGACTGCCCGTAAGGATTGATCGGCGCCTTGGGCGCGTCCTCCCGCACCGGACTTTCCTCCGGCACCCCATAGGTCGCGGCAGTCGACGAGAAGATGAAATGGCCGACGCCTTGATTGATCGCGGCTTCGATGAGGGTGCGGCTGTTGGCGGTGTTGTTGCGATAATATTTGAGCGGGTTTTCCACCGACTCCGGCACGATGATCGATCCGGCGAAATGCATGATCGCGCCAATCGCGTGCGCGGCCAGCGTCTCTTCCACCAGAGCCTGATCGGCCAGATCGCCCTCGACGAACGTGGCGCGCTCATCCACGGCCCAGCGGAACCCGGTGGTGAGATTGTCGAGCACGACTACGGGCCAGCCACCGTCCAGCAGGGCCAGCACAGCATGGCTGCCGATATAACCAGCGCCGCCGGTCACAAGCACTGTTGGTCGAGACATGGAATTACCCCCGGTAGAATAGTCAGTAGAAACGCGAGACAAGCGGCACGACGACCATGAGTGCGGCGAGAATGGCCAGCGCTTTCAGCCACCGGGCCATGCCGCCGGTCGGCCGCGTGGTCACGATGTGCCTCGTGCCTTGTCCAGCTCGACAACCCGTTTGACATCCTGCGACCGGCCACGGGGAAGGATCAGCACTTCGTCGGCCGAGGCGATGACGATGAGATCGTCCACCCCGACCAGCGTCACGCGCGGCCCTTCGCTGCGGATCAGACAGCCATTGGAATCGATCGCCTGTCCGGCTCCATGGATCGCGTTACCCTCGCTGTTCTTGTCCGCGATGGCATGAAGCGAGTCCCAGCTTCCCACGTCCGACCAGCCCATCGACACGGGGACGCACGCCACTTTTTCGGCGCGCTCCATCACAGCATAGTCGATCGAGTCGGACGGGCAGGCGGCAAAGGCAGCCGCATCCGGCCGGATCACATGATCGCTGCGTTGCGCGTTCGCCATGGCTTCACGGGCGGCAGCCAGCATATCCGGCTGGTGCTCGCCGAGCACATCGAGATAAGCGCGCGCCGAGAAGAGGAAGATGCCCGCGTTCCAGGCGTGACCGCCTTGTGCGAGCATCGCTTCGGCTTTCTCGCGGTCAGGCTTCTCGATGAAGCGAGCGACGCGATGAACGCCCGTCGCAAGCTGGTCCCCAAGCGCGATATAGCCATAGCCCGTTTCCGGTGCGTCCGGCTCAATGCCAAAGGTGACAAGCCAGCCATCTTCCACCAGTGGCCGCGCGCGGTCGATCGCCGCGTGAAACGCTGCCACGTCGGCAATCACATGGTCGCTCGGCATGACGAGCATCGCGCAGTCCTGTTCCTCAAGCGCGATTGCAGCCAATGCGATGGCCGGGGCCGTATTGCGCGCCATCGGCTCGAGAATCAGTGTGGCATCTGCAGCGCGTTGCGCCTCGACAAGATCGATATGCGCTGCGTTGGACACAATCACCGCCTGGCCGCAGGTCGATAAACCCGCGGTTCGCGCTAGAGTGAGCTGGAACATCGTCTCAAGCGCGGTCAGCGCCAAGAACTGCTTGGGCTTTTCGGGCCGGCTCAACGGCCAAAGACGCGTGCCAGATCCGCCAGAGAGAATCACCGGTGTAAGCAACTTCGCGCCTGCCATGCCTGTCTCCTTAAGTCAGGGACGGCTCCTTAGAGAATTTCCGCAGGCGCGAGAAGGGTGAGCAGGTTGATTTGCCTAGAATGCATCCCGGATCGAGCAGGCTGCTGGCCCGAGGATGACAACGAAGAGCGTCGGCAGGATGAAGAGGATGAGCGGCACGGTCATGATGGCCGGAAGACGCGCGGCTTTCTCTTCGGCGCGCATCATGCGCTCATGACGGAACTCGGCGGACAGGACCCGCAGCGCCGAGGCCAGAGGCGTGCCGTATTTCTCGGTCTGGATCATCGTGGTAACCACGCCTTTCAGCGCATCGACCTTCACGCGGGCCGCGAGATTCTCGAAAGCCATGCGGCGCTCTGTAAGGAACGACAGCTCAATGGCTGTGAGCTGAAATTCTTCGCCAAGTTCTGGATAGGCAGCGCCCAGCTCCCGCGATACGCGGGCGAAGGCGGCATCGACAGTGAGGCCCGCCTCCGCGCAGATGACGAGCAGGTCGAGCGCATCGGGTATGCCCTTGCGAATGGCGGCGGAGCGCTTGGTGACTTTGTTCTCGATGTAGAGATCGGGTGCCTTGTAGCTGAGTAACAAGGCAACGGCGAACGCGCCAAAGCGCTTCATGCCTCCCCAGTCCGGAAAGAAATCCAGCCCATAGAGGACGAGCGCAGCAGTGCCGCCGACCACGATCGGCAAAACCAGTCGACCGAAAATAATGGCGATCGCCCAGTCCTTTGACCGGATACCGGCCTGCGCGAGCTTGACCTGCGCCTCCTTGAGCTGATCGTCCTGAAGAACCTGCAACGACTGCAGGAAGGTGCGCATACGATCGGTCGTCTCGTTGCGATGGACGATCTTGGTGCGGCGGCGGCCGGCCGAAGCACTGATACCTGCCTTCAGCTGCTCGCGGCGCTCGTTCAGCGCCTTCACTCTGCGCGCCATGGGATCGCGGACGGTCGCAGCCGTATAGAGCGCGAAGAGAACGGCCAGAGTGGCCATCGCTGCGAGCAGGGTGCCGACGTCGGCTGCGGTCAGGCCGAAAAGGGTCGCGCCAGTGGGCGTGTTCGGGTTCATGTCCGGCGTGCCCCTATATCTCGAAATTGATCATTTTGGCCATGATGAACGCGCCCATGCTCATCCAGATCATGCCGCCAATGCCGACGACCTGCATCGTGCTGAGACCGAAAAGGCCGGCCGGATCGGGCGTGAAGAAGGGCTTCATATAGTCGAAATTGATCCAGCAGATGAGGCCGAACACGAGGAAAGGGAGGACGCCAATAATATAGGCGGAGGCCTTGGACTCGGAGGACATGGCCCGGATCTTCAGCTTCATCTGGGCACGCTGACGTAGGACGGCACCGAGATTGGCGAGCGTCTCGGCCAGATTGCCGCCGGTCTCGCGCTGGATAGCAAGTGTGATGCAGAAGAACTGGAATTCGGCAGTGCCGAGGCGCTCGGCCGTTTCCTGCAGGGACTGATCCATGGTCTTGCCGATCTTGATGCGCTCGGTGACCATGCGGAATTCCTCGCCGACCGGCCCGGGGATTTCGCTCGCGACCACATTCAGCGTTTCTCCGACGGGCAGGCCGGAGCGCAAGCCGCGCACCAGAAGGTCGAGCGCGTCGGGAAAATGGGTGTTGAAAGCCCGAATGCGCTTGTCGATCAGGCGGTTCACGTAAAGATGGGGGAGGCCAAAGCCCACCGCGATGCCGACGAAGATGGAGGGGAGCAGAGAAAAGCCTCGGATCAGCATCAGCGCGAACGTCACGATGAGGATGATCGTGGACGTCGTCATATACTGGCTGAGCGTCCACTTCTTGCCAGTCATCGCGATGCGCTTCGAGAGATTCTCGGGATTGGGAATCAGCGAGGTAAGAAGGCGCTGGCTTTCGACCTGACGATTGGAAATGGCCCGCCGCATGCGCGCTTCAAGCTGGGACAGCTCGCTCTGGCCATGACGGCTGCGAATGGCGGCCAGCCGCTTGTCGCCAGCACGCGATGCCGACGGGCCGGAAAAGGCCAAGAACAACAAGCTGACGAGACTCGCGATGAGGAACAGCAGCAGGATCAGCTTCACGTCCAACATTCAGTCCATCCTTGTGAATGAGGCCAGCACAGTGGGAACGTGTCCGCCCGCCCGGCCTCGTTCAGTCAGTCCGCAGCTACCGGGGCAGCCTTGTCCTTCGATTTCCCTGCGCTCTTGCCGATCGGCAGCTTGAGCTCGAGAAGCTTGCCGAACAGCGAGCTACCGGACTTTCCGCTCGCTGGTCCCCCTTGCGCCAGATCGCTGGCGACGAGATCATGCCCCAGTTGCAGCAGGCCCTGGCCCAGCTTGCTCGCCCGGCCGCTTTCGGCCACGGTCTTGCCCAGCTTCGCCGCCTGAGATGTCGCTTTTGCATCATAAGGAAGAACGAGATCGATCGAACGCTCGATCGAATGCTCGAAGTCCTTCGCTGCAATTTCGCTCGTTCCCGGCTGCGCCTTGTTGGCGACGACAATCACGCGCGACTGGGGCGCGTGGCTCTTCAGCCAAGAAAGCAGCCGGATCGTGTCGCGCGCGCCTGCGAGTGTGAACTCGGTTACGACGACCACCGCGTTGGAGGACTGGACCAAGTGAGGATGCTGAATGAGCATTCCACGCGGGAGATCAACAACCGTGCATTCGAAGGCACTGCGCAACTCTTCCTGCAGATGATGATAGGCCGCGCCGTCCGTGAGGAGGGGCTGACTGATCGGAGCCTCAGCCGAAAGAACGGCCAGCGTCTCGCTTGCGCGGACCATTGCCCGCTCAATAAACAGTCCGTCGATTCTGCTCGGATTTTCGACGGCATCGGTCAGGCCGCGTCCCGGTTCCAGATCCAGGCTAAGCGCGCCGGTGCCGAAATGCACGTCGAGATCGAGCAGGCCCGTGAGGCGCTTGTCCTTCGTGCTCACGCCATAAGCGATCGAGGTCGCGATGGTGCTCGCGCCCGCGCCGCCCCGTGTGCCAATGACGGTGACGAGCAGATGCGGTCGATCGCTCGTCGCTTCGACCTTGGGCGCATGGAAGACGGCTTGTGCGCTCGCGATAGACTCGCGCAGATTTTCGGCGGAAAAGGGCTTTAGCAAATAGTCGTGAATGCCGCTGGCGATGAGATCGCGATAAAGCCGGACGTCGTTGACCTGTCCGCTGGCGATCACGACGGTGCCGGGCTCACAGACTTCCGCGAGACTGTTGATGTCGTTGAGCGGATCGCCGCTTTCGGAGAGATCGACGAACAGGACGTTCGGGCTTGCTGACATGGACAGGGACTGGACCGCATTGCGCAGGCCGCCCTTGCACACCTTCTCAATCGGCCAGCCCATTTCGTTTGCGATGCCGCGCAGGACGTCCAGACTGTTGTCGTCGCAGACATAGGCATGAAAAGGGTCACGTGACCCGGGGCCTGCTGGTTTCCAGGGTGCATTCATCTTACTGGCCTCCCACGGATTCTGCCTTGAGCGCGCCACCAGCGCCGGTGGGCACCTGCTCGCTATAGGCCTTGATGGCCCGGTTGCTCGTGGCCGTGCGCAATACGCTGTGTGTGGAGCGGCCCTGGACCAGATCCTGCGGATCGGCGATCATAGCGGCGAGGTTGCTTGCTGTGGCGCACCCATAGTTGCGGGAGAGGCCACCGCGCAGATTGGGCTCTGCGCGGTCATTCCAGTCCGGGCAGGACGGGACGCTGGCCGCAGCACGGCTGATGACGATGCGAACACTGCCGCTCGCTGGAAGGCCGGCGGTCTGCGGCGCATCGTCCACAACCAGCAGGCCGTAATGGGCCACTTCGTCGGCAACGGCGTCGCGCAAGGCGGAGGAGTTATAGCCATTGCCGTCTACGATCGCGACCCGATCGCCGAAGCCGATGTCGATCGCCTTGAACCAGCCAAGCAGTCGGGCGCGCTCGGCACCGGAAAGATGACCGGACGCATCCGCCACGGTATCAAAGACGAAATCCGTTCGCGAGACCACCGGTTGGTGGATAGAATCCAGGCTCCGGTTGGCAGGTGCGGCCTCGGCCGGCATCGCGATAAATACGAGAGCGGCCAGACCGCAGCCCAAGACGCCACGGAGCGCTAGGGCGGGTGTGCCAAGGAGCCGGGATTTCGCGGCGGGCATTGAGTGTTCAGCCATGGTTGCCATTTCCCTTAGAAGCTGAAGCCGGGCGCGGGCGCCGCTGAGGTGCCCCGTCGCGCCGGGCTTTGGCCTGGCTTGACCTGTTCGGGCGTGACGGTTGTTGACGGCGCGACGGAAGGTTCAGGACGCTTCGCGCCAGTCTCGCCGTCATGAAGCTGGTTGAGGAACAGGCGCTGGCCATCTGTCGCGTTGCGGTAGCCGTCCGTGGGCAGGGCGATCTGGTTCGCCGAGACAGGCTTCACCAGATAAGGCGTGACCACGATGACCAGTTCGGTCTCCTGCCTGCGGAAACCCTGCGATTTGAAGAGATTGCCGAGGATGGGCAAATCGCCCAGGAACGGCGTCTTCTCGATCGTATTGCCAGTCGTGTTCGAGAGCAGGCCGCCGATCATGAAGCTCTGGCCCGAGCCCAGCTCTACAGTGGTCTCGGCGCGCCGCGTCGAGATGCCCGGAATGGTGAAACCGTTCAGACGAACCGCCGCGGAGTTGTCCAGCTGACTGACTTCTGGACGGACACGCATGGCGATGCGTCCGTCGGCAAGTACGATCGGCGTGAACGCGAGGCTGACGCCATATTGCTTGAACTCGACCGAGACGTTGCCGAGGCCGGTCGACAGCGGAATGGGGATTTCGCCACCGGCAAGGAAACTCGCTGTCTCGCCGGAAAGCGCAGTCAGGTTCGGATTCGCCAGCGTCGAAGCCAGGCCCTGCGTTTCCGCAAGGTCGAGAGCCGCCAGGAGGTTGAGACCGAGGAACTTCGTGTCTGCGGCAAAGGTCGTACCGGTCGTTTGAGAGATTACTCCCGAACCGGCGACGGCTCCTGCGCCATTGACGATGGGCTTGACGCCATTGCCCACGCCCAGCGGACCGCCCATGGTCCATGCTTCGTTGATGATGCTCCGGCCTTGGCCGAAACCGAATTTGAAGCCGCTGGTGAGATCAGCCGTGGCCAGATTGACGCCGATATTCTTGGAAATGCTCTTGTTCACTTCCGCGATGCGGACCTGCAGATTGACCTGGAGGGGCGTCGCGGTGCGAAGCCGGCTGACGACGCTATTCTTTTCACCGACAAAAGCCGTCACGAGCCGTTCGGCTTCCGCGGCGTCTTCCGGCGCGGCGATCGTTCCGGTCAGCAGAGTCATGCCATTGAGCGTGCTCACCTGAATGGAGGATTCCGGCATGGCGAGCTTCAGCATCTGGTCAATGCTGGTGAGGTTGTTCCCCACGCGCACCGCGCTCGAATAAAGCTGCTTTCCCGCCTTGTCGGTAATGAAGAAAGTCGTCTCGCCTTGCGCTTTCGCGATGAGGAAGATCTGGCGCTGCGAGCGAACATGGACATCGAGAACCGCAGGATTGGCGATGACGACATCGGACATCGCGGCCGGGAGATTGATGACCCGACCTTCGCCCACGCCAAGGAGGAGGGCACCATTCTGCTGGACGATGCCGGCCGCATGAACGGGCGTGGAAAGCGCGCTGGTCAGCGCTGCGAGGGCTCCGGCTGCGGCGAAGGCGCTGGCGATCGTGGCTCCGCGTCTCGAGGTCGCCATGCCGGCGAGCGGAAAAACCTTGCGCTTCGTCATTTCACTTACCCCCCAGGGCCACGGCCTCGACCTGAGCGCCGCGTGCGACGCGCACGATCGGCCCATTGCCCGATGGCCCGACCACACCGCCCGGCGCCGCCGTGCCACCACTCTCGACCGGCTTGCCCGGCACCGAGCGCCGCTGATAGCGGGACACATCCGCGCCCGTGACGAAGGACCCCTTGTCGAGTGGCCGACTGGCCAGCGTGGCCATCATGGTCTTTTCTGCGTTGGGATCGTTTGACTGGGGCGCGTCGATTTCGCCGCTGGCGAGCGCCTGCTCCAGCTCTTGATTATTATCCGTGAGCGCGCGCAGAGACATTGAAAGTGCGCCGACGGTCTGCGCGACCGTGATTTTCTCGGCCATGCGAGGCGTCACTTCCAGAGTGACGTTGGAGTAGGTCTGCACCACCGGCTTGCCCGTCGCCGGATCTACCGCGTCAGTTCGCTGATCGGTCGCGAGTACACGCAAATTGCGAAGCACCGTCTCGGCCACCTTGAGCGGAGCGCCATCGCCGCCGCCATCGACGCTTTGCGTCAGCAGCAGGTCCACCCGATCACCGGGGAAAATGAAACCGGCAACCGAACTCTGGATGGATACTGGCACGGTGACGGCCCGCATTCCGGGGCCTAGCGCCGCCGCGAGAAAGCCGCGATCACCCGGCTGAATGAGTGAGCCTTGCGTCACCGGCTGGCCGGCAGCAACCGCCGTGCGCACCACCGAACCAACGAGCTTGGCCTCCTCGGCCTTGCCCTGAATGAAATAGGCTTCTTCGACGAGATCCTTGGGCCAGGGCTGGTAGCGATAGGCATCTGGGCCAATGATCGTGCCGATCGGCAGCGACTTGGTCGCCACCAGAACATGGGGCATGGTCTGGGGATCGGGCATCGCGGAGGCCCCGACCTCGGGCGCTGGCGATCCTGACAGCATGGACCGCGCAAGCAGCGCCGT
>PJTZ01000259.1_pt1 | contig 16109 bp, 20 predicted proteins | sample 1512131 | NCBI WGS metagenome assembly PJTZ01 (sample SAMN08177679, study PRJNA422409) | Soil metagenome, whole genome shotgun sequencing project. | reverse complement strand
TCGCGCAGGGGGATGCGCTGGGCGGCGGCTTTGAGGCATTGCTTTGCTTCGATGTTATCGTGGCGGAGCGGCAGGCGCGCTTTGGCCTTCCGGAGATTCTGTTCGGTCTCTTCCCCGGCATGGGCGCCTACTCCATTCTCTCGCGCCGCATCGGCCACGCCCAGACCGAGAAGATGCTGCTTTCCGGCAAGGTGTTCTCGGCGGAAGAAATGTTCGAAATGGGCCTGGTGACCGTGCTGGCGGAAACCGGCGAGGGCGAGCAGGCCGTGCGGGATTATATCGCGCAGGCCGCACCGCGCCATGCCGGCACCGTGGGCATTTTTCAGGCCGGGCGTCGCGTCAATCCGATGACGCTGGAAGAGCTGCGCGACATTGTCGATGGCTGGGTGGACGCCGCCTTGCGCCTGTCCGCTGCCGATCTGCGCATGATGCGCCGCCTTGCGCGCGCACAACTGAGGCTGGGCGCGCACTGATCGTCATCGCATAGCTCTTCTTCACGGTCGGGAGCAAAGCGCGCAGTCGCGCGTTCCTCCCCCATAATCAACTGAACAGGGAACGAGACGCGGATGCGCTCTTTTATTCTGCTGCCCGCTCTGCTGGCGGCTACGCCCGCGCTTGCGCAACAAACTGAAAAGCAGCCGGGCTCCGATAGTGTCACGCTCGGACTCGGCGCCAGCTATGGCCCGGACTCGGAAGGGTCGGACGACTATCGGCTGGTCGCGGGACCAGGCGCGATCGGCCAGGTCGGCGGTGTCGGCTTCATATTGGCGGGCAATCGCCTTTCGGTCGATCTCGTGCCCGACGAACCCGGCCCCGGCTGGATCGTTCAGGCAGGTCCGCTCGTGACGCTCAACCTCAATCGTCGATTTACGAACATGATCGATGATCCGCGCATCAGGGCGCTTGGCCGGCGCTCCGCCACGCTGGAGCTTGGCGGCTATGCGGGCATCGGTCGCCGGGGCGTGATCACTAGCGACTATGATACGCTGAGCTTCACGCTCGGCTATCGCAAGGGCGTCACTGGCGCGCATCGCGGTGGCATTCTCCAACCGACGATCGCCTATTTCACCCCGCTTTCCACCAAGGCGGCCGTCTCCGTTTCGGTATCGGGTGAGCGCGCCGAGCGCAAATATGCCGCCGCCTATTATGATGTCGACGCGGCGGGCAGCATCGCCAGCGGCCTTCCGCAGTATCGCGCGCGCGGCGGCTGGAAGAACTACACCGCCTCGCTGATCGGCGGATATTCGCTGACCGGCGACCTCACCAAGGGCTGGAAGATCGCCGGAGGCGTCACTTACCGCCGTCTTCTCAACGATTTCGCGGATTCGCCGGTCGTTTCCATCGCGGGCAGCCGCGATCAGTGGATCGGCGTGCTTGGGCTGGCCTATACATTCTGACCTGCTATAGTCGCTGCATCCCCGGGGGACCGTCCACAGACGGTTGAGAGGCGGCTGACGTGGCCGCGACCCGCTGAACCTGATCCGGCTGACACCGGCGTAGGGAGGGTAAGCGCGCCGTGAAACCGCCCGCACTCTCTTTCCGCCTGAAGGAGAGTTACAATGGCAGACGTCCCCGCGCGCACCGAAATAGGCGTGACCACAGGCCCCATTCGCGGCAGCCGCAAGATCCATGTCGGCAAGCACCGCGTCGCGATGCGCGAGATCCATCTTGAGCCGAGCAGCGGCGAGCCGCCGGTGCGCGTCTATGACACCTCCGGCCCCTACACCGATCCCGATGCCCGCATCGACATCATGGCGGGCCTGCCCGCTCTCCGCCGCGACTGGATCGTCGGGCGCGGCGATGTCGAGAGCTATGATGCGCGGGAAATCCAGCCGGAAGACAATGGCAAACTCGGTCCCGACAGGTCGGGCGGCGTCCCTCAGTTCCCCAATGTCGTGAAGCGCCCACTTCGCGCGAAACCGGGCATGAACGTCAGCCAGATGCATTACGCTCGCCGCGGCATCATCACCCCCGAGATGGAATATGTCGCCGAGCGCGAGAATCTTGGCCGCGAGCGGCTAGCGGAATATGTCCGCGACGGGCAGAATTGGGGCGCGGAAATCCCCGATTACGTCACGCCCGAGTTCGTCCGTGATGAAGTCGCGCGCGGCCGCGCGATCATCCCGAACAACATCAATCACCCGGAAAGCGAGCCGATGGCGATCGGCCGCAACTTCCTGGTCAAGATCAACGCCAATATCGGCAATTCGGCGGTCGCCAGCGACGTGGCGAACGAAGTCGACAAGATGGTCTGGTCGATCCGCTGGGGCGCGGACACGGTGATGGACCTCTCCACCGGCCGCAACATCCATGACACCCGCGAATGGATCCTGCGCAACTCCCCCGTCCCCATCGGCACCGTGCCCATCTATCAGGCGCTGGAGAAGGTCGGCGGCATTGCCGAGGATCTGACCTGGGAGATCTTCCGCGACACGCTGATCGAACAGGCCGAGCAGGGCGTCGACTATTTCACCATCCATGCCGGCGTGCGGCTGCCCTACATCCCGATGACCGCCAAGCGCGTCACTGGTATCGTCTCGCGCGGCGGCTCGATCATGGCCAAGTGGTGCCTCGCGCATCACCGCGAATCCTTCCTCTACGAGCGGTTCGACGAGATCACCGAGATCATGAAGGCCTATGACATCGCCTATTCGCTGGGCGATGGCCTTCGCCCCGGCTCGATCGCCGACGCCAATGACGAGGCGCAGTTCGCCGAGCTCTACACGCTTGGCGAGCTGACCAAGCGCGCCTGGGAACAGGACGTGCAGGTGATGATCGAAGGCCCCGGCCATGTGCCGATGCACAAGATCAAGCAGAACATGGAAAAGCAGCTCGAGGCGTGCGGCGAGGCGCCCTTCTACACATTGGGGCCGCTCACCACGGACATCGCGCCGGGCTACGACCATATCACCAGCGGCATCGGCGCCGCAATGATCGGCTGGTACGGCACGGCGATGCTTTGCTACGTCACGCCCAAGGAGCATCTGGGCCTGCCCGACCGCGACGACGTGAAGGTCGGCGTCGTCACCTACAAGCTCGCTGCCCACGCGGCGGACCTCGCCAAGGGGCACCCGGCGGCGAAGGTCCGCGACGACGCCCTATCCCGCGCGCGCTTCGAGTTCCGCTGGCGCGACCAGTTCAACCTGTCACTCGATCCGGACACCGCCGAGCAGTATCACGACCAGACGCTGCCCGCAGAAGGCGCCAAGACCGCGCATTTCTGCTCGATGTGCGGCCCGAAATTCTGCTCGATGAAGATCACGCAGGAAGTGAGAGACTTTGCCGCGAAGCAGAATGCCTCTGCGGAGACCTTTATCGCCGCAGAAGAGGCCGAAGCCGGCATGGCCAAGATGAGCGAGCTCTATCACGAGACCGGCCGCGAGCTTTATATGGGCGCCGGGGATCGGGAGCGGGATTGATTTGGCTTGATGTTCCTCGTATGTTCCCGCATTGATGATGCGGGAGTCGGCCATCATGTCAGATCGGGTGCAGACATTCGGAGGAGAGCACACACGTCGCAAATTGGACGTCGTGGCCAAGTACTTGGCGGCCTACGTGAGGGTAATGAAGAAGCAGGACTTTCGACTCTATTACGTGGACGGATTTGCAGGCTCTGGAGGTTCAGCACCAAAGGGCGAGGTGCAAACCTCAGTTGATCCGACCCTGTTTCCCGCAGCTGATTTCCTTGAGGGTTCACCGGTCCGGGCTCTGACCGTTGACCCTCCTTTCGACCAGTACATTTTCATCGACAAGAAGGGTGACAATGTTAGGTCGCTTTCCAATCTCTGTGCGGAATTCCCGGGTCGAAGCATCGAGGTCGTTCCAGGCGACGCGAACGAGAGATTGGCGGAGTTTTGCGACCGCATAACTGCCAATCGGCTTGATAGAGCGGTGATTTTTCTCGATCCGTTCGGCCTCAGCGTTCGATGGCGGACCATTGAACGAATAGCCGCGACTAAGAAGGTAGATTTATGGTACCTTGTGCCGGTCGATGGGATGTCCCGGCAGATCAAGGACGACGGGAGCTTCTTGCCTGGTGCCGTTAAAATTGACGAAATTTGGGGATCGAACATTTGGCGGACAAAGGCCGTGCGTCGATCTGATGCCTCAGAGGACCTATTTGGAGGTGTCGACGAACGGCTCGAGAAAATTGCCAAAGCGAAACAGTTCTCAGAGATGTTCCGAGACCACCTCCAAGACGTGTTCGCTGGGGGAGTTTCGAAAACCTATCTCCCGCTCGGACGCGGACGGCGCCACGATTTCTCGCTGATGTTCGCCTGCGCCAATCCTAGTCCCGCTGCCTCACAGGCTGCCATGCGCATCGCTAATCACATTTTGCGCACTGCGTGATGGCAGGCGTGTCTGAAATCGAATGGACCGACGTCACTTGGAATCCAGTGGCTGGATGCAGCATCGTTTCTAGCGGCTGTACTAACTGTTACGCCATGCGCATGGCAGCCCGTTTACAGGCAATGGGCCATCCAAAATATCGAGGCACCACCAGAAAGAGTGGTGGCCGATATGTGTGGACTGGCCGTGTAAACATCGATGAATCGAGCATCTTTGCGCCGCTTGAGTGGCGAAAGCCAAAGCGCATTTTTGTTAATTCGATGTCTGATCTGTTCCATTCCGACGTCCCAACTTCCTTTATTGAGCGTGTGTGGAAGGTCATGGCGGAATGTCCACAACATCACTTTCAAGTTTTGACGAAGCGACCTGACCGCATGGCCGAATTGTTCGCCAACGGACAAATTTCCCCCCTAACAAATGTTTGGCTCGGCACTTCGGTCGAGAGCCACGAGGTGACGGCGAGAGTTCATCATCTCAAAGCTATCAAGGAAGCGACGCTTTTCATCTCGTTCGAACCCCTGATCGGAAAGATCGACGAAATTGATCTTCGAGGAATTCATTGGGCAATTGTCGGTGGAGAGTCCGGCCCTCGCGCTCGCCCAATGGAAGAGGACTGGGTCGAGAGACTTTATGAAATCTGCCGCCGCGACGACGTTGCTTTCTTTTTCAAGCAATGGGGTGGCCGGAACAAAAAAGTGACAGGAAGAGAGCTTCACGGTCGGACGTACGATGAGTATCCTCTTGAGCTAGAGGCCTAAAAAGGATCTTCCGTTCGAGTCACCTTACTTCCGCAAAACTTTAGAACTTAAATCAGCAATGCGCTGCTTGCCGTCCTTAAGCCCCCACGTGTCACCTACCGTCCGCCGATCCGGCACCGCATCTCCGTCCAGCGTAATCGCCAACACCTGATGCGTCACGCGCCGCGCTTGCCGTGCGGATTGCTGCTTCCACGGCTTGTCGGTTTCGGCTGTCGTGTAGCCGATGAATGGAGATTTGCGGCGGCTGCGGCTCATATCTCTGTCTAACACAGTAAAGACAGAATATCGAGCAGCGCTGCTTGGCCTTGGCGGCCTCCCCCGTCCTCCTGCTCCCCGTCAATTCCCCCTGTCCTACATGGCCCAAACCATGCCTGACTTGGCCGATGACAAAGCCCCGCACCCCTCCGCCCGATTATGATCCCCCCGAGTTCGAGCCTGTCATCCGCCGTTCCCGCCATGATGGCTGGTCGGCGGAGCGGCAGGTTGCCTTCATTCAGGCGCTGGCCGAGTGCGGCTGCGTGGCGGATGCCTGCGCCCGTGTCGGCATGTCCACCACCTCGGCTTATGGTCTGCGCGCCCGGCTCGATGCGCAGAGCTTCCGCTATGCGTGGGATGCCGCGGTGGATCATGCCGTGAACCGCCTTTCGGATGCTGCGCTCAGCCGCGCGATCCACGGCGTCTCGCGCCCGGTCTTCTATCAGGGCGAGCAAGTGGGCGAGCGCCGCTATTATGACGAGCGGCTCACCCAGTTCCTCCTGCGTTATCGCGATCGCAGCCGTTATGGCCGGTGGAACGACGCGGCGATGCCCGAGCCGGGCCATGCCGATGGCGTTGCGCAGGCGCTTGCCCAGTGCCTGCTGCGCGTCGCGAAGGATGGCCATGCCTTTGATGGCGGCGATCCCCCGCCGACGCATCCGCCCTATGATCCAGCGCGCCGGCCGATCAGCGACGCGCGCGATCTCATTGAGAGGCTTGCGGGTCGCCTGCGGCCGGAAGTTGACGGAACGTAGCGCCAACTTTGGCAACTTCCGGCCGGTGGCGCGCTGCCGAGGTGCAGACCGAAGACACGCCCAGACTATCTCGGTCTCGGCATTGGGTCACAGCTACGAGTGGGCCGGCGAGGATTACGCCCCTGCCTGGCTCGTATCCCGCAGGATGATCTCGCCCTCATCCTCGCCGTCCCAATAGTGCAGGCGCTTGCCCGTCACCTGGATGAGCAGAAGGCCGGGCGTATCGATGCCGTCCGGCCACCAGCGCTCCAGCCCGCGCGTCCAGTGCTGGGCGAACTGCGCGCGATCCCGCACCAGCCGGGCCTCTCCTTCGATGGCGATGAAGAAGGGGCGCACGCCAAGCAGTCCCGCCTTGCCCTGATACGTAAGGCTCACCCGTGCATCACGCTCGATGTCCGAAACCATCCGCGTGCTCTCATCGGCGAAGAACCAGTTGTCCCCGTCATAATCGACTTCGCGGTTGTTGCTCATCGGCCGGGCAGCGATCGCTCCGCCATCGGTATGCGTGGCCAGCATCGCGAAATCGATCTCGCGCATCTTGTGCGCCAGATCATCCAAAGTCCTGCTCATCCTGCGTCTCTCCTGACTATGTTCGCCGGATGAAACGCGCGGCGCGGCGAAGCGGTCCGGGGAGATGCGCTTCTTCAGGCGATCTTCAGTCGCCGCTGGTCTGCTCAGTAAGCGCCAGGCACTTCGCGCTGCACCGGGCTTGGCCGCGCCGGAGTCAGCAGCCGGGTCTCGGGTGTGCCCAGTGCCACCCGCTCGGCGCTCGCGGTCGCCAGGCTCCCGCTTATTGGCGTGCAGATGCGTCCGGCCAGATAGTCCAGCGCGGCGCGCGTCGATGCTTCGGCCGGGTCGCCCATCGCGTGGGCGATGTCGTCCTCCGCGCGGCAGCTCGCCTCGACCTTGCTCGCCAGGCCGTTATAGTAGTCGCCCTGCCCCGCGCTGTTCTGCACCGCCAGCGCGACCACGCGCAGCCGGTCGTCGCACTGGGTGCGGTCGACCGCGATCTGCCCTACCGGCTTGCCATAAGTGTTGGTGCCGATCAGTCCGACATTGGCGTGGAGATAAGGGATGAACGCGTTGATCACCATTTCGCTCGCCGACGCCGTGCCGCCGGTGCCGATGAACGCAATGCGGATCGGCGCCACCGATTCGGCCTGGGGCCGGAAATTGCGTGCACTATTCTCCGACGACTTCTCGGCGCGGAAGGCGATTTGAGTGAAGACGTCCGATGTGGAGCGATTGGCGCCCATCAGGTCGCCCATCAGTTCAGCGATCGAGATCAGCCCGCCACCATTGTAGCGCAGATCGACGATCAGGCGAGTGACGCCCGCCGCGCGAAACTGGGCGAAGGCGGTGCGTAGAGCCGGGTCGGCAGTCTCGATGAACGTACGCAGGTTCACATAGCCGACCTTCGTGCCGCCATCGTCCAGGATGCGCACGCCATAGCGGTTCGACACCGGCGGCAGTACGTAATCGGCCTTCGCGACCGTCAGGTCGCGGGTGCCGCTACTATCAACGATGCGCAACACGCGGGTTGTGCCCACCGTCGATGGGCCAAGCGCGTTGTTGACGCCTTCAGTTCCTTCGGTGGCCAGAATGGCGGCTATTGTGCGCATGGTGCTCGGGCTGGTGCCAATCGCGACGATCTCTGCCCCCCGGTCGATACCGGCGTTCAGCGCAGGCCCACCTTCGAAGGCTTCGGCGATCAAGATGCGGCGGTTAACTGAATCATAGGTGAGACGAAAACCGTAGCCCGCGCTCGCACCCGAGCCATAGTAGGCGTTTTCTTCAGAAATCGAGGTCAGATAGGTAAAGTATCGGTCCTTGTTCTGCGCTCGCGCGTTCGCGGTCAGCGCATCAATATAGTCGTCGATATTGGTGTAGGCGGCCGGGTTCAACCCGGTGGGAAGTGTCTCGGGAAACAGATACCATTCGCGCAGCTGCGTCGCCGCCCAGTCCTGCCGCTCGCGCAAGGAACAGCCATTGGCAGTTGGCGTTGGAGTGGGCGTGTTCCCCGTGCCGGTCCCACCGGGCACCGACACACTGCCGCTGCCGCTCCCTCCGCCCCCACAGGATGCGAGCAACGATACTGCGCTGACCAAGCCCAGCAGACGCGACGGCTTCATCTTGGCTATCCCCCTTTGGCGGCACGACTAGAAGCGGGCCGCGAGCCCGCCATCCACCAATGTTGCCAGCATGTAAACACTAGTGAAACTGTGCTTTTCTAGTGACAATTCTCTTGCACGTTTCACTATCCCGGCATCCAATAACAGAGAGGAAACGAAGCCGAGGTTAATGGCGCTGTCTGCGCCGGACAATTTTGAGGGCGTCGTTCCCCGCTCCTCAGCCAGATATGAATTGCCTCCCGCGCCCGGCTTTGGCTGTCGGGCAGTCTGCGGCCAACGGGCAAGCGGCGCACTCAGGCACATCCCACCGGCAGACGGCCTGCCCCAGTCGCTTCAGTGCGATGTGAAAGCTCAAGAAATCGTCGCCCTTCCAATCTGGCATCGCAGCGGTCACAGCCTCGCTGCACGTCCTATAATCCGCTGTCGTCGGCACGAAGCCTAGCCGCTGCAATACCCGGAGCACATGCGTATCCACGATCATCACGGGTCGCCCAAGCATGCTCGCGTTCAGCGTGGACGCAGACACTTTGCGCGCGACACCCGGAAGGCGCTCCAGCCAGGCCAGGGCTTCGCCAAGAGGGCTTTCGGCGAGATGATCGAGCGCAAAGCCTGCATCGGACGCCGCAATCTCGCGCAACGCGGTCACCAGCTGCTCGGCCTTGGCGTCCGGGAACGTGACGTCCCTGATGATCCCTGCAACGTCTGCCGGTGCCGCCTTGGCTATTGCAAGGGGACCGCGATAATGGGCGACGAGCCGATCATAGGCAGCGGTGGACACCAAATCTCGCGTGCGCGCGCTGATCATCGATTTGACCAATTGGCCGATCGGCGAGCGCCGCATGAACGGTAGCGCCACGGGGCTCAGTCGCGCATACCAGTCCGCTACGTCCGCGACCGCGAAGTTGAAGGCAACTTGCATGACAAAGTAATAGAACATATAGAGAACATTGAAAGGCATTCCGATATGATGCGTGCCCGCAATCCGCTCTACGTTATGGCCAAGCCTCCACCAGAGGTGCAGTCGCGGATCGTTGCCCTGCCCCGCAATGATCCGGCACGAGGGCCAGATCTGCTGCATGTCACGCTGCTTTCACTGTTCGATCTTCATGGGAAGCCACCCGAGTGGCTGCCGGCGATCATCGCCGCGCTGGACAGCTTCGAGGGCATCGCCTTCCCGCTCCTCTTTGACAGGATCGAGAACCGCAGGGCAGTGACGCTGCGCAATCGCTCCCGGCAGGAGGGAGCCCGCACCTTTCAGGCCGCATTGGTCCATCATTTGCTCAAGTGTCAGGCTCCCATCATGGACGGGACCACGCCCGAGCCGCACGTCACGATCAATTATCGCGGCGACCCGTTTGCTGCCCAGAAGATGCCGCCGATCGGATGGCTGGTGGATGAGATCTTGCTGGTGGAAAGCGTTGTGGGGCGCACGACGCATATCGTGCACGGTCGTTGGCCGCTTCGTGTAAGCACGGGTGCATGAGTATCGAACTTGCCATCCGCGCTCGGCGCGCCGCGTTCAACCGCGCGATCGCGGAAGGGGATGCGGCGTCGATCGGCCCGCTTCTGGGGCGCGATTGTGTGATGATCACGGGCACGGACAGCGCCGTCATTGCCGGCCGCATGGCGCAGGTTCGCGTCTGGCAGCTCGAGTTCGCCGCGAAGGATCGCCTCATTTACACGCGCGTGCCCAGCGACATCGTTGTCTCGTCTGTCGAACCGATCGCGCTGGAGCAGGGTGAGTGGCGCGGGAGCTCCCGGCAGGCTGACGGCGAGGCCAGCGAAGCGCACGTCGCATCCGGAACCTATGCTGCCAAATGGCGTGAAATCGGCGGAGTTTGGATGATCGAGGCGGAGATCTTCGTCACGCTCGGTTGATCACACCGCTCCTTGCCCTCCGGCGCGCGCCTTACCGGCTCGTCTGGAACGCCAGCCGGCCGATCTCGCGTCGCACATCCTGCGGCCCATGATCGTGGGTGATCTCGATATAGCCGATGCCGGCCTTGCGCAGCGCTTCCTTCTTCACCGCGTCGCGCGCCGCCGCCTTGCCAAGATGATGTCCCGATCCCTGATATTCGATCGCGGCGAGCGGCGTGAAGCTGGCATCCGCGATCAGCAGATCCACGCGCTTTGCGTTGATCGCGTTGAAGCCGTCGCGATCGGGGCAGGTCAGCACTTCGCCTAGCGAAACTTGTGCGAAGACGCGCCAAGGCATGCCCGCCTCCCGCACCGCCGCTTCGGCCGCCGCGAAAACCTTGCTTTCCTGAAAGCGCAGCAGCGGCTGTTTGCCATATGGCGCGTTCTCTACGGCACGAAGCTGGTCGGCGGCGTCCGGTATTCGGCTGGACGGCGCGCGCGAGGCATCGGCACGATACGCGCGGCGCGATCCACGGGGACCACGATAGCTCCATCGCCGCGTGCCTTGACTCCCGAGCCCTAGAACGACCAACATGACGCCAAGCGCGAGCAAAGCCAGAATGAATTCAGGGGAGGTCGTCATCCTCCCAATTTCGCATGCGATGCTTACCGATGGGTTTATGCCCGCCCTGCCCCGCCGGTGCCGCTCCTAATACGCACAGCAACAGGATCGTCACTCTGCCCCTGTTCTCATCCCTTGCCATCCGCTAATGCGCGTCTTCGCCACAAAGGAGCCAGCATGGCCGATCTTTATCTCAAGGCACTGGAATCGGAGCGCAAGGCGTTATGGGCAACTTGTCGCCTAAAGGGGCTGGCGCGCGATACACCCGAGCGTGAGCGGATTGCAGCAATAGACGCGGATATTGCCGCCCACAAGGCGAAACAGGCAAGCGGAACGAAGGGCGGCGGCCGCTAACGCGAGCGATTTCTTCGCCAAGGCCAGTCAGTTGCACCGCTTGCCCACAGCGGCCACCAGATGATCACTGGCTGCAGCGCCAACCGGGGCGCGTGATACCACCAGCCAAGACGCACACCGCCAATCGCGATGTCATTGAATGCGTGATTGATATTGGCCGGCCATACGCACAGCGCATAAAGTGCGAGCCCGATTCCCGCCGCGCGCCGCAATCGGGGAATCATCAGACCAAGCGCGCCTGCAATCTCCGCGAGGCCCGTCAGCGCAACGACCTGCGCCGCCCGGGGCACCCAGATCGGCGTGATTGCGATGAAGCCGCCGGGCGATCGCAGATGCGCCGTTCCTGCGATCAGATAGCCGGCGACGAGTATCCAGCGCGCCGCCCGCCTTGCCCCTGTATCTGATCTCATTTATTCTTCATATTCTCCAGACCGCGCACCACGCCGACCTTCTGGCTCGGCTGGGAAGCGTTCTGCTTGGGTGGCTTCTCCGCCTTGGGTTTGCGGATTTCCTTGTTCGATTTCTTCTGGCCTTTGGCCATGATCCATCCTCTCGGGTGTGACAGACAAAGCGCCTGTGGATCATTCCATACGCCTTTATGACGCGGGACGCGCCGTTATTCGTGAGAAAGACGCTGTCGCTGGCCTCATACCGCACCAATCACGCCAGGCACCATTACCTTCTGGTCGAGTGCACGCGCATCCGCGGCCTTCCAGGCCTTTTCGTGGAAGAAGAACGCAACGGCGTTGATACACGGCTCAATGAGCGCGATGCCTCCTGCGAGGGCGAGGGATCCGGTCATGACATAGGCAACCGTGAAGCCAACCGTCAGATGGACTGAGAGATAAGTGAGGGTCTTGGCAAGATCGCGGGGCATGGCAGGTCACTCGTCTCGGGCTAGGCAGGATCGCACCGGTCGCATGGTCATTTATTGATACTAATTATCATTTACAAATTGAATATCTTGCTCAGACTAAGCGACGCAACGACGATAAGGGGAAGCTGCCTCTGCTAGGCGGCGTGAGCGCGAATGCTCGGAAAATTCTCTGTCCTACACGTCCGGCTCTATGGCACACGGCCTTCGCAGCCTCGCCCATTCACGCCGCAACGCGGGATTTTTTATGCCAAGGACTAGAACCTTCAGAACCTTTCGGGCGATTTCGCGGGCCGCGACCCTCTCCACTTCGCTTACGCTCGCTGCCTGCCACGGCGGCGGGGACGAGCGCTGGGGAGCTCCGGGCAATCGTGCCGACACCCAGCCCTTCGCTGATATCGGCCCGGGCGAAACCATCCACGTCGTGGGCACGGAGCCGTTCTGGAGCGGTGACATTGCGGGCGGCGCGATCCTCTACAAAACGCCGGGAAGCCCTGACGGAGAGACGATTGCGGTCTCGCGCTTCGCGGGGCGAGGCGGTGTTTCGTTCAGCGGCGAGCACGACGGGCGCACTTTCACGCTGGCTGTGACACCGGGCGAATGCAGCGATGGTATGTCGGATCGCGCCTATCCGTTCGTCGCCACGTTGCTGATCGCGGAGGAAAGCCGAACGGGGTGCGCATGGTCGGACAAGCATCCCTTCACCGGACCGACTGCCCCCTGAAAGTCCTTTTCGTCTATCACACTCAGTAATATCATTTGTTCTATTCAGTAATATGCTGCAACGCAGCCACGAACTTGTGCATCGCCTTGTTGTTTTTCTTATCTTTTTATCCTACTTGCTAAGACAAGCATGGTTCTTGTTCAGATCATGTGAGTCATATCGGCTTTGAGCCGACCAAAATTTGTCACGTTCGGCTGCAAGTACATCCGGGCGGACACGCAGGAGAGTGACATGCCGAACTTTATTTCGCCGCGGCTCGCGTTCGCACTTGGCGTTGCTGCATTTGCCGCCACCGGCGCTTCTGCTGCCGATCAGGACATCCGGGTCAACAGTGGTCATTCCGTCACCCGGACTGTGGAAGTGCGCACGACTGATCTCGATCTTTCTAGTGCGGCGGGCCGCGATGCGCTCAGGCAGCGGATTGCCTTTGCCACGCAGCAGGCGTGCGATGTCGGCTCGGGTGCGGCAGCGGACAATTCTAGCGATGCGCGGTCATGCCTGAACGTCGCACAGCGGAACGCCGAGGCCCAGCTGCGCTATCTGCCTGGCGCACGCAGCGTCACTGTGGCGTCTGCCATGCCATGATCGGCTTCGGCCGCGATTGACATCGGGAAGAGATCGAGGGCCGGCCATCGCCGCCGCCCTCGATCCGCTTATGCCGAACTGTCCTAGATAGTGAAGCTTTCGCCGCACCCGCAACTGCCCTTGGCATTCGGGTTATTGAAGACAAAACCGGCTGTGAAGTCGTCTTCCACCCAGTCCATGACCGACCCAATGAGATAAAGCACGGACGCCGCATCGATGAAGAAGACGCCGCCCGGCGTCTCGATCCGCTCATCGAAGGGCGCAACCTTTTCTTGGCTTACATAATCGACCGAATATGAAAGGCCCGAGCATCCGCGACGCGGCGTCGAAAGCTTGACGCCCACCGCATCTTCCGGCGCCTTTTCCATAAGCGCTGCTACCCTCGCCTGTGCTGCGGGCGTCAGCGTCACGGCGGCGGGCCGGACGCGGGTTTTGGCATCGCTCGTCATCACAACATTCCCAGTTCGAGCTTCGCTTCGTCGCTCATCTTCTGCGGGTCCCACGGCGGATCCCAGACGAGATTGACCTCGGCATGACCGACACCCGGCACCGCCCCCACACGCATCTCCACTTCGCCCGGCATCGATTCCGCGACGGGGCAATGCGGCGTGGTCAGCGTCATCGTCACAGCGGCATGGCCATCCTCGGTCACGTCCACGCCGTAGATGAGACCCAGATCGTAGATGTTCACCGGGATCTCCGGATCGTAGATCTCCTTGAGTGTCTCAATCACCGCTTCATAAACCGAGCCGCCCGGTTCTCCCGACGTGACACTTGCGGGCTGCTGCTTGAGGAAGCCGTCGAGATAGTCGCGCTGACGCGGAGCGGGCATCGCCTCACCAGCATCCTCCACCCGCGCCCGAGGCGGCGTGTCCACCGCCTCGACATGCTCGCTCACAATGCGCTGTTCCTCGTTCATATTCTCATCCATTGGCGAAGATCGCCCTTACCCGCTCCAGCCCTGCGATTAGGGCATCAATGTCACTTTCGTCGCTATAGATGCCGAAACTCGCGCGCGCGGTCGCCTCGACGCCCAGGTGCCGCATCAGCGGCTGCGCGCAATGATGACCCGCGCGGATCGCGACACCGCCCTCATCCAATATGGTGCCGATGTCGTGCGGATGCACCCCGTCCATCGCGAAGGAAAGGATGCCGGCTGACGTCTCGGGGCCGAACAGCCTGATCGTGTTGATCCGCGAAAGCCGTTTCCGCGTCTCAGCGACCAGAGCCGCCTCATGCGCCGTTATCCGCTCCAGCCCGACTGCATCGACATAGTCTATGGCCGCAGCAAGCCCCAGCGCCTCGACAATTGCGGGGGTGCCCGCCTCGAAGCGGGTCGGCGCCGGCGCATAGGTGGTGCGCTCGAAGGTCACGCGATCAATCATGGAGCCGCCACCCTGCCATGGGGGAATCTCGTCAAGGATATCGGATCTGGCCCAGAGCACGCCAATGCCGGTGGGACCGTACAGCTTATGCGCCGAGAACGCATAAAAATCGCATCCCAACGCCTGCACGTCCACGGCCATTCTCGGCACCGCCTGACAGCCATCGATCAGCAGCAGCGCGCCAGCGCCATGGGCGATCTCTGCGGCGCGACGGACATCGAGCACACTACCCAGCACGTTCGAGACATGAGCCAGCGCGACGAGCCTGTGTTCCGGACGAATCATCGCCCCCATAGCATAGAGATCGATGCAGCCGTCCGGCGTCAGCGGAACGACATCGATCGCCGCTCCCACGCGTTCGGCCAGTAACTGCCAGGGCACGATGTTGGAGTGGTGCTCGAGCGTCGAAAGCAGGATGCGGTCGCCAGCCTTCAAATTGGCCCCGCCCCAGCTTTGCGCGACGAGATTGATCGCCTCGGTCGCGCCGCGCACGAACACGATCTCGCTGTCCGATGTAGCGTTGATGAAGCGCGCCACGCGACGGCGGGCCGCCTCGAACGCCAGCGTCATGTCAGCCGAGCGCGCGTACACGCCGCGATGGACGGTGGCATAATCGGCACCCATTGCTCGCGCCGTCGCCTCTATCACCTCACGCGGTTTCTGGGCGGTCGCGCCGCTGTCGAGATAATGCCAAGGCCTGCCGTCGCCAGTCATCAGACCCGGGAAGTCGCCCCGCACATCGAGTGCCTTCGACGAGAGAATTGCGCTCATGTCAGCGCCTCCAGCCGGGCGATGGACGCCGCATCGATCCGTGCCCGCTCGTTCTCGTCGGTCAGATCGTCGAACAAGCCTGAGATGAACGCCTTAAGAAGCAACGACTTTGCTGCGGATGGCGTTAGCCCCCGCGATGCCAGATAGAAAAGCGCGCCCCGGTCCAGTTCGCCTACGCTTGCACCATGAGCGCATTTCACATCGTCGGCGAAAATCTCGAGCTCGGGCTTGGCGTTTGCCGTCGCTGTGCGATCCAGCAGCATTGCCTTGAAGCTCTGCGACGCGTCGGTCTTCTGGGCGTCGCGCGCCACGGCGACCTTCCCCAAGTAGTTCGCCGTACCACGCCCGCCGGCGATAGCGCGCACAGTCTGATTGCTGGTGGCGTCCGGCTCCGCATGGTTAACCCGTGTCACCAATTCCACCGTTTCCCCATCGCCAGCAAGGAGCGCTGCCTTAAGCTCGAAATGTGCGCCGCGCGCCAGCGTCACGTCGAAACTGATCCGGCTGAGCGGGCCGCCGAGGGCGAGCACATGCGCCGTAAAAGTCGCGTCCCTTTCCAGCACGATACGATAGTCGCGAATGCCCGCTTCGTCGGCCGACAGAACGATTGCCTGACTTTCGCCGGCTGGCACCTCATGCAGTTTTGCTCCAGCAGGGGGCCAGAGCGCCTGCGCCGCCGCAAGGTCG
>PJTZ01000258.1_pt1 | contig 16176 bp, 18 predicted proteins | sample 1512131 | NCBI WGS metagenome assembly PJTZ01 (sample SAMN08177679, study PRJNA422409) | Soil metagenome, whole genome shotgun sequencing project. | reverse complement strand
GTACTCAATCATTTGAGATGCGTGATAAGTACCTTCATTTCCGGTAAAGCCTTGTACAATTACCTTTGAATCTTTATTTACTAATACACTCATTTTTTCTGTTTTTTTGCAAAGCAAATCTACCATTTTGCGACGACTTCTGAAAATTTAATATACGATTGTCAACCGTACGAAAATTTTTTACAACGGCAATGCATACAATCGTTTACATGGTTACCGAGCTTTATTTATAAGCACGCCCATTTTTGCCTAAACTGCCATAGTACAATGCCAATAGTAACCGAGACATTTAACGAATGTTTAGTGCCGAATTGTGGGATTTCGATGCAGCCATCAACGATTTGCATGACTTCATCAGATACACCGTGTACCTCATTGCCGAATATTAACGCATATTTCTTTCTAGGTTGTATCTCAAACTTTTGTAAAGATATACTCTCCGCAGCTTGTTCTATAGCAAGAATTATATAATCTTCTCTTTTTAGCTGTTCGACGATCGCAAATGTATCACGATGATATGTCCAGTCAATGGATTGTGTAGCACCTAACGCTGTTTTTTCTATTTCGCGGTGTGGGGGGGTACCCGTAATACCACATAAAATAACTTTTTCAATAGCAAATCCGTCCGCAGTACGGAAAGTTGATCCTACATTATGCATGCTTCGTACATTGTCCAATACAACGACAACTGGGATTTTTTCTTGATTTTTAAAAGAATCGATATCAGTCCGATTCAACTCTTCCATGGATAATTTTCGCATAGGCGAAATTAAAAAGTAAAAGGCGAAAAAAGAACGTCCGCATAACATTTTTAAAATACATTTTGAATATTGGAAATAGTATGCTATTTTTGCATTCCGAAATTAGTATAAAAAGAAATATAAATATAGCTAGAGAAATGGCAAATCATAAATCAGCGCTTAAAAGAATCAGAGCAAATGCGGCAAAACGCTTAAGAAATCGTTACCAGGCAAAAACTACTCGTAATGCGATTAAAAAAATACGTAATACAACCGATGCTGAAGAGGCTAAAGTGTTGTTGCCGAGAGTTGTTTCAATGCTTGATCGTTTGGCTAAGAAAAATGTTATCCATAAGAACAAAGCTGCTAACAACAAATCTAAATTAACGAAATTAGTTAGTAAATTAGGTTAATTTTAAGCCTGTTCTTTAATAAGAATAAAAAAGGGATGTATTATTTACATCCCTTTTTCTTATTGACCTTTGATACAGATTATGTTAAAGGAACTTGGAATCAGGCAAAATACTTAAAATAATCTCGTCCAGTTTAGCCTTGTTGTCTTTGTAGGGAGATAGATCGTATAATTCCACTTTTCGGAAATCGATCGGATGACTTTCACTTTGCAGGTAAATAAATCCTTGCTTTAAAAGCTTTCCGTCCGCTTTTTGAGCAGGATCATAAGGTTCGACGTTCCCTCCTCCAATTTGGGGCTTGTGATATTCTAATACCACCTCACCTTCTAGTATGTGTTGAATAAGAGAGTCTCCTAATACGAGGAAATCAGCCGTTACCCATTCGTCTCCATGATAGGTTTTTGATGTAGAGCTTGTACAATGAGGGGTAAATAATGTTCCGTCAATAACGACGTTTGTTCCAGGGGTACATAAGTTCGATGTCGTACGTTCATCCTTGCCATTCCCACCAAGAAATTGCCCTTCAATAGAAATCGGGAAATCCTGGTCTTTTAGCATAGTATTTGGATCCTGTCCGTGAAGCATTGCCCCGCTATTGCGCCAAGCCCAGCCTTCACCACCTTTTACCTGCTCATCAACAAAACGGTATTCTACACGGAGAAGATAATAGCTATAAGGCGTATTGTAGGCAAGGTGACCATATTGTTGATTGAATTCGTCATAGCCATCGTAGCGGACTTTAAGCAGACCATCTTCGACCCGAAAAGTATTGGCGTAGTTCTCGCCTACTTCATGCAATCGGATTTTTGGCGTCCAGTCGTTTATATCATTGCCATTAAAAAGCTGAATTGGTTTAGGAGTTTCCGCTGACACGGTAGTTTTACTTCCCGTAGAGGAGCAAGCCAATATAATGGCACTCGTTGCTAATACCAATAGAAAACTTAATTTGATTTTCATGCGTCTAGTTTAAGGTTATAATAATAAATTTTTGTTTTTGATATATTCGCTGGGTCTCACTCCAATAACTTTATTAAAGGTATTGCTGAAGGTTGGTAAGCTGCTGTAACCCACACGCATCGCTACTTCGTTTACACTCATCTTCTCGTCCAGAAGCAGTTTTAGTGCGGTGAGCATACGGAGAATAGTGTAATATTGGATAAAGCTCATGTTTAGTTCCCGTTGAAAAAGACGAGCCAGTGTGCGTTCACTGACCTCAAATTCGTTCGCCAGATTTTTAAAGCTAATGTTTTCATCTATACGTTGTTCCAAATAATTGACAATCATTTTTAGTTTTTCATGTTTCGGATAGGGGAGGGCTAAAGGCAATTCCGTTTGAGATATTTCCGGCAGGATTAATTTAAAAGCCTTAGCAATGGAGTATTTAGGTTCTTCTGTAGGTAATATATTACCTGTCCAGCGATTGGTAAACATAATAAACTCAATTAAAAAATCATTGACAGGATAGATATTTACTTTATCAAAAAAATCGGTGTCCGTATCAAATGGAGGGAAATATAAATTACGCATCACGACTTCGGGACTACTTGGGTAAATACTGTGTCTTATTCCGCCTGGAATCCATATGTAATGACGTGCGGGTAGAAAGTACGATTTTTCATCAGTTTTTAAAAAAACAATTCCTCCCTCTGTATAGAGAAACTGCCCTTTTGTATGACTGTGTTCGGAAATGAAGCTTTCTCCCATAAGTGCATGGTGGCAATAAATACTATCTTCGAAAGTGTCTACTTCCGTCATGTAATATTTGTCAACATAAAGCGTTCTGTCCATTGTTTTCTGAAGTAAAAGGCATAAATTTCCTATTTTTTGACGACATAACCAAAAAAGTAGGAGACATACGGAAAATTGATTATTATTGTTTATCTTACGGTTTGTAGCAGATAACAGCGTATTTTATATGACAGCGGAAAGAATTAAATTAGAGAGGCTAAAAGATAAAGTGATGACCGTACAAGAAGCGGTCGATTTTTTTGAGAACGATATGGTGGTGGGGTCGAGTGGCTTCACAAAAGCGGGAGATAGTAAGGTTGTGTTGGAAGCTTTGGCAGAACGTGCTAAAAATGAGGATATAAAAATTACGTTGATGACCGGGGCTTCGTTAGGACATGATACAGATGGTAAGTTAGCCGCTGCCGGAGCACTAAAAAAGCGGATGCCCTTTCAGGTAGATCGGACGTTGAGAAACAAAATCAATGCAGGTGAAGTATTGTTTATAGATCAACATCTTAGTGAGAGTGCGGAGTTGCTGCACAATAAGAATCTTCCTGCTGTTGATATTGCGGTTATTGAAGTAGCATACATTGATCGGGACGGGAGTCTGGTACTTACCACATCTGTGGGAAATTCTGCCACCTTCGCTGAGTTGGCGGAAAAAATCATTATTGAGATTAATACGGCTATCCCGATGGAGGTTTATGGTCTCCATGATATATATAAACCTGAGAACTACCCTCATAGAAATGTGATTCCTATTGTTGCGCCTTGGAATAAGATTGGACGTAAGACCATTTCTGTTAATCCAGATAAAATTGTTGGAATCGTTTTTACAGATAAAAAAGACAGTCCGGCAGATATCGCCGAGCCGGATGCAAAAACAACGGCAATAGCTGCCCATATTTTGAATTTCTTTGAGAACGAGGTGCAATTAGGGCATTTAACCGATCGACTGCAGCCATTGCAGGCGGGAATCGGAAAAGTGGCGAACGCGGTACTGATGGGGTTTAAAAACAGTAATTTTTATGATTTAACAATGTTTTCCGAAGTATTGCAAGATAGTACATTTGATTTGATAGATGCCGGAAAACTATCTTTTGCTTCTGCCTCGTCTATTACGGTGTCCGAAGAATGTTATGAACGGGTATTCAATAATTTACAACGGTATCGGGATAAAATTGTATTACGACCTCAAAATATTTCTAATACGCCGGGTTTGATTCGTCGGTTAGGCGTTATTGCCATCAACACGGCGATTGAATTTGATATTTACGGAAACGTTAACTCCACACATCTCGCGGGTTCCAAAATCATGAATGGTATCGGTGGTTCAGGTGATTTTGCGAGAAATGCATACCTCAGTATTTTCGTAACGCAAGCAGCTTCTAAAAATAATACAATTTCGCATGTTCTGCCCATGGTATCCCATGTGGATCATACCGAACATGACGTGGATGTTTTGGTAACAGATATTGGACTAGCTGATTTACGTGGGCTTGCGCCGAGAGAACGTGCTCAAAAAATCATTGAAAACTGTGTGCACCCTGATTTTAGAGCAGAACTTCAATCCTATTTTGATAGAGCCTGCGACAGAGGGGGGCATACGCCCCATTTATTGGAAGAAGCTTTTAGCTGGCATTTACGGCTTGCGGAGACAGGTACAATGAAGAAACTTACTTAAAAACAAAAAGCACATCCCACTTACGAAGGATGTGCTTTTTATTATACCAAACTACTACTGCTTTCTTATCTGTTGCCCGGAAGATAGATTTGGAAACCAACGCTCACACCAAGTCCGCTTTGCCCACCGCCAGAATTGACATTAGCTTTACTGTAGTTATAACCTGCTGCCACTTCCAATGCAACCGTCTGTGTAATGAAGTGTGCATACCCTACATTTGCGCCTAATGCCAACGAAACATCACTTCCTGGCTTACTACCGGCGATACCGATATCACCTTGTCCGAAAAAACGACCAGATGCACTGGCTCCTCCAGGAAAGTAGTAACGTACAAAAGGAGAAATCCCATAATTATATACGTTGTCTTCGTCTTTAATAGCGGTTAAGCCTAAACTGGCCTGCGCACCTACCGCTAGGCCGTCAGCAACAAAATAACCCGCGCGAGGATTAAGGTTGATATTAAATTGGTCACCTTCGAAGCTATAACCAATATTTCCGATGGATCCACCAACCATCCAATTGCCTTGTCTAATTGGTTCTAATCCTACGTTAGCAGATGTCTGCGGTGTCGTCTCTACACGTTGTGCCTGTGCGCTGATTGCGAAGCCTCCTAGTAAGAGGCATAAAAATGTAAACTTCTTCATATTACGATCTATTACGTTAAAATTATTTTATCTAAGTTAATAACGTTTTGTGACCATAATTGTTTGACGTAATTTAATAAATTATAGAAGCGATGTGAAAATGTAGTAAAAGATCTACTTTTTCTATTAGAAAATTAATTGATAAACGGAGAGGAGAGCCCTCTTTGTTTGCTATAATAATCTACTGTTTTCGCTGCTTGAAATGGTCGGTCAGTACTCAATATATCGGCTCCATTTTCAATATATTCTGCGTAAACCTGTTCGCCTCTTTGCTGCGCTTGGCGATCCAGGTTTCCGATGGTGCCTAAAATACATAAAATACCATGCTGATGAAGTAGATCGATTAGTTTTTTGTCTGCTTGTGATGTGCCGATAAAAGCAACAAGTCGCGTATCCGGAATATCCAGGTCATTTAAACGTATCAAGTCTTCTACATTTTTTATAGAAGCTGAAATCATTAAATCTGGTGCCAAGTTATGTACTGCTGCCGCTTGGTCGGCACTGTAAGTAATGATGATCACATATGCTTCGGCTTTTGTTTTTCTAATGACGTCTACCACGAGCTGATAGGGGACATTTCTTTTTACATCCAATGTGAAAAGAACTTGGCCGATACCCCACCGTAATGTTTCCTCCAATGTTGGAATACGGTAGTTGGTTACAGTTCCTGCAGGATCTTTGAGGTTTAACTCCTTCAACTCAGCTAATGTATGTCGACTAACTTTTCCCTTTCCTGTTGTAGTACGGTCTAATGTTTCGTCGTGCATTAAAACGAGAACAGAATCTTTCGTAAGTGCAATGTCACACTCGATAATGGCAGGCATTTTCGAGGCCACGCGTTGAAAAGTTTCTATGGAATTTTCGGGATAATCTGTATCCGGCCCGCCCCGATGTGCGCTAACCAATGGAACCCTCGTTTCCGAATAGGTAAGGAAACGATATAAGTCCCCAACCTCTTTAAAATTAAATACCTGCGGAGCATTACCTAATCGGATGGTATCCGCTGTGGTGTTATTTCTGAAACAGCTGCAGAAAAACAATAGAAGCACGAGCGTTAAATAAAAATTATTTATTTTCTGCATAGGTTTCAATGGATTGACATATAGTATCTAAAGAGCTGTTTAACTGATCAATTTGGATATGGGCTTGCTTATAAAAAAATTCTCTTTCACCCAATTTTTCTTCAATAAATTTTAGGAGAGCTTCATCTCGTAACCCTTGGAGAGCAGGGCGGGAAGCAATATTGGATTGTTGCAATCTATTATATAAGGCTTTGGGTGTGAGATATAGATAAATGGCAATGCCGTTTTCCAAAATCCATTGCATGTTATCGAAAAAACAAGGACTCCCCCCACCGGTAGAGACTACTGCTCGTTTTCCGTGTTGTTCTTTGAGCATTTTGCTTTCCAATTCGCGAAAGTTTTGCTCGCCATATGCTGTAAAGTATTCCGGTATTGACATGCCGATACGTTCAACAAGCAGGTGATCTAAATCAATAAACTGCATGCTCAGATGGTTAGCTAGCTTTTTGCCTAGGGTAGTCTTTCCGCTGCCCATAAAACCGATTAAAAATATAGGCTTATACATTATTTCCCTAAATAATCTTCTTCTAATTCTTCTTTTGATGGAAATGTGATTTTTGACCACTTTTTGATTACCGTGCCATTTTGCAATAACAATACACCCGGGTTAGAACGAACCATACTTTTAAGTGGAACGGCATCAACATAAAATGTTTCCAATACCAAATCCATTTCATCATGAAGGCCTCTTGCTACTTGTGATGGGCTGGCGGTCAATAATATTGCCCGGAGGTTGTAATCGGTTGCTAGATCACGGATGGTAGTGTTAATACGATCCAGTGCGATAATGTCTGCTAAAGACAACTTGTCTGCATATGTACTTACGACCACAAAGTTATAATAAGGATTGGTGATGATTTCTTCTGTCACATCGTTTCCTTCCATGTCGGATATCACCAAATCTGGAATGGGAATCTGATATCCTTTTTTGATAAGTTTCGACGTAGGTTCGCCAATGATTTCCCAATTGTCATCTTCCCAGATGCCGTCCATATATTCCTTATCGGTCACTTTTTTAACTTCTGCCGTTTGCTTATGTTTTATTTCATAAATATATTCGTATACATCACCTTTTTCCCCTTCAGGAAGCACCCTTAATGCAGGTATATTGTTCCCTTCTTTATAAGGAAGAAAATCTATAAAAGGAAGGAAGTAGATGGTATAAATGCCAATTCCAAAAGCTAAAAGTACAATCAATGTACTGACAAGACCTATCGTGGTTGAGTTAGAAAAGATAGGTGTAATCCGTGTTCGGTACTTGAAAATGATAAACACGAAGATCAATAAAATAATATCTTTAATAAAAGATTGCCACGGTGTTAAGGGTATGGCATCACCAAAACATCCACAAGAACTTACCACCTCAAAAAAAGCAGAATAGAATGTTAGGAATAGAAAAAATACAGTTAACAGCAATAATCCCCAAGCTACCTTGTTTTTATAGATTCCCAATAATAAAAATACCCCTAAAACGATTTCTAAGCCACAGATAAGGACAGCTAGCCAGGTACTATAGTCATGGAGAAAATCCATGTGGAAAACAAGAAAGTATTCTTGCAATTTATAGCCGAAGCCAGTCGGATCATTAGCTTTGATTAAGCCTGAAAAAATAAATAGTATACCAACAAAAAACCGGCTAAATCCTAATGCAATATCAATGGTATTGGTTTTCTTTTTTCGCGTAGGGGTGAAATTCGTTTCCATGAGTCTATTTTTGTTCAGCAAGTCCTAATTTTATAAGTGCAAAAACAGCATAGTTTAGCATATCTTGATAGTTTGCCTGTAGTCCTTCCGATACAAGGGTTTGCCCATTATTGTCTTCAATTTGTTTGACCCGGTGAATTTTCATAAGGATAAGGTCTGTCAAGGAAGAAATACGCATTTCTCGCCAAGCCTCCCCATAATCATGATTTTTGGCAAACATCAAGTCACGTGTTTCGCTTACCTTTTCGGTGTATCGCTTGTCTACAATTTCATATGGCAAGTTCTCCCCCGCATCTTCTGGTAGCTCCAATTGCATCATCGCAATCACACAATAGTTGACGACACCTATATATTCTCCTAAAATGTCTTCTCCCACTTTTGAAACTTTTTTGACCTCCAATGTCCGTATGCGTTGTGCTTTAATATAAATTTGATCTGTTATGGATGGTGGACGCATAATCCGCCAGGCAGTACCATAATCTTTTGTTTTCTTCAGAAATAAATCCTTGCAATGTTTTATAACGTTATTATATTCGGTATTCGTGTCCGTCATTGTTATCACCTTTTCTACAAATATAATTAGAATATGTTTAAGGGATAGGTCATAAATAAGTACAATTTGCCATAAACGAAATTATCATTATTTATCCAAGGCACATTTGAGTGATGAATAAATCGAGCTTACGAACGCTGGAATGCTTGTTTAACAGACCTTGGCGATAAATCTGATAGCTTCATCGCCTTTAAAAATAACCGAGTGTAACGAGCTCATTTATTCCATGGAAACCTTACGGTCATAAATAATTACATACGGATGAAAAATAATTCCGTTCTTTGAGATAGAAATTAAATAGAGGTACGAAGTTTATATGGATGAAACTGAAATGTAAATAAGCGTGTATGAAGATATTTAAACCAGAGATACGTGACGTTCGTATTATACGATATGTTCAGCCTTTTCGGGAAGGAGGATCATTGCCAGCATTGGTAGATGCGGATGATGGATTTAGCTATGTCATTAAGTTTCGTGGGGCGGGACAAGGAAAAAAAGCTCTAGTAGCGGAGCTCATCGGAGGGGAACTCTGCCGTTTTTTAGGGCTTCGTATGCCTGAATTGGTATTTGCCGATCTCGACGAATCCTTTGCACGCATGGAACCAGACGAAGAGATACAGGATTTGTTGCGTTTCTCGGTGGGAAAAAACCTAGGTGTACATTTTTTGAACGGAGCGGTCACATTTGATCCGAATGTGGATGAGATTGCCGAAGACGAGGCATCTAAGATTGTCTGGCTGGACGCGTTACTCATGAATGTAGACCGTACCGTTCGAAACACCAATATGTTGATATGGCATAAAGAACTCTGGCTGATAGACCACGGGGCATCCCTTTATTTCCACCATGCATGGGATAACTGGGAAGAACAATTACCAAAACCGTTTCTACAAATAAAGGATCATGTGCTGCTCCAGTTGGCGTCCAAAGTAGAAGAGGTGGACGCACAGTACAGGTCTCGTTTTACAGAAGAAAATTTGTGGAATATATTACGAGTGGTTCCCGATGAATGGTTGGTAGACGAGCATAGGCAATTGCGTGCCGATGATGCAAGAGAGGTATATGTGTCTTTTTTATTGGGAAGGCTGGCTCATTCGAGGAACTTTATAAAACAGATACAGCATGAGCGAAAGAACATTATATGAGTATGCTGTCGTACGCGTAGTGCCTCGCGTGGAGCGTGACGAATTTATCAATGTTGGCGTAGCACTCTATTGTCGGAAGCAACGTTATGCCGAGGTCAAGATTTATGTAGACGAGGCTAAATGTAAAATGCTGGATTCGGAGATTGATCTGACTCTTATTGCAAAACACCTAGATTCTTTTCAGCGTATTTGTGTTGGGGATAAAGGAGGTGGAAAACTCGCGACTTTGGAACAAGCCGAACGTTTTCGCTGGCTGACGGCAAAACGGAGTACCATAATCCAATGTTCGGTTGTACATCCGGGCTTATGTGTTTCGGCAGAGCAGACCCACCAAGAATTATTTGAAAAATTAGTGCTATAGAAAGCCTCATTTTTTTATAGGAATCGTAAATTTGAACGAATACTAATACCGTATATAAGATGGAAGAATTTTATCGACATATATATCAAAAGCAAATGGAAGTGCAGGATATGCCGAGCAATGCTCGTATAGCCGACTGGGCGATGCATGTGCTCCATCTGCTATTTCCCGAAAGGCAATCGTCCCATTTTCAGGATGTGCAAGACGTGCGTAAAGCTTTTGAAGAAGCGGAAGAAGAATTGTTGGAATTGTTAATGAAAACAAAAGCATGTTCACATTGTGATAACAAACGGATTGCACGCCGATTTTTAGAAGAGCTACCCGCTATTTATGAAGTCATGCTTACGGATGCGCAAGCTATTATGGATGGTGATCCTGCCGCGCGGAGTTTACGGGAAGTAATACGAACATATCCCGGTTTTACAGCTATATGTGTATACCGTTTAGCGCATCAATTGTGGAAATCAGATGTTCCGCTTATTCCCCGTATATTGACCGAACATGCACATTCTAAGACAGGTATAGACATCCATCCGGGCGCCCAAATAGGTCGATATTTATATATAGACCATGGAACAGGACTGGTGATAGGAGAGACTTGCGTCATTGGCGACCATGTCAAACTGTATCAAGGCGTTACACTGGGTGCACTGAGCGTGGAAAAAAATATGATTGATACCCAACGGCATCCTATTATCGAGGATCATGTCATTATCTATGCCGGAGCAACGATTTTAGGAGGACAAACCGTCATCGGTCATCACTCCGTTATTGGTGGAAATGTATGGTTGACATCCAGTGTAGCGCCATACACCACGGTTTATCATCAACCTAATTCGAAATTTATTGACTCAAAACCTATCGTATAATGGGAAAACTGATAGATGCCATTGGCAATACACCCCTCGTAGAACTCACATCGTTTCACAATAATCCTAAGGTTAAGATTTTTGTGAAAATGGAAGGGAATAATCCAGCTGGATCCGTAAAAGATAGAGCTGCCCTAAACATGATCCGGTCTGCGTTGGAAAGAGGAGAAATTACGAAGAACACAAAATTGATAGAAGCCACTTCTGGTAATACCGGTATCGCTTTGGCTATGATAGCAGGTATATATGGCTTGGAATTAGAACTCGTCATGCCTTCATCATCTACCCGTGAACGGACGTTGACTATGGAAGCTTATGGCGCGAAGGTGACCCTATTAGAAAATATGGAAGTTTGTCGTGACTATGCCGAAGAAAAAGCAGCTTCGGGAGACTATTTTATTTTAAACCAGTTTGCCAATCCAGACAATTATAAAGCGCATATCAAATCAACAGGTCCGGAAATCTGGCGAGATACAGATGGGAAAATTACCCATTTTGTAAGTGCAATGGGAACAACAGGTACAATTATGGGGTGCTCTATGTTTTTAAAAGAGAAAAATCCTGCGATTCAGATTGTTGGTTGCCAGCCCACGGAGGGATCTTCTATACCGGGAATTCGTAGGTGGCCGAAAGCCTATCTTCCAAAGATATTTGATGCCTCGCGAGTAGATCGAGTTATCGATATTGCCGAGTCGGATGCCGTACAGCGTACACGGGAACTGGCCCAAAAAGAAGGTGTTTTTGTCGGAATGAGTACAGGTGGAGCTTTTCACGCAGCCTTAAAAGTTGCTAGCGAAATGGAGGAAGGTGTTGTTGTTTTTATCGCATGTGACCGCGGGGATCGTTATTTAAGTTCTGACTTATTTGGATAAAAAGCGATGTGGACCAGATTAAACCTGATCCACATCGCTTTTATTTATTATCCCTACTCCAAATTTCATAGATCGGATCGCCTTTAGAGCTCAAGCCACTATGATGCCAAGCACCATCTTTCACCGCACCGTCAAAGCTCAAGTTAGCACCGACACGCAAGTTGTCCCGAGAGAAAAATAGAATATGTTCACTGTATTTACCGTCGGTAAACGTATAATGGCCTCCTCCTGTACCGGAAAAAGTCTTCGCTCCTGGATCTATAGCCATCCATTGGAAATAGCCATCCACTAAGAGCTTAATGGTTTTGCGGGTGCCACTTTGGTGTATTTGAACGAGGTCGTTCCCTTGCTTCCGTCCGGTTATTCGCCATAAACCATCTAAATCTTGTGTTTTGGCGGTTTCTTTTTTCCATGCTTGTCCCGATTGTTCTAGCAATCCGTCTGCATTTGCAGTTAGTGCAAAGCTTTTTGTTTGGCCGACAGTATGGGCATTAGCATCGTTATATTCAATTTGAACGTTTAACGATCCATTCTGATAGGTATAGGGGCCACCAAAGGTCGATATATAGGTGTTATCTTTATAGGTGGTTTGAGAAGAATACCCATCAATAAACATCCAAACAATATTGGTGTCGCCTTTTTTTGTAGTATACACGCCCTTAAGATTTGGTGTAGTTTGTGCCATTATTAGTGTAGCGATACACATTAAAATAAACGATAGAATTGATTTTCTCATGATTGTCTGTGTTAGTCCAACATAAAAATAACAAATAATAGGAGAACATGTTCACACAAATTATACCTTTGTGGGTTTAAGATGATAATGAGAATACTACACTATTGTTTCTTGCTGACGATTTTATCATTATGTAGCATCCATGTTAGCGCCCAACACTTCGGTACGCTACACGGTATCGACACAACTGTGCAGTTGTTGGATACCAGTCGACAGGCACGCTGGGGGCAGTCTTCCCAGCCTGATCCACTACCACGCTTTGCCCGTACAACAAAAGAACCAAAAAGAGAAAAGAAATTTTTGCGTGCAGGTTCGGAATGGCTTGTTGCGAATATAGTTCCAGCTACTTTTAATCGGTTTATAACAAAAGATCCTTATTCCTATATCAGCTTTAAAAACTTTATCAACCATCAGCGATTTTCTGCATGGGATTGGGATGATAATCAGTTTACGACGAATCATTTAGACCATCCTTACCACGGACAACTTTATTTTAACGCGTTCAGGAGTAATGGTTATAACTTTTATCAGTCCAGTATAGCGACGTTGGCAGGGAGTTACCTTTGGGAAACGGGTGGAGAAACACAGGCTCCCTCTATTAATGATCTGGTAAATACGACGTACGGTGGAATTATCTTAGGTGAAATGACACATCGGATTGCCCGTAATATTTTGGGAAGAGGAAGTCGGCACCCTCATTCGCGCGTATCGAATGAAATAGGTGCCTTTTTTGTAAACCCCGTGAATGGTTTAAACCGTTTGCTTGATGGTAAATGGGGTAAGATAGACGAATATAATGCCGTCGATTCCTCTACAATATGGACAGAAGTAAATGTGGGCATACGTCGATTCGATGCACAAGAAGGTGATATTCTGGAAAAAGGAAAAAATGGATCATACGGGCGGCTTAGACTATGGTATAGTAATGGTCCCGAAAATATAACACGTCCGTTTGATCAGTTTTATGTAAATCTTGAATTCGGAAAAGGGGATAGCACCTTTATTAATGCTGTGAATGTACATGCGCTCCTCTATGGGCATAAATTCTTTGAAACCAAGCGCGGTGACCACTACGGAATATTAAGTGCCAACTACGATTTCTATAACAATGATGCGTTTTTCTACGGAGCGCAGAATTTGATGTATAACTGGAACTCCGAATTCCGTTATAAAAAAAGAAACCGTCTAAACATGAGTGTAGGAGTTGGGGCAATTTTATTGGCCGGTGTGCCAGATCCTTATTTGCTCTATGGCGCGAGCCGGAATTATAATTATGGCTCAGGAGCTGGATATCGTTATCACGCCGAGCTAAGCGTATTGAACCGCTTACTTATTACAGGAGACTACAATGGAGGTCTCTTTTTCACTATCAGTGGTAATGACTCCTATTATATTCTGCACGCAGGAACATTAGAGGCCAATTTGCGTCTTATCAAAAATTTTTCCCTAAATGTTAGCTCTGGATATTTTGCATTGGCAGGACATTTTGAGGAAGAACATTATCCAGATTTCAATCGAAGTTTTCCTTTTGGACGATTATCGATCGGGTATAACGTTAGGTTTTAGTATATTTTCAGGAATATTGTAAATGCACCAATTCTTTGCCAAACAAATGCACTTCACCTATCGGATTGAAACCTATGTTTAAATAGAGTTTCTTTGCTTTCTGATTTTCTTTGTCTACTAATAACCCTAATACCTCACCATATCGGTGCACGAAAAAATCAATAACATAAAGTAATAAGATTTTACCAATACCTTTTCCTTGAGCGGCTGCTGATACTGCGAGCGTGTCAATATAAATTTCTCCCGCCTGTGTTTCATGACCTATGTTTGGTTCCCTTTTAAAATGTGTATGTAAATAGAATAGGATGGGTGCGCGCAATTGTTCTAGTGCATCGCCCGGATAAAGACAGATTTGTCCGATGATGTTGTCATCCTCTTCAGCAACGATGATATGTTCATAGCTATATTGATTTTTCGGTTGAGCTATATGATGGGTTAGAAAAGCAATGGCTTTTTGTTGGTCATGTTCTCCAATAAAATAATAAATAATCTCTTCCATTGCGGTCAACATAATAGGTGCAATGGCTTTTGCATCCGTAGGACGGGCTTTTCGTATCTGTATCATTTTTCTAAAATAGCAAAGGCTACCCCAAGAAGGCAGCCTTTGTTTGTCGTATTTATTTTTAAAAACGCTTATTTGCTGTCTTTATCCAATTTTTCGAAATCTACGTAAGCAATCTCCTGTGGTTTTAACGTCACATTTTCTTTTAGGTAGTCAAACACCTTAAGTGCTTTTGCTTCTTCAAAAAGACGGTTTGCTTGCTCTCTGTCTTGTAATAACTGGAGTGCATATTGACCTAATTGCTCATCGGTAGGTTCATCATTGATGTTATACATCTTGATCTGCGCATAGATACGTTCTTTTGCCAAGTTAATCACTTCATCATATTTGACTTCAAGATTATTGGCCGTAACGATGCGGTTTTCAATGATTGTCCATTTCAGGTTGCTTACAAAGTCGGCAAATCCTTCTTCAAGCTCTTCGTCCGAAATATTAGGGTTCGTTGCTTTCAACCATTTTTTCAAGAAAGCTTCCGGAAATTTGACATCCACTTTCTCCATGCCATAGGTGTATATGTCGTTACGTAACTTCTGATCAGCATTCTGTTTGAAAAGACCTTCAACTTCTTCTTTTACTTTAGCCTCAAACTCTTCCTCCTTCGTTACATCGCCTGCAGGGAACAATTTGTCGAAGAACTCCTGATTTAAATCAGCCTCCTCCAAGCGGTTGATGTTATTAACCGTCAGCTCAAATTTTGTTACATCCAGATTTTCAGCCTCGTCTTCGGTGATTCCTAAGATACGTGCAATATCAGCAACTTTAAATGCTTTTTTGATGTCGATTTTCGCTGTATCATCTTTTTTCAAGCCAACTAATGCTTTCTTCGTTTTGGCATCTTCAATAATATCGGTGCGAACAGAAGTTGTTTTTTCAATACCCTCTTCTTTGGTTTGTTTCAGTGTAGAATAGAGTACATCTCCTTCTTCAGAAACCTCTGGATTGGTCATTTTCCCGTAGCTGCGACGAAGATTTTTGACACGCTCTGCTAAAGTCGCATCGTCCGCTTTAATTTCATACGCCGTAAATGCTGTTTCTTTAGAGAATGGTGTCTCGAATGCTGGCGCGATGCCGATTTCGTATGTAAAGGAGAAAGTATCGTTAAAATCCCAGTTGTATTTCGCATCCGCATCACTTTCGACAGGAAGAGGCTGGCCTAATACTTCTAACTTATTTTCACCGATGTATTCGGAAATTTTATCATTGACCAATTTATTGATCTCATCAAATAAAATGGATTTTCCGTAGGTACGTCTAATGTGCCCCGGAGGAACCATGCCTGGACGGAAGCCAGGTAATTTAGCCTTTTTAGCCTGTTCTTTGATAGCTTTATCTACCGAAGGATTGTAGTCTTCGGGCGCTAGTTCAACCTTAATGTTTGCATTGACATCGTCAATTGTTTGGTGTGAAATATTCATACTCTCGTTTCGCTTTTACGCATTTTACAAAAAAAATCCTCCCGAGTTTATTAAGTTCGGGAGGACATCAAGTGCGGAAGAAGGGACTCGAACCCCCACGCC
>PJTZ01000257.1_pt1 | contig 16297 bp, 10 predicted proteins | sample 1512131 | NCBI WGS metagenome assembly PJTZ01 (sample SAMN08177679, study PRJNA422409) | Soil metagenome, whole genome shotgun sequencing project. | reverse complement strand
GACCCGGCGCTCGCAGGCTCCGGACCAACAATGCCGAAAAACGCATCGCAGATCATACGGACCGCAGCACCCGGCTCCAGATTATAAGGAACGATCGCGCCTTCTGCCAGTCTCAGCACCTCGTCGCGCGCAGCGAGTGTCCGCCCCACATGATCAAGTGGCCCCCTCGCCGCCAACTCGGCAAGATAGTCAGGCGCGAGATCGAGAAACGCCGCAAATCGATCCCGCGCGCCGACGGGCGAAAGTTGCTGCACTAGGCGGGCACGAGCGCGATCACCCTCCCCGCCGCCGCGTATCACGCTTTCGAGCGCCTCATGAAGATCGGCCAATGCGAGACCATGATAGTCCAAAGCGCGTCCTGGCGATCCGCCCGAAGCCCTGGCAAGGGCGGCACGCTCGACCTCCGGCTGGTCTGGCATCACCTCGGTCAGCACGCGCTGCATGTCCGATACGCCGAGAGCGCCAAAACGAACCATCCGGCAGCGCGAACGGATGGTCGGTAGCAGCCGCCCTGGCATGTGAGAGATAAGAAGGAACACCGCGCCCGGCGGCGGCTCCTCCAAAGCTTTGAGCAAAGCGTTGGCGCCATGAGCCTCCAGATCGTCGGCCGCATCCACAAGAACGACCCGACGTTCGCTCATCGAGGGGGCTCTTTGCAGCAGGCGGGCCACGCCTCTGGCCTGATCGGCCGTGATGCTCCGTGCGAGGCGGGCCTCCTCGCTCTTCTTATCGTCCTTCTCAAGCCGCTCCAGCCTCAGGAAATCGGGATGAGTCCCATTTTCCATCAACCGGGTCGTCTGACTTTCCTCTGGCGGAAAAGTCTCCGGAGTTACGCGAGATTTCTGAGCGGGGGCCAGCAGCCGCGCGGCAAAGTCGGTGGCTATACCCGCCTTGCCGACCCCTTTTGGCCCCGCGAATATCCAGCCATGATGCAAACGCTGGGAAGCGAGCGCGTCGATCATTTCGGCAAGCTGCGTGTCGTGACCGATCCAGCGAGTCATGGCAAAAAGTCGGAAAGGGCTGCGACAAGGCGCGCCGTTACCTGATCGGTCGATCCGCTCGCATCGACCGTGCGGACGCGCGCAGGCTCTGCTGCCGCAATCGCCGCGAAGCGGTCGGATACGCCCGCGTGAAACGTCGTGTCCCGATCCCCGATCCGATCACCCGCAGTGCCGTCCCGTGCGCGAGCCCGCTTCGCGCCCTCTGCGTGGTCGAACGCGAGCAGAAGCGTGCGGTCCGGCATCAGCCCCCCGCTACCGATCGTATGAAGCGACATGATCTCGGCGTCGCTCAATTCGCCGGTGGCACTCTGATAGGCACGGCTGCTGTCTATGAACCGATCGCAGACCACCCATTGGCCAATGGTAACCGAAGGAAGAATTGTGCGGGCGATATGGTCCTGCCGTGCCGCTGCGAACAGAAGGGCTTCGGCGCGTGTCGACCAACGATCCCCGGTTCCGGTGAGTAGCAGATCACGGATCGCCTCTGCGCCAGCGCTTCCTCCGGGTTCCCGCGTCTGAACGACCTCAAGACCATGAGCACGCAGAGCCTGGGCTAGCAGGCCAGCCTGCGTCGATTTGCCGACGCCTTCCCCGCCTTCAAGCGTTATGAAACGGCCCGGCGTCTGCAAGGGTCAGCCGAAGAAGGAGAGGAAGCCGTTCCACAGGCGGCCAAAAAAGCCGGCCTGCGCAACATCTTCTCCCGCGACGAGCGGCAGGGACTGGACTGCACCGTCTCCGCCAGCAACAACGAGCCGGGCGATCTGCTGGCCCTTGGCGATGGGAGCCGCGATCGGGCCATTATAGACCACGCGTGCCTTGAGCCCATCGGCGGCGGTGAGCGGCAACGTGACCGCCAGATCACGCGGCGCAACGAGAGACACCGAGCGGCTCCAGCCACCCTGCACGTCCGCTGTTTCTACTGAAGCGCCCTTACGAAACAACGGCACAGAGCGCCAGGACTTGAAGCCCCAGTCCATGAACCGCACCGATTCCGAGATCCGGCCGTTAAAACTCTCCAGTCCTGCAACCACCATCACCAGACGGCGCCCGTTCTGGATCGCCGAGCCAGTAAAGCCATAGCCGGCCTCCTCGGTATGGCCTGTCTTCAGACCGTCCGCCCCGGCGATTTTGCCTAGGATGGGGTTACGATTGGCCTGATTGATGTCGTCGCCACCCATCGTCTTGCCCCACCGGAAAGAGGTAGTGGCGTAAAAGCGCTTGTAGAGATCCGGGGTCTCGCTGATCGTCGCTGCGGCAAGCTTGGCAAGATCGCGCGCGGTGACAACCGTGCGTCCTTCGTCCGGCCAGCCGTTGGAATTGCCGAAGCGACTTCCGGTCAGGCCAAGGCGCTTGGCCTCTGCATTCATGAGATCAACGAAGGATTCCTCTGTTCCGGCGATCCCTTCCGCAAGAACGACGCAGGCATCGTTGCCCGACAGCGTAACAATGCCGTGCAGCAGATTTTCCACGCTCACCGGCTCATTGACGGCCAGGAACATGGTGGAGCCCTGACTATGCCATTTCTTCCAGGTTTCGGGACGCATGGTGAAAGTCTGATCGAGCTTCAACTTGCCCTGTTGGATAAGGCGAAAAGCGACGTGAGCCGTCATCATCTTTGCCATGGAAGCGGGCGGCATCTGCTTCTCGCCCTGCCGGTCGTAAAGGACACGACCGGATGAGAGATCGATCATGTAAGCAATCGGCGCGGATGAGTCGTATGCAGGAGCGGCGGCACGGGCGGCCGGCATCACGAACACCAGGGCTGCAGCGATCGACATATATTTGCGCATGGGGAATATCCGGTCAGTCAGGCTTACGACCGCGCGCTATCAGCGCCAGTCAATGATCGTCATTAGCCACCGGCTCGGCCCGTGGAAACCCCCGGCATGAGGCTTTATCGAACTGCGCGTCCACATGGGCCCCCAAGGGAGGCCCAGGATCACTTCTTGACCGCATCCGCGAGCAAGCCGACCGACAAGGCGTAAAAGTTCGAGCAGTTATAATCCAGTATTGCCCGGTAGTTGCCCGTGAGGAGATACGCCGTGCTGCCCTGACCATCGGGCTCCAGCAGCGTCGCCATCACGCTATCCGCTGGCCAGCCTCCTGATTGTGGAACGACGCCAAGGGCGCGCCATTCGGCAATGGTCAGCCATCGGCTATGACGGTCCATCACGCGCGGGCAGCGGGGTGCATTCAGTCGTTTGGCGATAGCGCCACGATTGAGACCGGCCGGGACACTGACGGCAAAGCCCCAGGGCTCGCCCTTTCTCCAGCCGGCATTGACGAAGTAATTCGCTATGGACGCAAGGGCATCAGCCTCGCTGGTCCAAATGTCCGCGCGCCCGTCACCGTCCGCATCGCGCGCGAGACGCAGATACACCGAGGGCAAAAACTGAGGATAGCCGGTCGCACCCGCGTAGCTGCCAACGAGCTTGTTTCGTGGAATACCATTTTCCAGCATCTTCATAGCTGCAAGCAGTTCGGGCTCAAAAAGCGCGCGACGCCGCCCCTCATGAGCCAAAGTAGCCAGAGAGCGAATCAAATCGAAGTTGCCGGTGAATGCGCCATAGTTGGTCTCATGGCCGTAAATCGCGACCATGATCTCTTCGGGCACCCCCGTCTCCTGCTCGATAGCGGAGAGGCGCGCACGGTTCAGGCCATAGGCCGTCTTTCCGCGAGAAATGCGCTGGGCATCCACATGCTGCCGACGATAGGGCTCAAATGGTGGAATAGGGCTGCCTATGCCGCCGCCGGGCTGAGCCTGATCCAGCGCAATAACCCGCAGATTGGGCGTTAGGCCCGCTATCGCGCTGCGAAATGTCGCCTCGGAAATCCCCATGGTGAACGCCTTGGAGCGGAGGGAGGCAAGATAAGCTTGAAAGTCACTATCGGTAGGCGTCGCCGCCTGAGCGGGAAGCGGCTGCACGACTGCCTCAGGCGGACTCATCGTTTGAGCGCCCGCGCCCGCCGCGCAGAAAATTAGCGCCACCGGCCCTGCCATCGTTACAAGGCGTTTCGTCATCGATTGCCTCCGACAATTGCGTCCGGCGCACAGGGTGTCTTTATAATCATATTCAATAAAATCATGTTATAAAACAATTAAATATGTTTCCTATGTCTCTTTTCCCACACTTATCCCCACAGATGCATTCACGCTGTTCCCATTTCAGTCAGGCGGTCGACCCTTGAACTGCATTTAGCGGTAGCGGCCTTTCATTCATAGACGATTCTCTAGCGCCTCCTTGACCAGCTATCTCCTTCGCGACCGAAGAGCAGCCGTTTGTGCGGGTCAGTCACGTCCACTAATCGGGACGATCCGGAACGGCAGGTTACGAAATGCGAAGAGCCACAAGCTGCCGTTCCAGCAATTCGGCGTGCGCGTCTGCTTGCGATCCAAATCCGGCCGTTGCCGGCGCTTTGAATGGCACCTTTGACAAAACCTGCCACTGGCGCCCAAGCACGCCGCGCGCCGTTAAATTGATGCCGGAGGAACGGCGATATACGTAAAATCGATGCCGGGTCTTGCCCCTGGGCGTGGTGGCTCCTAGTTAGGCGTTGCCCAACGGAGTAACGAAGCCTCATGTGATCGAATTTCCCTTTCAGCGCTATACCTTGCCTGTTGGGAGCACCATCGATCCATGCCTTCTCTTGTCGTTGCCGATGTTGCCTGGTCCACGCCGGACGGCCATCGCCTCTTCTCCAATCTGACCCTAGAATTCACGCGCGAGCGCGTGGGCCTCGTCGGTCATAACGGCGTCGGTAAGACGACATTGCTCCGTTTGCTGTCCGGTGATCTTGAACCCGAGCGTGGACGCGTCGTGCGGAGCGGCACAGTGCGCGCGATGCCCCAGATTGTGCAAGTCGATCGGAGCGAGAGCGTTGCCGATCTGCTCGGCATCGCCGGTGACCTTGCGCGTTTGCGGCGGGCCGAAGCCGGAACGGCAACGCTCGAAGAACTGGCGGATATCGATTGGACGCTCGAGGCTGAAGCCGAAGCCGCGCTGGCATCGGTTGGCCTCAACGTGCCGCTCGATGCCCGGTTGACCTCACTGTCGGGCGGGCAGCGAACGCGCGCGGCGCTTGCTGGAGCAGCCCTGGGTCGGCCTGACTTCCTGCTGCTGGACGAGCCGACCAACGATCTCGATGTCGATGGCCGCCAGGCGATCGCAGACCTCCTCAGCGGCTGGCGGTCAGGTGCAATCGTCGTTAGCCACGATCGATCGCTCCTGGAGGGCATGGACGCGATCATTGAGCTCAGCAGCCTCGGCGCGGCTCGCTATGGCGGCGGGTTCAGCGCCTATCGCCAGAGGAAGGCGATCGAGCTCACAGCCGCCGAGCAGGACCTCGCTTTGGCTGAGCGTCGCAGCGACGAGGTCAAGCGGCGTACGCAGCAGACCAGGGAACGCCAGCAGCGGCGTGACGCCGCGGGCGCGCGCAAGTCCGCGCGCGGCGACATGCCCAAGATCTTGATGGGCGCTCGCGCCAACGCGTGGAAACGGAAGACGCCCTGGCTGAGGCACGCGAGCGCATCGAACGAGTTGAACGCTGGTCCGTCGACCTCGCCTCGACCGGCCTGGCCTCGGGGCAGCATGTGCTCGACCTGACGCGGGCGACCGTGGGACATGTTCCCGGCACGCCAGTGCTGGCCGAATTCGACCTTTCCGTCGTCGGGCCGGAGCGCATAGCGGTCGTGGGGCCTAACGGGTCCGGCAAATCGACGCTCTTGGGACTCGCCGCAGGGCGGCTCACGCCTTGGTCAGGCAATGTGGCTCGGCATGTCCGCGCAGCCTATTTCGATCAAAGGTTGGAACTGCTTGCCGCAGACATGACGGTCATCGAAAACTTTGCACGGCTCAATCCTGAGATGGACGATAATAGCCGCCGAGCCTCGCTTGCTCGATTCGGCTTTCGTGCCTCGGCCGCCGAGCGAGCGGTGGCGGGGATAAGCGGCGGCGAAACCTTGCGGGTGGCGCTGGCCTGCGTGCTCGGCAGCAGCATGCCCCCGCCGTTGCTCCTGCTCGATGAGCCGACTAATCATCTTGATCTTGAATCGCTCAGTGCGCTTGAGGCGGCGCTCAACGCCTATGATGGCGCGCTGCTCATCGTGACCCATGATCTGGCCTTCCTTGAGGCGATCCGCATCACCCGACGGGTAGCGATGTGACGGCCAGTGGATTGGACCCCATAAAAGGCATCGCTGACCGAACCTGAGGTGTCCGGTCATTGGTCGAGCTAGGTTCTTTCCATTTGCTAACGTTAGAGGCGACGGACCCTCTGGTCAGAGTGTGAAGCCGCTGTCGATCGTGATGCTCGCACCGGTGATGTACGCCGCGTCGCTGCCAACCACCTACGCCACGAGCCCCGCGATCTCAGGTGAACAAAGGGCAGGCTACCTAGTTGGCGAAAAACGGCCGCTGTAATTTCGTTTGGTCTTTAACTGTAGTTGGGAGAATGCACACAATAACGGTCGCTTCGTCCCTAAGCGATACAGCGCTGACGTAGCTGAATTGATGCTTGTTGAGCTATCTGCTGGTGAAAGATATCGACGGGCGAACGGCGTTAAAACGCTCAAAGGGGATTCTAAAAAAATGCATAAGTCGACGGCGATCATCGCTCCATTTCTCGTATACGCCACGACTGCTCAAGCCGGTGACGTGCCGCTCCATCAGCCGGCTCCCACGTGGGTCAGTAAATCGCAACTGGACCCGAACAAACTCGGACAAGATTCGCCCGCGCTCCTTCTGTTCGATAATTATCAGCGCATCGAGGGCGGCAGAATGTGGGTATATTCCGACACGGCCACTCGCATCATATCCACAGAGATGCTTGGACAGATGTCTACGCTCACACTGCAGTGGATGCCCGATAAAGGTGACATTATCATCCATGAATTGACGCTCAATCGCGCGGGAGCGGACATTGATCTGCTTGCGGGAGGAAAGGCGTTGACTGTGCTGCGGCGCGAACGAGGGCTGGAGCAACGGCAGCTTACAGGTCTCCTGTCAGCCACCATGCCTGTCGAAGGGCTGGAGGTCGGCGACATCTTGCGTTTGCGCTATTCGGTAACGATGCAAGACGCGGCGCTGGGTGGGCACGTCCAGAACATTATGCCGATCATTTCCGCTCCCATGCGCCTTACGTTCGGACAACTCCGAATTCAGTGGGATGCAACGTCTGACGCCCATTGGAAGATCTCGGCGAACGGCGTAGCCGCGAAGCCTGTCCAGAAAGGCGGCATCACCGAATTGCTAATTCCATTGCCCATCGCCAAGCAACCAGAGATGCCGGTAGATGCGCCGACCCGGTTCCGGCATCCGCCCATTGTAGAGGTATCTACCTTTTCTGATTGGCAGGATGTCTCTCGAACGATGTCACCGCTTTACAGCACTGATGGGCTGATCAAATCGGGTGGCGCCTTGGACCAGCAACTCTCTTTTGTGAAGGCTGGCGCAAACCCGCTTGAACGGGCGCAGCGGGCGCTCCAGCTTGTCCAAGACAATGTCCGCTATCTCGCTCTTGGCATGAACGGCGGGAATTATGTTCCGCAAAAGCCAGAAGAAACATGGGCGCTGCGATATGGAGACTGCAAAGCAAAGTCGCTGCTTCTTCTGGCGTTGCTGCGAAGCGCTGGGATTGAAGCAGAGCCGGTGCTCGTCAGTTCTCAACTCGGTGACTTCGTTCCAGACCGTCTTCCCAGCGCAGCGGCGTTCGATCATGTTATCGTTCGCGCTGTCATCGATGGCGAAAGCATCTGGCTTGATGGAACTGGCATGGGTGCGCGCTTGGAAGACATACGGGACATTCCCGCCTTTCGGCATGGTCTGCCCATTCGTTCAACCGGGGCAGATCTCATTCCGATGCCGCTGCGCAAGGCAGCGCGGCCATCGCTGGATTTAACCGTGGATGCTGACGAAAGTGCCAGCGTCGATCTCCCTAGTGCCTTTACGGCAAAAGCTGTCTTGCGAGGCCCCTCAGCGATTGGGCTGGGCCTCATGACGGGGCAACTTGATCAAAAGCAACGAGATCAATTTATCGAACAATTCTTCAATCGCTTCATGGGCACAAGTCAATATGCCGACGTATCGATGACGACAGATACCTCGTCAGCTACTACGACTCTAACCGCCAACGGCGTTACGACTACAGACTGGGCGTGGCGCGACAAGCGCATGAAGCGTTCGGTGGTGCGTTCTTTGTCCGACATTGAATTCAACCCTGACCGCGCGAAGTCTCTGTGGTCGTCTATCCCTGTTGCCACGCCTGGGCCGGAAGCCATTCGATACCGGCTTCGTCTGCGCCTGCCGCAGGGCGGCAAGGGCTTCACGATAGAAGGCGGACAGAACGCAGTAGAAAACATCGCGGGTCGGGACCTGACCCGGTCGATGGCAGTCACAGACGGCGTCGTTGTCGTAGATGAGCGACTAGATACGACTGGAGTTGAAATCAAATCTGCGGACATCCCTTCCGAGCGGGATCGCCTCGCCACGGCTCAGGTTCGCACGCCCCGCCTTGTCGCACCGGCAGACACCCTACGCCGATGGGAGTTAAAAGGGCGCGACCCAGCAGGCGCCAGCCAACTCGCAGCAATCGAAACGACCTATGTCAAGGCTATTGCCAAGGCAGAAGAGGACGATGCCACTCCGTATCTTGCACGGGCCAGCCTGCGCAACGGGATCGGCGATAAGCGAGGTGCTTTGGCCGATTTCACTAAAGCGATCGCGATAGCGCCGGACATCGATACCTATCTTCGCCGTGCCGACGTTCTCCGGCAACTTGGGCGATTAGAGGAAGCCGTCTTAGATGCTGAAAAAGCCCGATCGCTCGATCCTTCATCGCAAGACGTAAACCGAGCCCTCTCGTTCCTACTCGCAGAGAATGGAAACCTTTCGCGCGCGCTGAACATCCTGGATCAGCGGATCGAGCTCGGCGGCGATGGCCGAGAGAGCTATCGCGCTCTGAAGGCGGAAGTCATCGGCGAATATGGTGATCCGAAAGAAGCCCTGGACCTGGTGGATGCTCTTCTGACTGACAAGCCAGGCAGCCCTGGCTTGCTGAACTCCCGCTGCTGGATCAAGGCAACCCGCTCTGTTCTCATAGACACGGCAGTGAAAGACTGCACCAGCGCCATCGAACTAAGCACATCTGCATATAACGCTCTCGATAGTCGGGCAATGGTCTGGTTCAGGCTCAACAGGTATGACGATGCTATTCAGGATCTCACCGCGGTTCTGGCTTCTATGCCTGACATTGCCCAGAGCCGGTACCTGCGGGGGGTCGTCCTCAACCGATTGGGAAAAACACAAGAGGCCGCTGTCGATCTTGCAATCGCTCGCCAGCTCGAACCTCGCATCGATGCGCAATATGGTCGCTTCGGTATTAAGCCGTGAGGAGTGGCAATCGAATTGATCACATCACATGCGCAAAGCGGCGTGCGTGAGGCAGGGTAAACGCACGGCAGGATATTGTTACCCACCAATGTCTGCTGTTGCTGAGACAACGGCAGCTATTGGGGGCCAGAATCTGGTTTCGGACGTCGGCTTTGTTGGCGGCTCCCGACCATCAGTCGCCCGTACTCCCCAGCTCAAATGACAGTAGACGGGTGGCCAGGCGCTGTTCAGGCCTGATCCGCTTCGTCTCTGATCTCGTTCGCGTCGAGTTTCAGCCGGTAGCCAATGCCCAATTCATTGCCAATGATCTGTGGGCGCTGAGGATCGCTCTCGAGCTTATGGCGCAGAGTGCGAACGAGCACGCGCAGATATTCGACATGGTGCTCGACCTCGTGCGGCCAGACGCGTGCCATGATCTGGCTGTGGGTGATTACACGGCCGGGGAATTGGGCGAGCTGGGTGAGAACCGCATATTCCTTGGGCGTCAGATGCACATCCTTACCGGCCTTTTTCACCGTCCGGGCCATCAGGTCGATCGTGACATCGCCGACCGTAAGGGACGGCACGCCGCCCTGGCGAGTCACGCGGTTGCGCAACGCCACGCGGACACGAGCGAGCAGTTCATCCGTGTCGAACGGCTTGGTGAGATAATCATCTGCGCCAAGGTCCAGAGCCGCAACTTTCTCCTCCGTAGCATCGCGGGCAGACACGACGATCAAGACGGTATCGGATTGCTGCTTGAACAGCGGAACCAGTTCTAGTCCGTCCCGATCAGGAAGCCCGAGGTCGAGCAGTGAAATGTCCGGCCGCTCGCCCTTCAACCGTTCGAGCGCCTCACGTGCCGTCTCGGCCTCGACGGTCGCATAGTCGGCACGGCTGAGCGCTGCGTTAATCAGCCGCCGGATATGAAGCTCATCGTCGATGATCAGAACCTTGTGGCGGTGCTTCATGGCACGTCCTTGGGATCCAGATATGTGATGATGAGACGCTGAGGGATACGGATCGTGAAACAGGCGCCATGCGGATCGTCATGATTGCTGGCTTCAACTGACAGGCCCATTGCTTCTGAGAAGCCCTTCACAATCGCCAGACCAAGGCCCGTCCCATGCTTGGCGCGATCACTGCCTTCCAGCCTGGTGAATGTCTCGAACACGCGTTTCTCGCTCCCGCTCGGAATGCCCGGCCCCTGATCGAGGACGGACAGCAGGATTGCGTCGTGCGTGCGCCGGCCCCGAATGACGATCGGCGTCTCCGGGTCGGCATAGCGACCAGCATTGTCGAGCAGGTTGATCAGGCAATGATGGAGGAGGACGGGATCGACGGTAACCAAGGGGATATCAGGGGCAATCTCCACCCTGACTTCATGCCCGGTCAGCGACGTGCGCGTGTCTTGCACGGCGCCCGCCACAGCGTCGAACAGATCGGTCGCCTCGGCCTTCATCGGTAGCGCGCCGGCTTCGACCCGGGCCATGTCGAGCAGGTTGGCGACGAAGCGATTGAGCCGGCGTGCTTCGGTCTCAATCGTGTCCGCAAGCTCTTCCGATGGGCGGCGCCTGATCTCCTGCGCAGCGGACAGGATGGTAGTCAGCGGCGTGCGCAGATCATGGCTGACCGAGGAGAGGAGAGCGGAGCGCAGCCGGTCGCGTTCGCCGACCTGTCGTGCCTTCAGATTTTCCTCTTCCAGCGCCATACGGTCGAGCGCGATCGAGGCCTGGTCCAGCAGGCTCATGAGCAAGGGCACCTGATCGGACCGAACCGGCTCAGTTGCATCGACTCTCGCCAGTCCCAAGACACCGAGCACGCCGCGGCTCGTGCGCAGCGGATGGAACAGCCAGTCCGAGGCCGTGAGGGTGGAGGAGCCTCTGCCAGCAGGCTGTTCATTGTCCATCGCCCATTGCGCGGCGGCCAGCTCGATCTCGTCGAGCCGGTCCTCGGGAGGCACGGCAGCACTCAGAACCGGCCCATCTTCGGAAGGCAGCAGAAGCATCGTATGAACATCAAGCAAGCGTGCCACTTCTCCGCAGATCGCGTGCATCAGCGTTTCCTGATCGGCTGCGGCGGTAAGCTGCCGGGAGAAACTGGCAAGCGCGGCATTCTGGCGGGCGCTGGATTGGGCGAGATCGGCTTGCGCGCGCACGCGCGCCGCAAACTGGCTGGTGACGATCGCGACGCCCAGCAGCACCAGAATGCTGATGATGTTTTCGGGATTGTTGACGGTCAGCGTTCCGGTCGGCGGCAGGAAGAAGAAATTATAGGCAAGGCTCGATGCGAGACCGGCGAACAGACCCGCACGCAAACCGAAAGTGGCTGCCGCGAACATGACCGGCACCAGAAAGAGCAAAGCGATGTTGCCAAGGTCGATGATCTCGATGAGCAGCCGTCCCAGAGCCGTCATCACGGCGACCATCATCAGCGACAAGGCATAGTCCCTTGGTCTGCCCCAGGGATCCGGTGCGCGACGCGCATGCGCCGATGCGCTCGGGGCCTTCGAATCGCCTGGCAGCACATGCACCGCCACATCGTCAATCGACCGGACGAGCCGATCGACAACTGAACCGTGGCGCAGTTCGAACCACCAGGGACGTGCCGACTTGCCGATAACGATCTGGGTCGCGCGAGCATCGGCCGCGAAGGTGCGCAACCCTTCGACAATGTCCGTGGCGGGGACACTTGCCGTCGTGGCGCCAAGCCGTGAAGCGAGCGCAAGCGTGTCGGCCAACTGATGCCGCTCGGCATCCGAGAAATGCGCGCTGCGCTGGGTTTCTATGTGGACGGCAGTCCAGGGGGCCTTGAGAGCATCGGCAAGCCGCTTGCCCGCGCGCACGAGGCCGGCCGCGCTTGTTTGCTCGCTGACCGCGACGACGACCCGCTCACCCACCGCAAAGCTGCCTGCCAGGGCATGGGAACGGACGTGGTCGAGCATCTGCGCGTTGATCGCCTGCGCGGCGCGGCGCAGGGCAAGCTCGCGCAGCGCGGTCAGGTTTGACTTGGAGAAAAAGTGACCGAGAGCCCGGGTGGCTTCCTGCGGAATATAGACCTTGCCATCCTTTAATCGCTCAATGAGTTCATCGGGGGGCAGGTCGACCACTTCGAGTTCAGCGGTCTCCAACAGGCTGTCGGGCACAGTCTCGCGCACGCGCACATGAGTGAAGGAGGCGACGATGTCATTGAGGCTCTCGACATGCTGGATGTTCAGCGTCGAGAAGACGTCGATACCCGCATCAAGCAACTCCTCGACATCCTGATAACGCTTGGGATGGCGGCTGCCCGGTGCATTGCTATGGGCTAGCTCGTCGACCAACACCAGCTGTGGGTGCCGCTCCAATATGGCGTCGAGATCCATCTCGCTCAGACTGTGCCCCTGATGCCGAACGATTCGGCGGGGCACGATTTCATGACCGTCAACCAGCGCCTCGGTCTCGCGCCGGCCATGTGTTTCGACCACGCCTATCACAACGTCGACGCCGGCAGCACGGCGAGCGCGGCCATCGGTCAGCATTTCCCAAGTCTTCCCCACGCCCGGGGCGGCGCCGAGAAACACCTTGAGACGACCACGACCTTCCTGCGCAGCCTGGCGCAGGAACGTCTCTGGAGCTGGCCTTTCGTTGTTCGTCACGTGCCCCAATTAGCGGCAAATGCATCCAGTCGTCGATTCAACTCGAACACGTTCACGTGCGGCTCTCCCAGAAAGCCGAGCAAGGGCTGCTGGATGCTCTCATTCACCAGCCTACGCACGGCAGCGCCATCAAGGTTACGGACGCGGGCGATACGCGTTACCTGATAATAAGCAGCTTCCGGGCTGATGTCGGGATCGAGGCCGGAACCAGAGGCTGTGGCGAGATCGGCTGGTACGGCTTTGCCGGGCTCCGCGGCTTTCATCTTGCCGACCTGTTCCTTTACCCGATCGGCGAGTGCCCGCGAGGTCGGGCCGAGATTGGAGCCGGACGAAGCCAGGCCGTCATAACCGTCGCTGCCAGCCGCAGACGGTCGCGTGTTGAAGTAGCGTTCCGAGGTAAAGGCCTGGCCAATCACCTTCGAGCCTATGACTTCGCCATTGTTGCTGACGAGGCTGCCATTGGCCTGGTTCGGAAAGATGAGCTGGCCGATCCCGGTGAGGGCCAGTGGATAAGCAATGCCCAGCAGCAGAGCGAAGAGCAGCGTCATGACGAGCGCCGGGCGAAGCGATGTGATGAAATCCTTGTTCATGGCCTGTCTCCTCAGGCAAGACCGAGGCCGTTGACGGCCAGGTCGATGATCTTGATGCCGATGAACGGCGCGACGAGGCCCCCAAGGCCATAAATGGCGAGGTTGCGGGCCAGCAGCGGGCCAGCTCCCATTGGGCGATAGGTCACGCCCCTCAGCGCCAGAGGCACCAGCAGCGGAATGATCAGCGCATTAAAAATGATCGCGGAGAGGATCGCACTTTCCGGCGTGCCGAGGCCCATCACATTGAGCACACCAAGCCCCGGATAAAGCGCGATGAACATCGCGGGGATAATCGCGAAGTACTTGGCGACATCATTGGCGACCGAGAAGGTGGTGAGCGCGCCGCGTGTCATGAGCAGCTGCTTGCCGAGACCGACGACCTCGATAAGCTTGGTCGGGTCACTGTCGAGATCGACCATATTGCCTGCCTCGCGCGCAGCCTGCGTGCCGGTGTTCATGGCGACGCCGACATCAGCCTGCGCGAGCGCGGGCGCGTCGTTGGTGCCGTCGCCACACATGGCGACCAGGCGCCCGCCTTGCTGCTCCTTTCGGATAAGCGCCAGCTTGTCCTCAGGCGTGGCCTGCGCAAGGAAATCATCAACGCCCGCTTCGGCAGCGATCGCGGCGGCAGTCAACGGATTGTCGCCGGTGATCATCACCGTGCGGATGCCCATTTGCCGCAATTCGCCGAAGCGCTCGCGAATACCTGCCTTGACGATATCCTTGAGGGAGATCGCGCCGAGCAGTTTGCCATCCTTGGCAACCGCCAGCGGCGTTCCCCCCGCCCGGGCAATTTCGTCAGTGAGGCGGCGCAGCTCTGTCGCAGCAGCTGTCTGGCCAAGGCCAGGATTGGCCTTGAGGATCGAATCGACTGCGCCCTTCTGGATCTCGACACCGTCCAGCTTGACGCCAGAGATGCGGGTCTGCGCCGTGAACGGGATGACCTCCGCTCCTTCCGGCAAGGCGTCGGTATTCTGACCGAACTTATGACGCGCCAAGAGGACGATAGAGCGCCCCTCGGGCGTCTCGTCGGCGAGACTGGCGAGCAGCGCCGCTTCGGCAAGCCCTGTGATCTCCGTGCCACCGACGGGACGGAACTCGGTCGCCTGACGGTCGCCGACCGTGATCGTGCCCGTCTTGTCGAGCAGCAGCACATCGACATCGCCTGCCGCCTCGACGGCGCGGCCGGATTTGGCCAGCACGTTAAACCGCACGAGGCGGTCCATGCCGGCAATGCCGATGGCCGAGAGCAAGGCGGCAATCGTTGTCGGAATGAGCGTGATGAGCAGAGCGGCGAGGATCGAGACCGGGATGCTTCCGCCCGCATAGCTGGCAAAGCCGGGGATCGTGCTAACCGCAATGAGGAAGATGATCGTCAAGCCGACGAGCAGCAGGGTGAGCGCGATCTCGTTCGGCGTCTTCTGCCGCTCGGCGCCTTCGACCAGCGCAATCATTCTATCGAGGAAGCCCTGTCCCGGATTGACCGTAACGCGTACTCTGATCTCGTCCGAAATGACGCGGGTGCCGGCGGTTACAGCCGAGCGGTCCCCCCCCGCCTCGCGGATCACCGGCGCGCTCTCTCCAGTGATCGCGGCCTCGTTGACCGAGGCGACGCCGGAAACGACCTCGCCGTCGGACGGGATGAGGTCGCCGGTCTGCACCAGTACCACGTCGCCCATTTTGAGCGCGCTGGCCGGCACATTTTCATAGGCGAGCCCTACGCCCTTCAGCCGCTTCGCAGAAAGCTCCGCTTTGGTGGCGCGCAGCGACGCGGCCTGCGCCTTGCCGCGGCCCTCGGCCAAAGCTTCGGCGAAGGTGCCGAAGAGCACGGTCAGCCAGAGCCAGATGACCAGCTGCAACTTGAAGCTGGTCGCGAGCCCATCCTGCCCGAAAATGAGCAATACAGTGAGCAGAACGGCAACGACCGCCGTGGTAAACATCACCGGATTGCGGATCAGTTCCTTGGGGTTGAGTTTGCGGAAGGCGTCGCCGATCGCCGGAACGATCAGGTCAGCCGTGAAGAGTGATTTTTGTTCGGACCGAGCCATGTGCATGGATCCTTAAAAGAGCTGGCCGTTGGTCATCGCGAGATGATCGGCAATGGGGCCGAGCGCGAGGCTGGGCAGGAAGGTGAGGCCACCCACGATCAACACGATGCCCACCAGAAGGCCGGTCCAGAGCGGCCCTGTGGTCGGGAAGCTGCCCGCCGTCTCCGGCGTGTATTTCTTCGCCGCCAGATTCCCGGCGATGGCCAACATGGGGATGATGATGAAGAACCGGCCGATCCACATCGCGACGCCGAGCATCCCGTTGTAAAAAGGCGTGTTGGCGGTCAGGCCGGCGAAGGCCGAGCCGTTGTTCGCCACGGCGCTGGTGAAGGCGTAGAGGATCTCCGAGAAGCCGTGCGGACCTTTGTTGAGCGGTCCGGCAAGACCGACTTCCAGCACGCTGGCGATGGCTGCAAATCCCAGGATGATGAGCGGCAGCACAGCAATGGCAAGCACAGCAAGCTTCACCTCGCGGCTCTCGATCTTCTTGCCCACATATTCCGGTGTGCGTCCGACCATCAGACCAGCAACGAACACGGCAAGGATGGCGAACAACAAAAAGCCATAAATGCCCGCCCCGACGCCGCCGATCACGACTTCGCCTAACTGCATGTTGAACAGCGGGATCATGCCGCCGATCGCAGTGAAGCTGTCG
>PJTZ01000255.1_pt1 | contig 16369 bp, 13 predicted proteins | sample 1512131 | NCBI WGS metagenome assembly PJTZ01 (sample SAMN08177679, study PRJNA422409) | Soil metagenome, whole genome shotgun sequencing project. | reverse complement strand
GCCGCAATCCCGTCAATGCTGTTGTTTCTGCTCGCGGTGGCAATCAGATCGAAATCCTTATTGGCCGCCAGCGCAGGTAAATGCTGATCGCGGGCAATCTTTCCGATACCGACGAGCGCAAGCTTGATCTTTTCCACAATCACCTCATTTGGATGGGATATGCTGCTTCCTATGCCGGTTAACCGGCTTTTATCAATGCGCCAAACCACGTGAGCGATTATCTGCCGCTCACTTCGGTCGTCATATCCTATCCGGTGCGCGCATCGTGAAAGACTGTTCGACATGCCGAGAGTGAGATCATTTCTGGCCGTAGATTGGGGCACGACGAACCGTCGGATCTACCGGATCGAAGACGGGCAGGTTGTCGCGTCCGCGCGCGATGAGCTGGGCGTTACCGCAGTGGAGGATTTCGACGCTGCGGTAGCGGGCATAAGAGCCCAATTCGGGGATTTGCCGATGCTGCTTGCCGGTATGGTCGGGTCGAACATCGGCTGGAAGCTGGCGCCTTATCTTCCGGCGCCTGTCGATATGGCGAGTCTCGCCGTTGGACTTTTGCGGATTGATGCCCGGACGGCGATCGTGCCGGGCGTGTCCGTCGTGTCCGAGGGCCGGGCGGATGTGATGCGGGGCGAAGAGGTGCAGCTTCTTGGCGCCGTGGCCGCAGCTTTAGTGCCGCCGGACGCACTGCTCGCCCAGCCAGGGACGCATTGCAAATGGGCCGAGATGGCGGGCGGCGCGATTGCCCGGTTCAGGACGGCTATGACTGGCGAGCTGTTTGCCTTGCTTCGCTCGCACGGTCTGCTTGCCGCCCAGCTCGGCGGAGACGTGACGGTGAACGCGCCCTTCCTCGCCGGTGTCGCGGAAGGGCAACGCCGCGATCTTACGGCTTCGCTGTTTGGCATCCGTGCGGCGGGTCTTCTCGGCCTGCGGGACGATGCGGACGCCGCGTCCTATGCCAGCGGACTGCTTATCGGCAGCGACGTTGCAGCCCGTCTCGCAGAATTTGCTGGCGAAACAGTGCATGTCCTCGCCGGACCACAACTGGGCGCGCTGTATGTCGCTGCAGTGGAAGCCAATGGCCGCACTGTCACTCTCGTTGACGCAGAGGCGGCATTCATCGCCGGCGTCCTTGCCATGGAAGGCCAGTTATCATGACCTATATCGCCCGGTTCGATGCGGAGTTCGCGCGTTGTCCCCTCATTGCGATCCTCCGAGGCATTACCCCGGACGAAGTCGTGCCGGTGGGGGAGGCACTGATTGCCGCAGGGGTAACCCTTATCGAGGTTCCGCTTAATTCCCCTAATCCGCTCCTCAGTATCGACCGTCTTGCGGCAGCTACGGCGAGCCGGGCGCTTGTGGGCGCCGGGACCGTGTTGACACCCGGCGATGTCGATGCGGTCGAGCGTGCCGGCGGAAGGATGATCATCTCGCCCAACGCGAACGGCGCTGTTATTGCCCAAACCGCCCGACGCGGCATGGTCTCGCTGCCGGGCATCGCGACACCGAGCGAGGCTTTTGCAGCGATCGAAGCAGGGGCAAATGCGCTCAAGCTCTTCCCGGCGGAAGGCGCTTCGCCCGCTGTTCTCAAGGCTATGCGGGCCGTATTGCCCGCAGGATTGCGCGTCCTGCCTGTGGGTGGAATCACGGCTGAGACCATGGGGCCATGGTGGGATGCCGGTGCGGCAGGCTTTGGGCTGGGATCGGCGCTCTACAAGCCGGGCGCGACACCTGACTGGGTGCGCTCTCGTGCGGAAGCCTTTGTCGCTGCGCTTCCCTGATTTGCCGTTTGAAAACTTTGGAGCGTGATCCACCTCGGTCTGAGGCGGATCACGCTCCGGGGAGACGACGGTGTCGGTGTGGCGCACGACCCCGTCATCATAGACTTAATCACCGAATATTTGCGGGACGGCGGCTCCGTGCTGCACCACGAAGCTGCCGCAGGCTACCACTGTGTGTAGGAGCCGTCTGGCCGCTTATTGAGCGGCATGCCCATGCTGTACTTGTTATACTCCGCGATCTTTTTCAGTTTGGTGAAATCCACTTCGACGCCAAGCCCGGGACGGTCATTGGGCCACAGCTTGCCGTTGCGGAAGTCGTAACCCTTGATCAGATGCGGATAGGTACGGCTGCCGTCACCCAGCATCTCCATCAGTGCGGGCACGGAAGTCGCGGTGCATGCATGTACCAGCGCTGCTTCTGCGATCGGCCCGGTGAAGTGCGGGATGAGGCCGACATAGTGGGTCTCGGCCATCGACACGATCTTCATATATTCGGTGAGGCCGCCACAGTTGGGCAGCATCACGCGGATGTAGTTGATGAGATGTTCCTCCATCAACTTGTTCATGTCCCAGCGATAGCCAAACTGCTCGCCAACCGCGATGGGCACGGCAGTAAGCGGCCTGATTGTGCGATACGCACTCCAGTTTTCGCTGCGGATCAGATCCTCGACGAAATAGGGGTGGAGATCCGCCTTATCCATCATCGCTGCCAGCCGGACGGCGTCGGCGGGGTCGAATTCGGTATGGAAATCGATGGACCAATATCCATCGCCGACTGCCGCCTGAACCTGGAGGCAGCGTTCATAGGTCTCGCGGACCAGTTTGAACCGATCGACGACGCCGGTGCGATTGTCAGTGGAGAAGCGATAGACGCGAAAGCCCGCCTCCTTGCATGCCTTGGCCGCATCGACGATCGATCCGCCCTGAGGACCGCGAAAGCCGGTGGAATAGAGTTCGACGTGATCTCGCGACTTGCCGCCGAGCAGCTGCCACACAGGGACGCCCAGCGCCTTGGCCTTCAGATCCCACATGGCAAGGTCCAGCCCGCCGAGCGAATGCAGTTTTTCACGGCCCGCGACATAGTGCATGCCCCGGACCATACGCTGCCAGTGCGCATCGATGCGGAACGGGTCTAGTCCGATCAGGGAGTTCGCGCACTCCTCCATAGTGCGCGGCTCACCGCCCTCACCAATGCCCTTGAGGCCACTTTCCGTCTCGATCACGATGACGTTGGCGGACTGGTTGACCATCGGCTGGGCGCCGGGCCCTTCGTAATAATGGATGGCTTTGATCTTGTCGTTCGCGGGCAGGCCTAGGGCATCCGCGCTGGGCGGCAGCCAAAGTCCAGCTGCCGCCGTGACGCCCATGCCTTTCAGCAGTGTTCGCCTATCTAAACCGTTCATTGCCTCTCCCCTCAGAGTTTGAAGTTGACGCCGAGCGTTACCGTGCGGCCATTGTTCAGTGCGAACAAGGAGTCTTGGCGTTGGCTGTCCATGAACTGTACGTTGCTCTCTTTGGTCAGGTTCTGAGCTTCCAGAAGGACGCGAACCTGTGGCGTCAACTGATAGGACGCGGAAAAGTCCATGAAGAAAGTCGGCTTGTTGCCGATATAGTCGCTATAGAGCGCTCCGGACGGAATCGTTCGAATGAAGCTTGACCGGTAGTTGCCCGTAACGCGCGTGCTGAACTTCTTGTCTTCATAGTAGAGTGTGCCGCTCATCGATTTGCGTGAGAGGCCCACGAGATCGGCGTCTCGCGTCAGCGTGGGAACACCGTTCCTGCTCTCCAACACGTAATTGATGGAGGATTTAACGAGCGTGACGCTGCTCAACATGCCGAAATTGCTGAGGAAGCCCGGCAGGAAGCGGAATGGCGTCTGCAGGTTGAATTCCACGCCCTCCAGCTTGCCGCCCGGTGTGTTAGTTAGTCGGTTGATCGTGAAAAGCTCGTCCGGCTTGGTATTCGAGTTCACGAGCAGACTATCAGGCAGGCCCAGCTGATTGAACGGGATGAGCGAACTGATCGACTGGATATAGGTGCTGATGTCCTTACGGAAGTAGGCGACTGACAGCAGTGACCCGCTGGTGAAGTACCATTCGAGCGCAGCGTCATAGGTCGCCGCACGGATGGGGTCGAGCATCGGGTTGTTGATCGATCCACGACGACCGACTGCATCGACACCGCTACTGGGGATGAGCGGGCCAAGCTGCGGGCGTGACATTACCTTTGCAGCAGAAACGCGAAGCAGCAGGGACGGGGTGAACTCAGCGACCACATTCGCGGAGGGCAGCCAGTCGTCATAGCTGCGGTCAGCTTCAACCAACTGACCCATGGTCGGATAGCGTGACCCCGGCGACGAATTGACCGGAATACCGCCGTAAGAATACTGGTCGGTGTGAACGTAACGCACGCCAGCATCGCCGCGGATCGGAAAGGGCAGCAGATCTTCGGTGTTGAAGGTCACCATCAGATAACCACTCTTGATGGTTTCCTTGACGCGGGAATCGCCCGCGCCGCATTCCACGCCACACCACCAGGCCTCGTCATCATAGCCTACAGCCTGCCGCCACTTGGCGTGGTCAGCTGCTGCCCAGCTTGCGGGTGCACCATAGCCAAGCAGTTTGTCTAGGCCGGTTACCTGCATCGAAATATCGGCGACGCTGCCGGGAAGCCGCTGCGTGGCCCGCTGAGCCGGATCAATGCTGAGCGAAGTCGACTTATAGTCGCTTACCCGCCACTGCCCCCCTGTGATAACCTTGAATGTTGGCGTGACTTCCCATTCAAGGTCGAGGGCAGCGGTTTTGTTGGTAGTGGTTCGGTCAAGTTTGCTGCCCCCCCAGGTGCCGAACACGACACCATTGGCAAGGCCCGGTGCATAAGCGAAATTGTTGGGGTTCGCGACATCGACACCGAAGTCGATGGTCGGGAAGGTCATATTGTCGCGGAAATCAACCGCGAAACCATCTGCATCGTTGGAATCGAGATTGACCCATCCACGGAAGCCCTGATTGAGGCGCGATTTCGAAATGCCAGCAAGACCACTGATCTTGACCGTGCCCATCTTGTGGTCAAATTTCAGATTGGCCTGTTTGAACGTGGTAGAAAAGTCGTCCATCCACCGCTCGGAACGAACATCGACGCCATCATAAAGGCCGTAGACTACGGAACCCTTGTCGTTAATTTCGAGGTCACGGATTGAGACCATCGGCTGCCCGCTGTTGCTGGCCGAGCGTGCGAAAGAGATGCCGGAGATGTAGCTGTCATAGCGCAGCACGTCGAATTTCGAGAAAAGGCCATCGATCACGACATTGGTATCTGGGCTCGGTTGCCACTGATAGCTCAGCGAGCCGCCGTAGCGCTTGGCGTCCTGCTGAGAGTCAAGATAGCGCGGAAGGCGCGGGAAAAATGCACCTTCGCCCGGCGCATTATCCGGTCCACCGCGACGCTCAAGCAGCTTGTTCCATGCCTCAACTGTACCGGTGCGGGGATTGCCGGCGCTGCACATGGTGGCGGTAGTGCCGCGCGATGCGTCGATCTGAGGGTTGATGGGTGTTACGCCGATGGGCGAACAAAACCCACCCATGAATCGATCTCGTTCCGCAGGCGTCAACTGGTTGCGCTGTGCCTGTGTCAACTGAACGCCGTTCACCGACGGTGGGATCACCAGAACCGCCGAATAGCCTACGTCGCGCGTGCGCCGGCGACCATATGAACCGGAAGCAAGAATGCCCATCGTGCCGTCCGCGAAGGTCTTTGAGATCAGGCCGGAGACGCGCGGATCGACTTTCTTTGCGAGATCATTGTAGAGACCCCGCGCCGTGCCGGTCAGCACGAAGTCCTGCTTATAGTCGAGCGGATGTGGCGCGCTGAGGTCGACAGTCGCGCCGAGAGAGCCTTCTTCAATATTGGCAGAAGGCGTCTTGCGCACAGCAAGCGAGGTAAAGATTTCGGACGGAAACACGCTGAAGTCAAAGCTGCGGCCGCCATTGCTGCCGCCATAAGCATCGGATGCACCAGTCTGGGACGTGCCCTCCATGCCATTGATGCGAACGCGGGTAAATTCGGCGGCAAGACCACGCACGGTGATATTGCGGCCTTCACCACCGTCACCGCGCGTCAGCGAAATGCCAGGCAAGCGCTGCATGGATTCAGCAAGGTTCGCGTCAGGGAATTTGCCGATATCTTCCGCCAGGATCGTATCGATCGCGACGGTTTCCTGCTTCTTTTCATTAAGAGCGCTGGCGAGGCTGGAACGGAAGCCGGTGACGACGATGGCCTCCGTCGTCGGATCATCGCCTTGAGGCGCGCTGTCCTGAGCACTTGCCGCAAAGGGAAAAGCCAATACGACACTCATTGCCGCCAGCGAAACTCCGCGGCGACCGACCAACTGATTCAGCCTCACAATAATCCTCCCAATCAGCGCCGGCAAATATTACTGAAGATTTGCTCGGCTAAATCTCGCCACCAGTTATGTAAAACATCGCCTCTCGCTTGCCCAATACATGCTGGGAGGCGATTATCACTTGATAAGTGCGGCTGCCTTGTGGTGGCCCCTAGTGAAGAGATGCATGGCGCCCGATTTTCCGTATGGCGATGGGCGAAATTTTGCGGTGTTACGGATTTTTAGGCCGCTACCATCTTTGAAAGAACGAGAGTTTGCGGTAGGCCATCGCGCAAGCACGAAAATTCGGGAGAGTGACTGGTGGACTTAAGCGCCTCAAAGACATCGGGCGGCGGCCGAGTGCGCTGGCTGATTATCTGGCTCATCTTTTTGGTGTCGGCGGTCTCGTACCTCGATCGCACCAATATCTCCATTGCGGCGCAGGATATCCGTACTGAGTTTGCCCTAAGCCAAGTGCAGCTCGGCACAGTCCTCACAGCCTTCATTCTTGGATACGCTCTTGCGCAGCCGTTCGCCGGGCGCTTGGCAGATCGCTTCGGCGGCCATCGCGTCATTGGGTGGGGTATCGTATGGTGGAGCGTCCTGACTGTAGTCACCGCGTCCGTTGCGTCTAACTTTGCCGGCGCGTTTGTCGCACTCATCGTCGTCCGGGCTCTGCTGGGATTGGGTGAGTCCGTTATCTACCCGGCCAGTAACCGGCTTGTCGCCAACTGGATACCTGCCCACGAGCGTGGCCTTGCAAATGGTCTGATCTTCGCGGGCGTCGGCTTCGGCGCGGGCATCGCCCCGCCACTCATCACTATGATCATGCTGTCTCATGGCTGGCGCGCAGCCTTCTGGGCGAGCGCCGTGATCGGCATGGTCGTCCTCGTAATCTGGATGTGGCTGGCACGAGAGCGCCCGGACCGGCATCACGGCATCACCGCACAGGAACGCGCCTACATCGAGACGTCACTCAGTGACTCGGCCCGCGCCACCTCGACGGGCGGCGGCAGGCTGCTGCGCTGGCGCGATATCATCAGCAATCGGCAGATGCAGTTGCTGACACTCGCCTATTTCTGCTTTGGTTATGTTGTCTTTATCTTCTTCACCTGGTTCTTCACCTATCTTTCGACCGTGAAGGGCCTCGACCTCAAGTCGAGCGGTTTTTACGGTATGCTGCCGTTCATCGCCATGGCAATCGCCTGCGCATTCGGCGGTTGGGGATCGGACAAGCTGGCCGCTCGCTTCGGCAAAAGGGCGGGGCGTTGCTGGCCCGCTGCATTCGGCATGGGCATGTCCGCCATCTGCGTGGCACTCGCCACACAGGTGGGCGATGCAAGGCTGGCCGCTGTGGTTCTCGCCTTGGGGTCCGGCTCAATATATCTGTCGCAAAGCGCCTTCTGGACGCTCAGCGCTGATTATGGCGGCGCGTCAGCTGGTTCCGTTTCCGGTCTGATGAACATGGGCTGCCAGCTTGGTGGCGCTGCCGTTGCCCAGATTACGCCGATCATCGCGGAGAGCTATGGCTGGACGGCGTCGTTCTTGGTAACAGCGGTCGCAGCGATGATCGGCGCGATATGCTGGCTGATGATTGATCCTCATGCGAAGATCGAGGAGACTTCGGAGCTGACGGCGGGTTGATCGTGACACCGGCCGCCCACGCTACGTCAATAGGCGAAGGCGAGGCCCAGCATGAAGGTGCGGCCGGTGCGAAGCGCGAAGAGCGAATCTTGTCGTTTGCTGTCGATATACTGCACGTTCGCTTCGTCCGTCAGATTTTGAGCTTCAAGGCGGAGCTTGAGTTTCGATCCGATTCTCAGCGCCGCCGAGAAGTCCACGAAGAAGGTGGGGCGATTTCCGATCAGGTCGCTGTCGAAAGCGCCCGAAGGTATCGTGCGAATGAAGCCGGAGCGGTAGTTCCCTGTCACCCGGGCGCTGAGCAGGCTGTCCTCATAATAGAGTGTCGCGCTGAGCGACCGTCGGGACAGGCCGACCAGATCGTCCGTGGTCATAAGGGTGGGGGTGCCGCCCGCGCTCTGCAGAATATAGTCAATTCTTGATCGTACGAAGGTGAGGCTGCCCAGGAGCCCCAGCCGATCAAGCGGAGCAGGCAGGAAGGTCAGGGCCGTCTGCGCATTGATTTCCACGCCTTCCAGCCGCCCGCCGGGGGTGTTGGCCAGCCGATTGATCGTGAAAAGTTCATTAGGCTGGGTTTGGGAATTGATGAGAATGCTATTGGGAAGGCTCAGCTGGTTGAATGGGATCAGCGAATTGATGCTCTGCACGAATGTGCCGATATCCTTGCGGAAATAGGCGACGGACAGCAGGGAGCCGGCGGCGGGATACCACTCGACTGCAGCGTCGAATGTTGTCGCTCGCACGGGATCGAGCAGCGGATTGGTTATTGAACCGCGCCGCCCTACTGCGTCGATCGTCCCGCCGGGGATGAGTGGCGCAAGCTGCGGGCGGGCGATGACGCGCGCTGCTCCGAGGCGAACAAGCAAAGTGGGATCAAGCTCCGCCACAAGATTTGCGGAAGGCAGCCAGTCGACATAATCACGTCGAACATCCACTCGTTCTCCCACTGTCGGATAACGCGCGCCCGGTGCAGCGGCGACTGGAACATGGCCGAAAGAGAACTGATCGGTGTGGACATAGCGCAGCCCCGCGTCGCCCCGCAGCCGGATTGGCAGCCGATCGTATGTGTCGAAAGCTGCCATGGCGTAGGCCGCGCCAATTGTCTCGCGCACCATTGAATCTCCGGCGCCGCACTCAACCCCGCAGAACCAGCTGTCGTCGTAACCAAGCGCCGCCATCCATTTCTCGTGATCGATCGCCGTCCAGCTTGCTGGCGCGCCGCCACCGAGTAATTTGTCCAGCCCGGTGATTTGCAGCGTCAGATCGGCAAGTTTCACTCCGGGAGGCAACGCTGGCGTCGCCTGACGCGCGGGATCGAGTATGCGCGACTTCGAACGATAGGTATTTCGGCGCCACTGTCCGCCGATGGTAATAGTCAAATTGTTTGTCGCGTGCCATTCGGTATCAAGGCTCAGTGTCTTGTTAACCGTGGTGCGATCAAGCTTGCGATCACCCAAAGTGCCGCGGACCGTGCCGTCTTCGAGCGGAGGGCCGAAGGAAAATTTTGCTGGATCGGCCACGTCGACGCCAAATTCAATGGCCGGGATTGTCGCATCGCGCCTGAAGTCGACGGAGAAACCCCGCGTGTCATTGGCGTCGATGTTTACCCACATGCGATGAGGGCTTGAGAATGCCGTCCTCGCCAGAGCGGCCATGCCGGAGATCTTGAGGTTGGACGACGCATGGTGCTCAAAGCGAAGCGCGCCTTGAGTGAAATGGGTGCTGAACTGGTCGACCCAGCGCTCCGAGCGCACATCCACGCCATCGTAGAGACCGTAGATCACTGAACCGAGCGGATTGATGTCAATGTCGCGAACCGAGGTCATCGGCTGACCATTGTTGCTAACCGAGCGTGCGAAGGAGAGCCCAGAAATATAGCTGTCCGCCCGCACGACATCGAAACCGGCGAGAACTCCGTCGAGCGTCACCTTCGTGTCGGAATCAGGCGCCCATTGCAGGCTGGCCGTAGCGCCATAGCGTTTGGCGTCCTGCTGCGAATCCAGGTAACGGGGCAAGCGAGGGAAAAATGCTCCGCCGCCCGCCTGGCCTTCGGGGCCGAGACGTTCCTGGATCGCGTTCCACGCCTCTATGGAGCCTGTGCGAGGATTGCCCGTGCTGCAGTTCAGGGCGGTGATGCCCTTTTGCGGATCGCGCGCAGGATCAGGATTGAGCGGTGCCACGCCAATTGGCGAGCAGAAGCCGCCGTTGACCCAGGCTGGCAGCACAAGCACCGCCGAATAGCCGACGTCGCGGGTATGTCGTCGGCCGTAGCTGCCAGACACGAGGATGCCCCACGTCCCGTCAGCGAATCTCCGCGAGATAAGGCCGGAGATGCGAGGGTCCAGTCGATTGGCGGTGCTGTTGTAAATTCCGCGCGCCATGGCCGACAGGACGAAGTCCTCCTTCATGTCGAGCGGATGCGGCGTGTCGAGGTCTATCGTGGCGCCGAGAGATCCTTCTTCGATCCGTGCCGAGGATGTTTTTCGGACAGTCAGCGAAGAGAAGATCTCCGATGGAAAAACGTTGAAGTCGAAGCTCCGGCTGCCGTTGGTGCCCCCATAGGCATCCGAGGCGCCCGTCTGTGAGGCCGCCTCCACACCGTTGATGCGGACCCGGGTGAAGTCTGCCGCAAGACCCCGCACCGTGATGTTGCGGCCTTCGCCGCCATCGCCCCTTGTCAGTGACACGCCAGGAAGACGTTGCATGGACTCAGCAAGGTTCGAGTCAGGAAACTTCCCGACCTCTTCCGCCAGGATGGTATCGATTGCCGAGTTTTCCTGCCGTTTGCGCTGGAGCGCGGCGGTTAAACTCAGGCGAAAGCCGGTGATGACGATCGGATCGGATACGAGTTCCTCGGGGCGCGCTTCGACCGAGTTGACTGCGGGTGCGAGTCGAATCGAAGCGCGCATGGCAGGGGACGCGGCCAGCGTGAACGTCCGCCCATCGCTGGCGACGATCCTGAGGTCCGTGCCATGCAAGAGTTGCCTGAGAGCGTCTTGTATCTGCATTCGTCCGCGCACGGCGGAGGTTTCCTGGTCCCTGGCTGCTCTCTCGCTTACAAGGATCTGGATATCGGCTTGGCGGGCCAGTTCGGGGATTGCCTTGGCCGCCGCCTGGCCGGGCACGTTAAACGTTCTGATCTGCGCAAGCGCAGAAGTCGCGTTCGTACCCATAACCGCCAACGCCAGGAGCGCTGGACGATTGACCAAGAGCCCCATTCATCCTCCCCACCGGCCCATGTTTCTGTGTCGGCGAATTGCTCGCTTATTCAGTCACAGTCGGAGGTCATTGTCGAGCGATACGTATTATATCGGCTCCCTGCTCCACGCGCGCCCCTAGCATTGCTGAGGCGGCACGGGCAAAAGCTTCCGGTTCATTGGTGCGGAAGCGGCCAATGATTGTCTCATCGGCAAGAGCGGGATCCACGGCCAACTTGACGTTGTTGTAGCGATTGAACTCGGTAACCGCAGAGGCGAGCGTGTCTCCCTCGAAATTAAGAGCGCCATCACGCCAAGCAAGCTTGCGATCGATGCCGGGTGCATCCTCCACCGGTGCTTGCGGGCCGCCGAGGTTTTCGACGAAGGTGCGCGCACCTGCCGTCACCAGCCGGCGCGACTCTTCGCGTCCCGAGATCCAGACTTCCACTTTGCCTTCTGTGACTTGCACTTCCGAGCCGTGATCGAGACGACGTACCGCGAACGCGGTGCCGACAGCGCGCACTCGTACTTCACCAGCGGCAACCACGAACGGCCTATTAACGTCCTTGGCGACTTCAAACCAGGCTTCGCCCTTCTGCAGGCGCACGTTGCGAGTGGCAGGACTGAAATCCACCTCAAGCGCAGTTGCCGTATTAACCGTCGCGTCAGATCCGTCCGCCAAAGGCACGCGCCGTGTTTCACCAATTGCTGTCTCGATAAGCTCAGGCCGGACAGACAGCGTGCGCCAACCTAATCCGGTAAGGACGAGCGATGCGGCGATCGCGCCGCCGCCCCACAGCATCCCGCGCCGTCCGATGAGAAGTGCAGGCTCAGCATAAGCTTCACCGTCCTCCTCCTCGTTCTGCACCGAATGAGTCTGGTTCAAGGTTGTCGCTGGGAGCGGTGTTACGAGGGCGCTTGCGCGGTCAAGCATGCGCCACGCGACCGTCGCCCGGAAGAATGCGCCGTTATGCCTGTCATCGAGCGCGATCCACGCCTCGAGTTCGGTCCTGTCCGCCTCGCTGAGCGGCGCAGCGTCAATGCGAGCGACCCATTCGGTCGCTCTTTCATTGATTGCCTGTGCTGTGTCGCGTTGATTCATGTGCTTCCAAGTCTTTCAAATTTCCGTCGGCCTGCAGTTCCCCCTCTGCCATCACCTTCAGGATCAGCCTGAGCCCCTTGGCGACATCATTCTCCACCGTATGTTCCGACAGGCCCAGTGCGGTGGCCACCTGCCGTTGCGACAATCCTTCGATCTTCCTCATTCTGAATACATCGCGGCACCGGTCCGGTAGCGCGTCTATCAGTCTCTTTACCCGCCTCAGTTCCTGCCGGGCCGAGACGATGCGTTCGGGAGAGGGGCCGTCATCCGCCGGATCGAGATTTTCGAGCTCGACCGCCGTATCGATATGAACCACACGGGATCGTCTTATCTTCTCAAGGGCAAGCATTCTTGCTGTCGTGAAAAGATATGCCCGACCGCTTCTGATGTGCGAAACATCGGTCAATCCAGAAATACGACAATAACTTTCTTGGACGATGTCCTCTACGTCAGCAGCAGCCATGGTCCGCCGGAGCCATGCACGAAGAGGGGCTTCGTGCACGATCACCTCGCGGGCCACCCATGCCATGATCTTCAGGCGGTTCCCCTCGTCCACCGAATCTCCTAAACTGTATTTTGTTCTGCTTCATTGATGCGCGACGTAGCACTTTCCGTAAAGCGCTCTCCATTTCGTAGTGAATTGTCAGACATTTTATTTTTCACCGCGATTTCAGGTGACGCATATAGAGAAAGGGCGCCGGCTCACGTACAGAAGCCAGCGCCCTTGCTACTACGGGCCGTCGTTGGGGGAGATGCCCGCTCAGTAACGCTGCTGGCGCTCGTAAAGCGATTTGTAGTGCTGGATTCGGGTCACGCGCAGGCCAGGCATGCCCGAGCGATCGACAGCGCGCTGCCAACTGGCGAATTCCTCGAGAGTGAGGGAATAGCGCTCGCATGCCTCGTCCACAGAAAGCAGGCCGCCATTCACGGCCGCAACGACTTCCGCCTTCCGTCGCACGACCCAGCGGGTCGTTGAAGCGGGAGGAAGGGTCTCCAGCGTCAGGGGTTCGCCGAGGGGGCCGACGACCTGAGCTGGGCGGATTTTCTGGTTCTCGATCATATATTCCTCATTCGCCGGCTGTACGATCCGGTTGGGTTTTCCCGCAGCGGCCACATCCATGCGCCGAAAGCTTTGCCCGTTGGCTAAGTCGCAGGGTAAACAGGCTTTTCATAAAAGCTTCCTTCCGCTCAGCACGTTTGCCACGTCCCGGTTGAAGGCGCCGGCGGCCCAACGACTAGGGCAAACGTCACCTTTTCCTCGGCGAGCAAAAACGAGGACCAGCCGCCCCGGTTCGTCCCCTTCCAGCTGTGGTGGATCTCCTTCCCGCATACGCTGCGCGGTCGGCCCAGCCTGCTGGCGAGTCTTTTGGCCAGTAAGCAGACGGACCAGTTCGACGACATGTGTTCCGAGTCCCGCAGGACGGGCGTCATCATCGCGACGAAGCGGGGTGGGGGCGGAGCTCATGTCCATCCCCGACTAGGTAGCGGTAAATGGTCAAGCGCTCGTAAAGACGCCAGTTAGAATCCGTTTATCGAGATTAGCGTGCTGGTAAGGGCAAAGCGGCGGAATACTGGCCCTCACGCGTTTCCGTCCCTATAAAGGCCCTGTGAGCAAGGCAGATTTCTTTCAACTCTCCGACCCGATTTCGGCACGGCGCATCGTCGTGGCCATGTCGGGAGGGGTCGACTCGAGTGTCGTCGCTGCGTTGGCCGCGCGCAGCGGAGCGGAGGTAATTGGTGTTACGCTTCAGCTCTATGACCATGGCGCTGCGGTGGGACGCACGGGCAGTTGCTGCGCAGGACAAGACATCCGCGATGCGCGCTCGGTCGCAGATCGGCTGGGCATTGCCCATTATGTCTTCGACTATGAGACGCGTTTCCGCGAGTCAGTGATGGACCGGTTCGCCGAGGACTATCTCGCCGGTCGTACGCCCATTCCTTGCGTCAGTTGCAACATGGGCGTGAAGTTCAGGGATCTGCTGGGCTTCGCCCGGGAGCTGGGAGCGGACTGTCTCGCCACGGGTCACTATGTCCGGCGTCTGGAGGGGGCGGAGGGCGCCGAATTGCATCGCGCTATCGATCCCGCGCGCGACCAAAGCTACTTCCTCTATGGTACAACGCAGGATCAGCTAAATTTCCTACGCTTCCCGCTGGGAGGCTTGGAAAAGAACAAGGTACGCGAAATCGCGCGCGAGATGGGGCTGTCCGTGGCGCTCAAGCCCGACAGTCAGGATATCTGCTTCGTTCCGGATGGCGACTATGCTGCTATCGTTCGCAAGCTCCGCCCCGATGCCGACGACGGCGGCGATATCGTTCATGTCGATGGCCGGGTGCTTGGGCACCACCGGGGCCTCATCCACTATACGGTCGGCCAGCGGCGCGGTCTGGACATTGGTGGTTTGACAGAGCCTCTATATGTTGTGCGGCTGGACGCGAAGGAGAAGCGCGTGATCGTGGGGTCGAAAGCTGCGCTCGCGGTGCGAACTGCCCGTCTGGATGACATCAACTGGATAGGCGGCAACATCGGGGCGGGAATTCAGGCAAAAGTGCGCTCAATGGCAAAGCCGGTGGGAGTGCGGCTGGATGGCGATCAGCTTCTATTCGATACGCCCGAATTCGGGGTGGCTCCGGGACAGGCCGCTGTGCTCTATGCGGGTGACCGCGTGCTTGGTGGGGGCTGGATCGCCGAAACCCAGCCTGCGGAAGTCATCACGGCCTGACGCCCACGTGGCTCACGCACTCGCCAATTGATCACCGTGTCGTGCGACTCACGACCTTGGCCGATCCATCCGGCTTAAGCTGGATGAGATGCTGGTCGCCCGTGTCGCAGTCCGCAAGCCAAGAAGGCAGGCCCTGCCATGGCTCGGTTTTTTCGGCCTTTATGACCATCTGACACGGGACTCCGGCATCACGTATCGCACGGAAGAAGACCGCCTTTCGTTCGTCATCTGACAAGGCCCCAACCGCAGCCACATAGTTGATCGATTCCGTAATATTGCCATCGACTGCATTGTTTGTGTTGTCATTGGCGGTCTGGCCAGACGGTGAGCTGCATCCGGCAAGTGCGAGCAGGGCAGTCAGCAGCATTGGATGGGCCGGAAGAGGGCGCATGAGTCGTCACTCCGATAGTGTGGCCATCCAGCATAGCGTAGCGCGGCGGTATGTCAGCCCGATCATTGCCGGGTCGCGAGCCAGCTGATCTATGAGCCACAGATTATGGGTTCACTAGCGAAAAGGATGGGGAGAAGGAGAGCAAGGGCGCGGTGGGAGGCGCGCCCCGCTCTCTCAAGTGAGAAACGGGGCGCCCAAGTGGGGAAGGCGCGTCCGTTCGATCACATTCTCTTGTCCCGCTTTCTCGTCGGTGACGTTTCCGCCACTGAGACCAAGTGGGACGTTGTTCGGTCTTCGTTTCGTGCCAACCTTATGCGGGATACGGTGGCCAGCTGGCCAGAGCGCAAATGGTCTCAAATTGTAACGCGATTGAGCCAGGCTGATACTACCGCGCATTGCACCTTATCGCCCGACCGCTGCCAAGACGCGGCTCAACGCCGTAAACTTGCAGGATAATCAATGTGTTTCCACACGCCGGCCCTCAGCGAAGGAGAATGTGACGTTATGCCAAGCCGTTTAAGAACAGTGTCGTGGGCCAGCTCTTTGATCGGTTTGATGATTGCCGTGCCCGCTGGGGCCGAAGGTTTCGGCGCCGAAGCAGGCTATGGGCGTGCAAATGGTCGTTGGGGAGCGGAAATCGGCGCAGGCTATTCGCTTGGCCTTGCCGGGTTCAGTCTGACGCCCGGGGCGGGCATTTATCTGCGCGATGGTGGCACGGCCGCCTATGGTCGGATTGAGGCGGCATACCAGATACCCATGTCGCTGCGTATTGGCGCGGGCGTACGGATCAGTGGCAAGGATCCGCGCCCTTATGCGACTGTCGCTATGCCCCTGCTCCCCGGCGTCGCCCTAAAGGGTAATGCCGGGCCTAAATATATCGCTGCGGGTATTACGTTGGGATATTGAGTTTCGCTTCTGTTCCGCAGGGCGTGGTGCCTTGACTTGAGTGACCGGGCGAGGCTAACGCGCCGCCGGACCGGGGCGGAGCGCCCTGCATGTTCCAATCCGGCCATCGAGTCCTGTCGAAGGGTGGTCCGGATCCGCCCGGCAGGCGGAGACGTGTATTCATGGCAAATGTGACGGTGATCGGGGCCCAGTGGGGTGACGAGGGCAAGGGTAAGATCGTCGACTGGCTTGCGAGCCGGGCTGATTGCGTCGT
>PJTZ01000253.1_pt1 | contig 16538 bp, 20 predicted proteins | sample 1512131 | NCBI WGS metagenome assembly PJTZ01 (sample SAMN08177679, study PRJNA422409) | Soil metagenome, whole genome shotgun sequencing project. | reverse complement strand
GCGTCCGACTATAATGTCGAGAAGGCGCAGCGCGGCATCGTCTACATCGACGAGATCGACAAGATCAGCCGCAAGGCCGAGAATCCGTCAATCACGCGCGATGTGTCGGGCGAGGGCGTACAGCAGGCGCTGCTCAAGCTCATGGAAGGCACGACCGCATCGGTGCCGCCGCAGGGCGGACGCAAGCATCCGCAGCAGGAATTCCTGCAGGTCGACACGACGAATATTCTTTTCATTTGCGGCGGCGCGTTTGCGGGCCTTGAGAAGATTATCGGCGACCGGCTTGAGGGCAAGTCCATCGGCTTTGGCGCGCATGTCGCGGCGCCCGATGAGCGTCGGACCGGTGAGATGCTCAAGCAAACCGAACCGGAAGATCTGCTCAAATTCGGTCTGATCCCCGAGTTCGTGGGTCGTTTGCCGGTCATCGCGACACTGGAAGATCTTGATATTAAAGCGCTCGTCCAGATTCTGGCCGAGCCCAAGAACGCGCTGGTCAAGCAGTACAAGAAGCTCTTCGAGATGGAGAATGTGGAGCTCAGCTTCACGGATGAGGCACTCACGGCGATCGCTCAGAAGGCGATCGAACGGAAGACCGGTGCGCGGGGCCTACGCTCGATCATCGAAGCGATCCTGCTTGATACCATGTTCGATCTGCCGGCCATGGAGGGCGTGACCGAAGTGGTCGTCGATAAGGACGTGATCGACGGTCGCAAGGAGCCGGTGCGGGTCTTTGCGGAAAAGCGCAAGGCAGAAGACGCCGCCTGATCGCAACCGAGGCTGGAGCGAAGCCGAAAGGCGGAGCTTGGGATAATAAGAAACGCGCGGAGCCAGTCGAGCTTCGCGCGTTTTCTTTTCGAAAGCGCAGGCGCTTCCAATGCTTTTGCGCGACGGGGGCTCAGCCCGCCCGATAGCGCGCTGCCGTCTCCCGGATCAGCGCGATCATATTGGGAATGCCCTGCGTGCGATTGGAGGAGAGCTGCCGCTTGAGCTCGAAAGGCGCAAGAGCGCCCTCGATGGAGGTCAGCTCAATCTCCTCTGGTGTGCGATCCTGTACCGTCAGCAAGACCAGTGCGATGATGCCCTTGGTGATCGCCGCATTGCTGTCCGCGAGGAAGTGGAGGCGGCCGTCGGGAAGGCGCGTAGGGTAAACCCACACCGCTGCCGAGCATCCGCGTACCAGCGTGGCATCAGTTTTGAGGGGCTCCGGCATGGGTTCAAGCGATCGGCCCAGATCGATAAGGAGGCGGTAGCGCTCGTCGCCGTCAAGCAGCTCATAGTCGTCCTGCACGGACTGAAGTGTCGGCGTGGTCATGATGGCGTTCCTATAGCGTGCCTTGCCAGCAGCGCCAGAGGAGGGGTGTGCCGGATGGCTAAAGATCGACGCCGGCCGCGATCGCCTCAAGCTTGCGGATCCGTTCCTTAAGGTCCGCGACCTCGATGCGTGTCGCAGTTGAGGGGGACTCGCCTTCCTGGACAACGGGCGCGCGGGAGACGAATTGCTCCAGCTCCGCGCGTTTCAGGCTCAGCCAGCCATTCCAGCCCTTGAGCGCTGTAATCGCCAAGATCGCGATCGAGCCCAGCATTGTAATCGCGGTGCCGGTATTGAGCATGAGATCGTTCATCGTCATGTCCGGGGTTCCTGATGATTGCGCGGGATCAAGCTGTTCAATCCTGCTGCTTGAGCTTCTCGAATTCGCGATCGAGCGCCATGGAGCTGTCCGTCGCCAGTCGTTCAAGCACGGCAACCCGCTCCTTGAGCGTTCTTACCTCGGCCCGCAGTCGCTCCGCCTCTGGGCTCTCAGGCAGTGGCATATCGGCCGCGCCCATCCGCCGACTTCTGGTGCTGCCGCAGCTCGATCCCGCTCCATATTTTGCGCGGACGACGCTGGCGATGGCGGTGATCGCAACAATGGCTACGACCATTTCAAAGGGGTTCATGTGCGTCTCCTCTGTATCGTTCTTTTAGTTTGCCGGGCCGCGCAGCATCTCGATCTCCTGACCGAGTCGCAGCGATCCGTCCGTCACAATGCGCTCCACATTGGCGAGGCGGTCTTTCATTGAGCCGACCTCCGCGCGCAGCTGAGCATTTTCCTGGCTGAGGAGCTTTATGCGTTCGATCAGGTCCTCATTCTTCTGAGGGTAGACCGCCTTGCCCCAACTGCTTTCCAGCGGATAGCCGTGGCGGATGCGCAGCCATGTGGTGAAAATCCAGCCGACGACCGCACTGAAGCCGATTCCAAGACCGCCCATGGCTATGAATGGCAGGTAAGGCGCTAAGGCTTGACTGGGTTGCATGATTTATCTTCCCCTATCCTCCGCCAATTGGCGGGGTGTTTCGATTAACCGCAGCTCCCGATCGACCAAGTGATCAGCGTAAGCTCTCAATCTCGTCGGCGAGGCGGGTGTTGCGGCTCGTGTAGAACAGCTCGATGTCGGCCAGGCGCCTGTCGATGTCGCGGAATTTGGAGCGCACATCGCGAGTGGACGCCGTGGGATTGGAGCGCACTCCCTGCCAGAACTTTTCCTCCGCCCTGTCCGTGTAGAGTCCGACCGGCTTGTTATCGGCCATCCACATGGTCAGGAAGTAGGCTATAATGGTCCAGGGGAAGGCGCCCATCAGGGTGATGAGAACAGCACCTACGCGGATCCAGAGCACATCGATCCCGGTATAGTCGGCTATTCCCGCGCAAACGCCCTGCCACTTTCCTTCGGCTTTGTTCAGGTAGAATTTGGTGCGACGAGCGGTCATCTCAGTTTCTCCTGTCGAAGGTGTAGTCGTCGTCGCGTGAGGGCGCGGAGGGACGGAAATCGGGATTGTCGGCGGCGATGATGCGCTCCACCGTGGCGAGCCGCTCTTCCAGACGGCGCGCCGTCTCATACATCGAATCCAGCATCGTCTCGTCTTCGTTCGTCAGCGTTCCCGCGGTCTTCCACTTGGTGACATAGTGGAAGATGAGCCACGGCAGGCCGATGAAGATGGAGGTGATCGCAATGATCGGTATCAGCACGTCTTCCATGGCGGCTTACCCCCGATTCTGTGAGTTGTTATGAGCAGCTTTGAGCGCGGCGAGTTCAGCCTCCACCTTGTCGCTGGACTGCAATTCCGCGATTTCCTCTTCCAGCGTCTTGGGCTGGCCGCCCAGACCCATGGCATCGGCGCGGCCCTCGGCCAGATCGACTCGGCGTTCCAGCATGTCGAAGCGGGAGAATGCATCCTGCACCTTCTCGCCGGCGTACATCTCGCGGACGCGCAGTCGAGTCTGGGCGCTCTCCATGCGGGTCACCAGGCTGTTTTGGCGCGCGCGGGCTTCACGCAGCTTGCCCTGCAATTTAGAGATGTCTTCTTCAGATGCCCCAAGCGCGTCGTCGAGCACGCCGATTTGCGATTTGAGCTGCTCTGCCATGTCTGCGGCCTTCTGCTTTTCCACCAGCGCGGCCTTGGCCAGATCCTCGCGATCCTTGGAGAGTGCAAGCTGCGCCTTCTCCGTCCAGCTCGTCTGGAGGCCTTCAAGCTTGGTGATGTGGCGGCGCATCTCCTTCTGGTCGGCGATGGTCCTAGCCGCGGACGCGCGAACCTCGACCAGCGTCTCTTCCATCTCGAGGATGATCATGCGGATCATCTTGGCCGGGTCTTCTGCACGATCGAGCATGTCAGTGACGTTGGCGGCGATGATGTCGCGAGTGCGGGAGAAGATGCTCATTGTCAGTTCACTCCTGGTGTTCGACCCGATTCTGGGTTGCCGGGGCGGGGAGGGGAGCCCACCCCGGCGTGGGGTTACCGGCTTCAGGCCAGGTAAGCCGGAAGCCGGGTGGGAGCCTCATGGGATGTCGCAGCGGCCAAGGCCGGCTCGGATGCGCTGGCCCGGGCGGGGCCTACGGCGCTCAGCACCATGATGGAGCTGACGAGCAAGGCGCAAATGGCTGCGAAAGCCTGATTGCTGAGGGGGGTATTACCGGTCACTGTCGTTGCTCCCTGAAACTGGCCTTCATGTGGGTTCCGCTTGAATTGCGGCTTGTCCAACACTCTGCAGACTGCGTGCCAAATCGCGAAAGCGAGGAAAATCGGGCAATTTTAAGCTCCGGAAAGAGTCCATCTACGAAAAGCTGTTGCGAAGACGTGGGAATTTACGCCAACATTTAGGCATGGAAAAAAACACGCACTTTGTCGGGGAGTCGAGCGCCTTTCTCGACGCCGTCGAACAGGCGGGCCGAGCGGCAGAACTCATCCGCCCGGTGCTGGTGATTGGAGAGCGTGGCACCGGCAAGGAACTGATCGCCGAGCGCATCCACCGTCTTTCGCCGCGCTGGGACGGACCACTCATTGTGATGAACTGCGCCGCTTTGCCTGAGACGTTGATCGAGGCGGAGCTCTTTGGTCATGAGGCAGGCGCCTTCACAGGGGCGACGAAGGCGCGCACAGGGCGGTTCGAGGAAGCCGACGGTGGCACGCTGTTCCTCGATGAACTCGGAACGCTCTCAATGGCGGCGCAGGAGCGCCTCTTGCGCGCGGTGGAATATGGGGAAGTCACGCGGATCGGCGCGTCCCGGCCTGTTACGGTCGATGTGCGCATCGTCGCCGCGACCAACGAGCATCTGCCCGACGCGGTGGAAGCAGGCCGCTTCCGTGCCGATCTGCTGGATCGCCTGAGCTTCGAGGTCATCACGCTGCCGCCCCTCCGAAGCCGTCACGGCGACGTGGAGGTGCTCTGCGACTTCTTCGGTCGGCGGATGGCAAGTGAATGTCGCTGGCCGGGCTGGCCGGGTTTCTCGGATGCTGCCATGGCGGAACTGGTCGCCTATGCCTGGCCGGGGAATGTGCGCGAACTGCGCAACGTCGTGGAGCGCGCAATCTATCGATGGGATCACCCGACGCGCGCGGTGGACGCCGTCCAGTTCGATCCGTTCGACTCGCCATGGCGTCCACGGACGGCGCCATCGAAAGGGGCGAACGGCTCAGTCGGGGCGAGCGCGACCGTCTCGGCCGTTTCTCGGGAAGCAACTAACGGGGCGGACTCTCTTACACTTGATGAGGTGGCCGATCTGCGTGGCGCGGTCGATGCGCATGAGCGTGCTATCATCACGCGCGCGCTTGAGAGGCATCGCTACAACCAGCGGGCCACGGCTAAGGCGCTGGGTCTCACTTATGACCAGATGCGCCACTGCATGAAGAAGCATGGCATTGCCCAGACATAGAAAAGCCTCTCGGTAAAATCATTGCGCTGCGAAATCGATTGGCGCTAGGTGCTTCGAGAGCGGCGGATTCCTGCGCGTTTCGAGCGATTTATTGCGATTGTCTCGCAACAACGTTTCGGGCGTGTGCGCGTTTCCCTGCCGGGACCAATGACCATTTCATGGAAGGAATATCGACGTGGCCTTCATCCTCCCCGAGCTGCCCTATGCCAAGACCGCCTTTGGCGACAAGATTTCCGCCGAGACCTTCGATTACCATCACGGCAAACATCACAATGCCTATGTCGTGAAGGCGAACGAACTGGTTGCGGCTGACGAGAGCCTTCAAGGCAAGAGCCTCGTCGAGCTGATCAAGACGTCCAAGGGCGGCCTCTTCAACCAGGTCGGCCAGATCTGGAATCACAGCTTCTACTGGCTGGGCCTCTCGCCGGAACCCACCGAGCCGACCGGCAAGCTCGCCGACCTCATCAACGAGGGCTTCGGCTCGACCGACGCGCTGATCGAGAAGCTGAAGGCAGAGGCCGTCGGGCACTTCGCCAGCGGCTGGGCAGCGCTGAACCTCAAGGACGGCAAGCTCGAAGTAACGAGCTACCACGACGCCGACACTCCGGTAGCGCATGGCGCGACGCCGCTCTTCATCCTCGACGTGTGGGAGCACGCCTATTACATCGATTATCGCAACGCCCGGCCAAACTATGCCGAGACGCTGCTGAAGAGCTGCGTGAACTGGGATTTCGTTGCGAGCAACTTAGATGGCTCGGGCGTCGAGAAGGCCGATCAGAAGGGCTGATTGCCCTGACGATTGCAGATAAGGGAAAGGCCGGTCCCGCTGGGGCCGGCCTTTTCATTTGCCTTTTAGCGCGTGATCAGGCGGCTGCGGCCGCCTGATTTGCATAGTAACGGTCCCCCCGTTCCGCCATGTCGCGCAACTGCTGGGGAGCAGCGAAACGGCTGCCATGTGCATCTGTCAGGCGGTCGAGTGTCTCTACGACCTTGGCCAGTCCTATGGTGTCCATCGCGCTGAACGGCCCGCCGGTATAGGGCGCGAAGCCCCAGCCGAAAATGGCACCGAGATCGCCATCCTGCGGCGTAACCAGCACGCCCTCCGCAAAGCAGCGCGCGCACTCCACCAACTGGCGATAGAGCAGCCGCTCGCGCACCTGCGCCGGTGTTGGCTGACTGGCGTTCAGGGGGAACTCGGTGGCCAGGCCTGGCCATAGCGCCTTCTTGCCGCCATCGACGGGGTAATCATAATAGCCCTTGCCGTTCTTGCGGCCAAGGCGCTCCAGATTGACCATCCGCTCCGCTACATCGTCGGCGCGGCTTGGTTCATAGGCGTCGCCCAGGTCCTTCCGGGCCGCGCTCATCACTTTCCAGCCCAGCTCGATAGACACCTCGTCGGATACCGCGAGCGGACCAACCGGCATGCCGAGCTGTTTGCCGACATTTTCGATGAGCGCGGGCACCACGCCCTCGGCCAGCAAGATCGTGCCTTCCTGCACATAGGTGCCGAAGCAGCGCGACGTATAGAACCCGCGACTGTCGTTGACGACGATCGGAGTCTTCTTGATCTGCGCCACGAAGTCGAGCGCCTTGGCAATGGCTGCGTCGCCCGTCTGCTTGCCCAGAATGATCTCGACCAGGGGCATTTTCTCGACTGGGGAGAAGAAATGCACGCCGATGAAGTTCGCCGGTTTGCTCCACGCTTCGGCAAGGCCGGTAATCGGCAGAGTTGAGGTATTGGAGCCGAAGATCACGTCAGGCCCCAGCACCGCCTCGACCTTCTTCGTCATCTCGGCCTTTACCGCGCGGTCCTCGAACACTGCCTCGATCACGAAGTCGCAGCCGGCCAGCGCCGCCACGTCCGTCACCGGGGTGATGCGCGCCAGCGTCTGCGCCATTTTCTCTGGCGTCATGCTCCTGCCGAGCCGCTTTTTCAGCACCTCTTCAGCATGGGCCTTGCCCTTGTCGGCGGCCGCCTGATCGCGATCGAGCAGCATCACTTCGATGCCGGCCTGAGCCGCGACCGTGGCGATGCCTGCGCCCATCATGCCGGCACCGAGCATGGCGAGCTTCTTCGTCGGTTGCTTCTCCACGCCCGCTGGTCGGCGTGCGCCGCGCTCGGCCGCCTGCTTGGAGACGAAGAGCGTGCGGACCATGTTGCCCGCTTGCGGATCGGCGATGATCTTCGCGAAATATTTGCTCTCTACCCGGATCGCCTTGTCCATGGGCAGCTGAATGCCCTCATAGACGGCCGATAGCAGCGCGTGCGGCGCATGGATATTGCGCTGGGTCTGCTTGGTGGTGAGCACCGTGGCACCGGCCATCGTCTGGATGAAACCGGGGTTGAACTGGCCGGCGCCGCCCGGCACTTTGAAGCCTTTCACGTCCCACGGCTGAGTGCTTGCAGTCGGGTTGGCTGTCACCCACGCCTTTGCCGCGTCCACGGTCTTGCCCGGATCGGCCAGCTCATCCACCACCTTGAGCGCGAGCGCCTCGGGCGGGCGGAAGCTCTTGCCCTGCAGCATGTAAATAAGCGCGGTCTGCACGCCGATGAGCCGGGGCAGGCGCTGCGATCCGCCACCGCCGGGGAAAAGGCCGACAAGGATTTCGGGCAGGCCGATCTGCACCTTGGGGTCGCGGGTCAGCACGCGATGATGGCATGCCAGCGCGAGCTCCAGCCCGCCGCCCATGCACGTGCCTTCGATCGCGACGGCGATTGGCTTGCCGCACGTCTCCAGCTTGCGGAGCAGGGCATTCAGCACGAACACCTTGTCGAAGATTGCGCTCATCGTTGGCTTGCCGCCGGTCGGCGCGAGCATGGAGGACATCTGCTTGAGGTCCATGCCCGCCATGAAGCCGCTGGCTTTGCCGGACGCGATCACCGCGCCCTTGATCGTCTCTTCACTGGCAATCCGGTCGATTGCCGCGTCGAGGTCCGCAAGGAAATCCGGGCCGATCACATTCATGGACTGGCCGGGCACGTCGATGGAGAGAAGCGCGATGCCGTCGCTGTCGATTTCGAAGGAGATGGTGCTTGCCATTGTCGTCTGCTCCCTCACATCCGCTCGATGATGATGCCGGTGCCCATACCGGCGCCGACGCATAGATTGATGAGCGCGGTGCCCTTTCCGGACCGTTCCAACTCATCGATTGCGGTGCCCAGCACCATCGCGCCCGTCGCTCCGAGGGGGTGCCCCATGGCAATAGCGCCGCCGTTGACATTGATCTGGCTGTGGTCGAGGTCCATCGCCTGCATGTAGCGCAGCACCACGCTGGCGAAGGCCTCGTTCAGTTCCCAAAGGTCTATGTCGGCCTTGCTCATTCCGGCCTTTTTGAGCAGCTTGTCGGCGATGCCCTCAGGGCCTGTCAGCATGATGAGCGGTTCTGAGCCGATCGACCCCATCGCCTTCATCCGCGCACGCGGCTTCAGCCCATATTTCTCGCCCATTGCCTTGCTGCCGACCAGCACGGCCGCGGCGCCATCGACGATGCCGGAACTGTTGCCGGCATGGTGGACATGATTGACCTTCTCAAGCTCCGGGTAGCGCAGCAGCGCAATCGTATCGAAGCCCGGCATTTCCTCGCCGATACCCACAAAGCTTGGCTTGAGCGCCCCCAGGCTCTGCATCGTGGTCTCGGGCCGCATATGCTCGTCATGGTCGAGCACGACCTCACCGATCACATCCTTTACGGGCAGAATGGACGGGGCAAAGCGGCCCTCGCTCCAGGCGGTCGCGGCGCGCTTCTGGCTTTCCACGGCATAGGCATCGCAATCGTCGCGACTGATACCGAACTTGGTGGCGATGACGTCGGCGCCGATGCCTTGCGGTGCAAAATAGGTGGAGAACGCCACGGACGGGTCTGACGCCCAGGCGCCGCCATCCGCGCCCATCGGCACCCGGCTCATCGATTCCACGCCGCCGCCGATCACGAAGTCCGCTTCGCCAGTCATCACCTTGGCGATTGCCATGTTTGTGGCTTCGAGACCCGAGGCGCAAAAGCGGTTGATCTGCACGCCGGCCGTGGTTTCGGCAAAGCCAGCATTAAGCACCGCGAGGCGGGCGATGTCCGTGCCCTGTTCGCCGACGGGGGCGACGCAGCCGAGGATCACGTCGTCCACATAAGCCGTGTCGATGGAATTGCGGTCCCGAATGGCATCCAGCACCTGAGTGGCAAGTTGTATCGGTGTGATTTCGTGGAGTGACCCGTCCGGTTTGCCCCGTCCGCGCGGGGTGCGCACGGCATCATAGATGAAGGCTTCCATGCGTTCACTCTCCTGCTTTCGACCCGGCTCGGGCCTTTGCTCGCTGGCCCGTGGGCCGGTCCATGTGGTCATTATGGCCTGTGAGATCGGCCTGAACAAGGTGTCCGCAATGGCCGCGGCGTCACGAAAGCAAGGCAACCTGCGGGAACGTGGCTTTACCCTAACGTAAACGGCAGGTGACACGCGGTAATTATTTTCATGGGCTCGCGGGCTGGGTCGAGTCGATAGCTTCTCCTCGGCAATCAGGCGTTTGGCCCGGTTGATCCCTATGGTATCGCCACCTATCTCGGATGGCCGTCCAAGCGCCGCTGGTGACCATGCCTGACGAGACGGCGCCCAAGGAGATCCACGACATGGCCGATTTCACGGTCGACAGCGAGCATGACCAGAAGACCGGCAAGATTAGCGTTCCGCGCGACGTGGAGGAGGCGATCCGCACGCTCATTCGTTGGTCGGGCGACGATCCGGAGCGCGAGGGGCTGATCGAGACTCCCAAGCGTGTCGCGCGCGCCTGGAAGGAATATTGCGCTGGTTATGCCGATGATCCCGCCTATCATCTGAGCCGCATTTTCCACGAGGTGGGCGGCTATGACGAGATCGTGCTGCTGAAGGACATTCCGTTTCAATCGCATTGCGAGCACCATATGGCGCCGATCACTGGCAAGGCGCACATTGCCTATCTTCCCGGCGATTATGTCGTCGGCATTTCCAAGCTGGCGCGCGTGTTGGAGGCCTTTGCGCGCCGGCTTCAGGTCCAAGAACGGCTGACGGCCGAAGTCGCGGACTGCATCTGGGAAAATCTCCATCCGCTTGGCGTTGCTGTGGTAATAGAAGCGCAGCATGGCTGCATGACGGGGCGCGGCGTCCGCACGCATGGCGTCGAAATGAAGACCAGCCGGATGATGGGCGTCTTCAGAGACGACGACCGAAGTCGCAAGGAAGTCCTTCAATTGATAGGTTATTGACGCGCATGGCTGCGGCCCCGCTCGCTCTTGTCACCGGTGGGCACCGCCGCCTCGGCGCGCGGATCGCCGGGCGTCTGGCGGACGCGGGTTATGCGCTTGCGATCCACGGCAGTCGCGATGCGGTGCCGGATGCCGAACTTGCCGATACATTCGAACGATCGGGCACAGACTGGGCCGGTTTCATTGCCGACTTCACCCGAGACGGCGATGCGGAGGGATTGATCCCGGCTATCACCGAGCATTTCGGGCATCCGCCTGACCTGCTGGTCAACAGCGCGTCGTTATTCGGTCAGGATCGGTTGGAAACGGTGACGACGGATGATCTGCAGGCGCATTTCGCGGTCAATGCGCGTGGGCCTGTCCTCCTTACCCGAGCGTTCGCTGAGGCGCCACGGGATGAGGAGGATGATCTGGCGATCATCAACATTCTCGATCAGCGTCTCGTGCACCCCCATGCGGACCAACTCTCTTACACGCTGGCGAAAATGACGCTGGCCGGCTTCACGCGTATTGCCGCGCGTGCGCTTGCGCCAAGGATTCGGGTGAATGCGGTCGGACCGGGGCTCACGCTCGCGACGGGCGACTATGATCCCGAGAAGATTGAGCGCATTGCCAGCGATATGCCGCTTGGCCGCCTGCCGACCGCCGATGACGTATCGGACGCCGTGCTCTACCTCGCGGGCGCGCGCGCCGTGACGGGGCAAACCATCGTTGTAGCTGGAGGTGCGCAGATGCGCAGCTTCACCCGGGACTTCATGCATCTCTGAGTCGGCGGCTAGTTGAAGCGACCGGCAGTGTAGCGACTTTTAAGCGCCCAGCATGTCCCCAAAAGCAAAGGGCCGGTCCGTTGCCGGACCAGCCCTTCGTTCTAATATGCCCGAACGGACGGAAGCGTCAGGCGTCCTCGTTCTCGCCAGCCGGAGCGGCATCCGCATCGTCCTCGCCGGCAATCGTGCCCGGCTCGGCGTTGGGATCGTAAGCCTCGGTGAAGCCAGCCTCGTCCTTCTCGAACATGGAGGCCATGACGTCCACGCCGTCCTTCTGAAGATCGGCTTCCTCGGGCGAACGAGCGACGTTCACCTTGATGCCCACCGATACTTCCGGGTGCAGCGAGACCTTGACGTCGAACAGGCCGAGCGTCTTGATCGGGCGTTCCAGCACGACCATCGCCTTGGTGACGGTGTTCACGCCGTCGGCTTCGAGAGCCTCGACGATGTCACGCACCGAAACCGAGCCGTAGAGCTGGCCGGAGTTGGACGACTGGCGAATGAGGACGACCTGCTTGCCTTCGATCGACTTTGCCGATCCTTCCGCGTCCGTGCGGCGCGCGGCGTTGTCGGATTCAATCTTGGCGCGGTTGGCCTCGAACACCTTCTTGTTGGCGTTGTTGGAGCGAAGCGCCTTCTTGTTGGGCAGCAGGAAGTTACGGGCATAGCCGTCCTTCACGGTGACAACGTCACCAATCGCACCCAGCTTCTCGATGCGCTCGAGCAGAATGATTTCCATGAGTGAGCGCTCCTTACTTCACGATGTAGGGCAAGAGGCCCAGATGACGGGCGCGCTTGATGGCTTGCCCCAACTCACGCTGCTTCTTCGCCGAGACGGCGGTGATGCGCGAGGGGACGATCTTGCCACGCTCAGAGACGAAGCCCTGCAGCAGGCGAACGTCTTTATAGTCGATCTTCGGCGCATCCTTGGCGGCAAAGGGGCAGCTCTTGCGGCGGCGGAAAAATGGGCGTGCCATATCTTATATCTCCTTATTCGCCGTCGAAACCGTCGCGATCGCGACGCGGGCCGTCACGGCCTTCACGACCGCCTTCGCGATCGCCGCGGCCGCCTTCACGGCCACCACGACGGTCACCACGGTCGCTTTTGCGCATCATGACCGAGGGGCCGGTCTCCAGCTCTTCAACGCGGATCGTCATGTAACGGATCACGTCTTCGTTGATGGCGGTCTGGCGCTCCAGCTCGGCGACCACGCCTGCCGGCGCGTCGATGTTGAGCATCACGTAATGTGCCTTGCGGTTCTTGGCGATCTTGTAGGCGAGGTTGCGGAGACCCCAGGTCTCGACTTTCGTCACCTTGCCATCCTGGCTCTCAACGATCTTGGTGGCGTTTTCCGCCAGCGCGTCGACCTGTGCCTGGGCAAGGTCCTGACGCGCGAGAAAGACATGCTCGTATTGCGGCATGGTTCATGCGTCCTGTTTTGGCCGATTGCTGATGGGCGCCCCATGCGCACCACCCCTCCGGCTGTCGTCCAAGTAGAAATCGCGCGGGTAGCCTTTGGCCGACCGTGCGAAGGCGCGGCCTATGGCTGAAAGCGGCGTGAAATGCAAGCGCTGCGCGGTATATGGTCGGCCAGCGTCGCCCCTTCTGCCCGCTTGCGCGCCGTCATCGGTCACTCTAGGGCGCTGGGCCTTTATAGCGCAAGCCGAAGAGAGCCCAGATATGCGTGCATTTATCTTTCCAGGACAAGGCAGCCAAGCAGTCGGCATGGGCGCCGCGCTTGCTGCCGCTTCACCGGCGGCGCGGGAGGTGTTCGACGAAGTCGACGAGGCGCTCGGGCAGAGTCTTTTCCGCCTGATGACGGAAGGCCCGGAATCGGAGTTGACGCTTACGGAGAATGCTCAGCCCGCGATCATGGCGAATGCGCTGGCCACGCTGCGAGTGCTGGAGCGCGAAGGCAACGTCGCATTGCGTGACAAGGGCCACGCGGTCGCGGGTCACAGCCTGGGCGAATATAGCGCCTTGTGCGCGACCGGCGCGTTCGATCTCACGACGACGGCCCGGCTGCTCAAAACGCGCGGTCAGGCCATGCAGGCTGCCGTGCCCGTTGGCGAGGGCGCCATGGCCGCTTTGCTCGGCGCGGACATAGAGAAGGCGGAAGCACTGGCCGCCGCAGCAGCGCAGGGCGAGGTTTGCGCTGTCGCCAATGATAATGATCCGTCGCAGGTCGTGATTTCCGGCCACAGATCGGCGATTGACCGTGCCATCGAGCAGGTGAAGGATTTCGGCATCAAGCGTGGTGTGCTGCTGCCGGTCTCGGCGCCGTTCCATTGCCCGCTCATGCAGCCCGCGGCTGACGCAATGGCTGCCGCACTGGCCGATGTTGCCTCGCCGGGGCCGTTCCTGCCCGTTTATGCCAATGTGACGGCGGCGGCGGTCTCCGATGCGGCAACCATAAAGACATTGCTGGTTGAGCAGGTGACTGGCCGGGTGCGCTGGCGCGAAAGCATCGCGGCGATGTGGGACGCCGGCTTTACCGAGTTCGTCGAAATGGGCGGCAAGGTGCTTGGCCCCATGGTGAAGCGCATCGCGCCGGACGCCATGGTTTCGAGCATCGTCACTATGGATGACATTGAGGCGCTGGTCGGGCGCGTTTGATTTTTTGGGAGCAAGACGGATGTTCGATCTTACAGGCATGACGGCGCTGGTGACCGGCGCAAGCGGCGGCATCGGATCGGCAGTCGCACGCGCGCTGGCGGGGCAGGGCGCGAGACTGGCGCTCTCCGGAAGCAATGTGGACAAGCTTGAAGCGTTCGCCGCGGAGCTGGGCGGCGATCATGTCACGGTGCCCTGCGACCTGTCCGATGGCGCAGCGGTGGACGCTCTGGTCCCACAAGCTTTGGATGCCTTGGGCGGCAAGCTGGATATCCTCGTCAACAATGCCGGCGTCACGCGCGACAACCTCATCCTGCGCATGAAGGATGAAGAGTGGTCCACCGTGCAACAGGTGAATCTGGAGGCGGCCTTCCGTCTTATCCGCGCTGCAGCCAAGCCCATGATGAAAGCGCGCTTCGGCCGCATCGTGTCCATTACGAGCGTGGTGGGCGTTACTGGCAATCCGGGCCAGGCCAACTATGCCGCTTCCAAGGCCGGCCTTATCGGAATGAGCAAGAGCCTCGCTCAGGAACTCGCCAGCCGTGGCATTACGGTCAATTGTGTCGCGCCCGGCTTCATCCGCTCGGCCATGACCGATGCGCTCAACGACGCGCAGAAAAATGCGATATTGGGCAAAATTCCGGCCGGGGCGTTGGGGGAAGGGGCTGACATCGGCGCTGCGGTTGCTTATCTTGCCAGCCGCGAGGCCGGATATATGACCGGGCAGACCTTGCACGTAAACGGGGGCATGGCGATGATCTGAAGGCCGTCTGGCCCTGCTTACCTCTTGCCAAGGGCCTTGCTGAGGCTCTAGGGCGAGCGACAAGACATTTAGATTGAAAGCAAAGGATCACTCATGAGCGAGACTGCGGATCGCGTTAAGAAAATCGTCGTCGAGCATCTTGGCGTCGAAGCCGAGAAGGTTACCGAAGACGCTAGCTTCATCGATGATCTCGGCGCGGACAGCCTCGACATCGTTGAACTGGTGATGGCTTTCGAAGAAGAATTCGGCGTCGAGATCCCTGACGATGCGGCCGAGAAGATCGCAACGGTCAAGGATGCGATCGACTATATCGAGGCCAAGCAGTAATCCGAACCGGTCCGGCCGCTCGCGGCCGCGCGGTAAGGTGAGGAACAGACGGCTCTCCGCGCACGGACTTTTGAGAAAAAGGTCCGGCTCAGGAGAGCCGTTTTGCGTTTATGGAGAGTGACATGCGTCGTGTCGTCATAACCGGTCTTGGTATGGTCTCGCCACTGGGTGCGGACGTCGAGACGAGCTGGGCGAACATCATTGCGAGTAAATCTGGTGCAGGAACCATCACGCGGTTCGATGCCACGGATTTCCAGAGCAACTATGCTTGCGAGGTAAAGCCGGCGACGCATGAATATGGATTCGATGCGGGCAAGCGCGTCGATCACAAAATTCAGCGGCAGGTCGATCCGTTCATCGTCTACGGTATCGATGCCGCCGGTCAGGCGCTCGAGGATGCCGGCCTCACCGATATGCCAGAGGCAGAACGCTATCGCGCCGGCTGTTCGATCGGTTCGGGCATTGGCGGCCTTCCGGGCATCGAAAGCGAATCGCTGGTGCTGGCGGAGAAGGGGCCGAGGCGTGTCAGCCCGCACTTCGTCCACGGGCGCCTCATCAATCTGATTTCGGGTCAGGTCAGCATCAAATATGGCCTGATGGGTCCCAACCACGCCGTGGTCACTGCCTGTTCGACAGGTGCGCATTCCATTGGCGATGCCGCGCGAATGATCGCGATGGACGATGCGGACGTGATGCTCGCAGGCGGCGCCGAAAGCACGATTTGCCCGATCGGCATTGCCGGCTTCGGTCAGGCGCGCGCTCTTTCCACGGGGTTCCGGGACGAGCCATGGCGTGCAAGCCGCCCGTGGGACAAAGATCGGGACGGTTTCGTCATGGGCGAGGGCGCCGGTGTCGTCGTTCTCGAAGAATATGAGCGGGCAAAGGCGCGCGGCGCGAAGATTTATGCCGAAGTGCTGGGTTATGGCCTGTCGGGTGACGCTTATCATGTGACTGCGCCCCATCCTGAGGGCTCGGGCGCCTTCCGCTCCATGGAAATGGCGGTGCGCAAGTCCGGTCTCGCGCTCGAAGACATCGATTACATCAACGCCCACGGAACCTCGACGCCGCTGGGTGACGAGCTGGAGCTCGGCGCAGTGCGTCGTCTGTTCGGCTCCGCGATCGAGGGTGTCAGCATGTCATCAACCAAGTCGGCGATCGGGCATCTGCTTGGTGGTGCAGGCGCGGTGGAGTCGATCTTCTGCATCCTGGCCCTGCGGGACCAGATCGCGCCGCCCACGCTCAATCTCGACAATCCCAGCGAGAATTGCGCGGGTATCGACCTTGTTCCCCACAAGGCGAAGGAGCGCAAAATCCGGGCTGTCCTCAATAATAGTTTCGGATTTGGCGGAACGAACGCGTCGCTGGTTATGAAGGCGGTCTGAAATCCCCATGCGCCGGGTTGGCTGCCTGATCCTGCTTGTGGCTCTGGCGACCCTGGCGCTCATCAGTGTCGACTTCCTCCATGGCTGGACGGCGCAGGGGCCTCTTGAGCGACCGACAACCATTGTGGTGGCCGAGGGATCGACGCTGCGCGGAACGGCGCGTCAGCTGGAGAAATTGGGCGCGATCCGTTCGGACGGCTCGTTCCTCCGGCGCGCGCGCGTTCTCGGCAGCGAGGCACCAATCAAGGCCGGCGAGTATGTGC
>PJTZ01000252.1_pt1 | contig 16747 bp, 12 predicted proteins | sample 1512131 | NCBI WGS metagenome assembly PJTZ01 (sample SAMN08177679, study PRJNA422409) | Soil metagenome, whole genome shotgun sequencing project. | reverse complement strand
ATCGGAAAGATGGCGCTTCAAGTCTTGGGCCGCACGCTTCACGTCGTCGAAGTCCAGATCCTCGTCGGGGTCGAGATCGAGGATAAGCCGGTCGGGATGCTCGACATCCTCCGAGCCAGAGCACCAGCCGTGAAACTCGATCGTCCCCATCTGGACACAGGCGAGCAGCCCCCCAGCGTCCGCGACATAGAGATAATCCTCCACCCCGCCGTCCTTCTCGGCGATCGGCACCTGCATGACATGCGAGCCGAACGAGCCGCTGTCGTGCTTCTGGAAGAAGCATTTGCGCGCGCGCCCCTGCGGGCAACGCACGAGGCTGATCGGGCGATGAGCGGCGAAAGGAAGCATGAGCGGCGCGACCGCTTCATAATATGCGGCAAGATCGCCCTTTGTTTCTCCGGTGTCGGGGAAGATCACCCGATCGGCATTGCTGATCGCGACCATTTCGCTTTCCAATGGCGTCGATTGGGGCGTCTCGGGTGTCACGTCTTTCGCTTCCTTGTCCCCCCGCAAGCCCAGGAAGCTGGCGTGGCGTGCCCGGCCGTCGGCGGTCAGCTCGGCATAGGCGATCTCGGCGACAAGTCGCGGCGTAACCCATTGCGCGCCCCGCGCTTCCTCGCGCGGCACGTCAGCTGGAGCGGACTTGCGTGACAGAGGAGCGAGCTTGCCTGTAAGCTCCTCCAGCGTCTCCGCATTGAAGCCAGTGCCGACCTTGCCTTTGTAGATCAGATCGTCGCCCTTATGCTGGGCCAGCAGCAGCGACTTGAACGGCCGCGCCTTGGCATCGCTCTTCGTCCAGCCGATAATCACGAACTCTTCGCGCAGCGTGCACTTCACCTTGACCCAGTTGCGGGTCCGATCTCCGCGATAGGGGGCATCGATGCGCTTGGCGATGATCCCTTCCTGCCCGGCACTGCACATTGCCGCGAACAGCTTCTCGCCGGCACCGATGACATGATCGGCCACGCGGACGGGGTCCTGGCTATTGGCCAGCAACGCATCTAGCCGCTCTTTGCGCTCGATCGTGGGAAGGGACTTGAGATCCTTTCCCTCCAGCGAGAGCATGTCGAACGCGTAGAAATAAAGCTGGTCCCTCGAGCCCTGTTCGCCTTTTCCGCGTTTCAGCATGCGCTGGAGCGACGAAAAATCCGGGTTGCCGCTCTCATCATGCGCCACGATCTCGCCGTCGATGAGACAGGCGGGCAGATTCAGCGCGGCAATTGTCTCGGCGAGCGGCGCGAACTTCTCGGTCCAGTCGAGGCCCGAGCGGGTATAGACCTTCACCGTCTTGCCACGCGCCGCAATGAGCGCGCGATAGCCATCGAACTTGATCTCGTGCATCCAGTCATTGCCGGTGGGCACGGCATCGACCAGCGTCGCGAGCTGGACCGGTTCGAAAGACGGCAGGGGCGCCGCGCGTTTTTTCGACCGGGGCTCGGGCGGGGCAACGTCGGCGTTATGACGGGCGGCTTTCGCCATGACGGCGTCGAACGCCTCACCCTTCTTGCCTTGCAGCGACCGGGCGCCCTCCTTGTCGGCGGCGATCTCGGCCATGGTCCTGCCCGTGAGGACGCTGGTGAGATTACGCTCGACCAGATCGATATCGGTTGCGGAAGACTTGTCCTCGATCTTGCGGAGCAGCCAGTTCTCCCGCTTCTCACCGGGACGAGGGCGCAGGCGGATCAAGATCCACTCGCCTGTCATCCGCTCGCCCTCCAGGCGGAAGTGGAGATGGCCTTTCTCGATATCGGCGGCGCTTTTGCCCGCGACCGGTTCCCAGCTGCCCTGATCCCAGAGCATGACCGTGCCGCCGCCATATTCGCCTTTCGGAATCACGCCTTCGAACCGAGCGTAAGAGAGGGGATGATCCTCCGTCCTTACCGCGAGACGCTTGTCGTCCGGGTCGAGGCTTGGCCCTCGCGTGACCGCCCAGCTTTTGAGCACGCCATCCACTTCCAGCCGGAAGTCCCAGTGCAGGCGTGTCGCATCATGCTTCTGGACAATGAACAGATTACCGCCCGCGCTCCGCGCGGCCTTTCCGGCTGGCTCGGGCGTTCGTGCGAAATCGCGCTTCTCGTTGTACCGGACAAGGGCGTCCTTCTTGGCCATTTAGGCGCTCTTGCGCTTGGCGGTAGACTTCGCAGGCTGCTTCTTCGGCGCGGTTTTCTTTGCTGTACCGGTTTTGGCCGAACTCCCGCTTCCCACCGATTTGCGCAGCGCGGCCATGAGGTCGATCACATTGCCACCGGTCGCGGGAGCATCGTCGACATCCTCCAGAATGCGACGATTGCCGCGTGCCTTGCGCTTCTTCTCGATGAGCCGATGAAGCGCCTCGACATAGCGGTCGTGGAATTCGGCGGGCTTGAACGGCGCTGTCTTCTTCTCGATCAGCGTGGTGGCGAGATCCAGCAGCTCCGGTTCGGGCTTCGTCTCGGCAATGTCGCGGAAATAGCCCTGCGCCTTGTTGACCTCGTCCGCGTAGCGCAGAACCTCCATGACGAGGCCACGGCCGCACGGCTTGATAGAAACCAGTTGCTCGCGCCCGCGCACGGAGAGCTGGCCGAGTCCCACTTTCCGTGTGCCCCGTAGCGCCTCGCGCAGCACGACATAGGCTTCCTCAGCGAGGTCGTCCGCCGGGACGATGAAATAGGGCTTTTCATAATAGAGCACGTCGATGTCGCTCGCATCGACGAACTGGACAAGCTCCAGAGTCTTGCGGCTTTCGATCTTGACCGCTTCGATCTCCTCCTCGTCCAGCAGGACATATTCGCCCTTCTCGACTTCATAGCCTTTAACGATCTCATCGCGATCGACAGGGCCTACGCCGGGCGCGACTTTCTCATAGCGGATTCGCTTCCCGCTCGGCTCGTGAATCTGATGAAAGCTGATCGCAGCGCCGGATTTGGTGGCCGGATAGACTTCGACTGGGATCGAAACCAGAGCCAGCCGGATTTGCCCTTGCCAATATGCACGTGCTGCCATGAAATCCTCCAAGGCGACAAGTGAGCAAGCCCGCTATTGGTTCCCATCGTGCAGCGGCATGATCCCGACTCATTGCCGAGCTCCGATTATCTTGCCGGAGACCCTTGGGGCTGGCGATGCGGGCTGCTAAGGGCGCGCCATGCTCAATCTCAACGACATTACGGTGCGCCTCGGCGGGCGAACCATCCTCGACGGCGCCACCGCCAAGCTGCCGCCACGCGGTCGCATCGGGCTGATCGGGCGGAATGGCGCCGGCAAGACCACTTTGGTCCGCGTCATCGCCGGGATGCTGGAGCCGGATCTCGGCTCCGTCGATATGCCGCGTGGCGCGCGCTTGGGCTATATCGCGCAGGAGGCACCGGGCGGCGAGGCCACTCCGCTCGAAACCGTGCTGGGCGCCGACACGGAACGTGCCGCGCTGCTTGCGGAGAGCGAGACAAGCGAAGACCCCGACCGCCTTGGCGAGATCTATGACCGGCTGCTGTCGATCGACGCTTATACCGCGCCGTCGCGCGCCGCGCAGATCCTCGTTGGCCTTGGCTTCGACGAAGAGGCGCAGAACCGCCCGCTTTCCAGCTTTTCGGGTGGCTGGCGGATGCGCGTGGCACTAGCCAGCCTGTTGTTCTCGCAGCCGGACCTCCTCCTGCTCGACGAGCCCTCGAACCATCTCGATCTCGAAGCCGTGATGTGGCTGGAGGATTTTCTTCGCGCCTATCCCGCGACGATCCTCCTGGTCAGCCACGAGCGCGATTTCCTCAACAATGTCGTCGACCACATCCTGCATCTGGGGAGCGGCAAGCTGACGCTCTATCCCGGCGGCTATGACGCGTTCGAGCGGCAGCGCGCAGAACGGCAGGCGCAGCTGGCCTCGGCCCGTGCCCGGCAGCAATCCGAGCGGGAGAAGCTGCAGGATTATGTGGCACGCAACTCAGCACGCGCATCGACCGCGAAGCAGGCCCAGTCCCGCGCCAAGGCGCTCGCGCGGATGCAGCCAATCGCGGAGCTGGTCGACGATCCGACGTTGACGTTCGACTTCCCCGATCCGGACGAGCTGCGACCGCCGCTCATCACGCTCGATCTGGCAGCCGTGGGTTATGGCGACACGCCGATCCTGCGTCGGCTGAACCTGCGGCTGGACCCGGACGATCGCGTGGCGCTGCTTGGTCGCAACGGCAACGGCAAGACCACGCTGGCGCGCCTGCTCGCCGCGCAGCTCGCGCCGATGGAAGGCGCCATGAATGCCTCGGGCAAGATGCGGGTGGGCTATTTCACGCAGTATCAGGTCGAGGAGCTGGATCGCGATGAGACGCCACTGCAGCACATGAAGCTGCTGATGACAGGCGCGAGCGAGTCGGCCGTCCGCGCTCAGCTCGGGCGCTTCGGCTTCCCGGCGCAGAAGGCGACGACCCTCGTCGGCAAGCTTTCCGGCGGCGAGCGCGCACGGCTGGCGCTGGCGCTCATCACGCGCGATGCGCCGCATATGCTGATCCTCGACGAGCCGACCAACCATCTGGATGTCGATGCGCGCGAAGCCCTTATCCAGGCGCTCAATGCCTATTCCGGCGCGGTCATCATCGTCAGCCATGATCGGCACATGCTGGAAATGACGGCAGATCGGCTCGTGCTCGTGGACGGCGGCACAGCGAAGGAATTCGACGGCTCGCTCGATGACTATATCGCCTTCGTGCTGAGCAAGGACGGGGACGCGCCCAAGGGTTCCAAGGCGGACCGCAAGCGTGCCGCAGCGGATGCGCGGGAAAAGCAGCAGGATCTGCGCAAGGCCGCCAGCAAGGCCGAGGCGGAGCTCTCCCAGTTGATCGACAAGCGCGACCGGCTGGATGCGGCAATGGCTAGCCCCGACAGCGCCGACAAGGAGTTGCGGGGGCTTAATATGTCGGATCTCAGCAAACGCCGCGCACAGGTGGCCACCCTAATCGAGGCCGCCGAACTGGCCTGGATGGAAGCCAGCGAAGCGCTGGAAGCCGTAAGCGCCTGAGCAATTCAGTCGCGTTGGGCGAACCAGATTCGGTGATGCGCACCCTTGCCGTTTGGCCTCGCCCGCACGACCACTTCGTCCACCTCGAACCGGGCATCGCGGAGCCGACGCGTGAAGGCCGGATCCGGATAGGCCGACCATATGGCAAGGACGCCGCCCGGCCCGAGCGCAGCTCTGGCGGCGGAAAGGCCCGCAGGCGAGTAGAGACAGTTATTCTCCCGCCGGGTTAGTCCCTCCGGGCCGTTATCGACATCGAGCAGGATGGCGTCATAGCCGCCTGTGGCTGCGTCGATCAGCATAGCGACGTCGTCCCGCACCAGCGTTACACGCGGGTCGTCCAGACAGCCGGATGTGAGGGCCAGCATCGGGCCTCGCGCCCATTCGATGATCTCCGGCACGAGCTCCGCGACGGTGATGCCCGCGTCCGCGCCCAGACACGCCAGCGCGGCGCGAAGCGTGAAGCCCATGCCGTAGCCGCCGATCAGCAGTTGTGGTGCCGGGCGTGCGCCCAGCCGCTCAATCGTCATTGTCGCCAGCGCTTCTTCGGAATGGCGGACGCGCGTGCTCATCAGTTCGTTGCGGTCGAGCGCGATCGTGAACTCGTCGCCGCGTTGCATCAATCGCAATTCGGCCCCATCAGGCACCCGCGCCGTGCCGATCAGTTCTACATTCTTCAAATGGCGTCTCCTGCCGGTGTCTGCGCTTTGCGCCACTGCCCAGGCTCTATGCTATCAAGGGTCCAGTCGCCGATGCGCCAGCGCACCAGCCGCAATGTGGGAAGTCCCACCGCTGCCGTCATTCGCCGCACCTGCCGATTGCGCCCCTCGCGGATCGTCAACTGCAGCCAACAGTCCGGCACAGTCTTACGGAAGCGTACGGGCGGATCGCGCGGCCAAAGTGCGGGGGCGTCGATCCGCTCCGCCTCGGCAGGCAGGGTCATGCCGTCCTTCAGTCTCACGCCGCGCCTCAGCGCATCCAGCGCGGCTTCGTCGGGATCGCCCTCGACCTGAGCGAGATAGGTTTTCGGAGTCTTGAACCGGGGATCGGCGATCCGCGCCTGCAGCCGGCCATCATCGGTGAGCAACAACAGTCCCTCGCTGTCGAGGTCGAGCCGCCCGGCGGGGTAGAAGCCGGGGCGATCGATGAAAGCGGCCAGCGTCGGGCGCGGCGGCCCGGTCTTTTCATCCGAGAACTGGCAAAGCACGCCATAGGGCTTGTTGAACAGGATGAGCGCCATCGCCAGTCAGTCTTCCTCGTCGCTGTCGAACGACAGGCTACCCTGATCGACAAGCGTGGCAAGCAGGGCCACGACGTCCGGTGATGAGGCGGCTCCGGCATCTAGATGTATGGCCGATCCTTCACAGAGCCGCTCGGCGAGGGCGGCAGTTTCGCCCTCGCAGTCGAAGCAGTGCCCGTCCACGAAAAGCAGAATGCCCGGCGCGTGTCGGATGAACGAAAAGCGGCTGGCGGGATTGCGATAGAGCGGCGCGCCTTCGCTCAGGAGCGTCCGTATGGTTTCTTGGGTAACCGGCTCCTCTGGCCGCCAGTCGACATCGGCATATTTGGGCTGGCTGTTATGTGTGCCGAACCAGCGAGCAAATGCCGCCCGATCGGAAAGCGCCTCCAGCGTCATGGCGTGAAGGTGATCGATCGCCGATGTGGTGATTTCGCCCGGATGAGACTGACGCGCCAGATCCGGGTCGGCATAGCGATCGTCTTCCGTCAGCGCATCCGCCTGACGCGCGCTCCAGCCATCCACCATATCCGCGCGGGAGGGGGCCCTGAAGCCGATGGAGTAGGTCATGCAGTCGTCACTCGCGGCGATACCGTCGTGAGCGAAAAGCGGCGGTACGTAGAGAATATCGCCCGGCTCCAATATCCAGTCGCCGGTCGCCTCGAAATCGGCGATCAGGCGCAGATCGTCATGCGGGATCAGCGGCGTATCTGCATTGCAGCGCGGCCCCACGCGCCAGCGTCGCGTACCTAAGCCCTGCACCAGAAACACGTCATACTGGTCGAAGTGCGGACCGACCCCGCCGCCATTCGTGGCGTAGCTGACCATCACATCGTCGATCCGCCAGTCTGGAATGAAGCGGAAGGGCTCGATCAACGCCGCGACATCCGGCACGTTATGGTCCACGGCCTGCACCAGCAGCGTCCACGGCGCACTTCCAAGTTCACTGAAGCGCGTTTCGGGGAGGGGGCCGCTTTCCATCGTCAGGCTGTCGTCCGTTCGCATGATGAGGCGGGACTCGATGCCCTCTTCGCATGCCAGACCAGCAAGCTCATTCGGCTCCAGTGGATTGCGCCACGCGTTCCACGGATTGCGGATCAGGAGTGGGCGCTTCTGCCAATGTTCCGCGAGGAACCACGCGATGTCTAACCCGACAAGCTGCATGTCGATCCTGTGCGAATGAGGCGCCGAAAAGCCGCCGAGCCATGGACGCCTGCCTTGCCGGGGTCAATGCCGCTTCCGGGTCAGAGCAGGATCTCTGCGGCCTGAATGAGAAATATGACGCCCATAGAGGTGACGATCCAGCGCCGGGCCGCCTTGAAGTGGCTGTCGCTCATGCGATCGAGAATTTTGCCGCCAATCACGATTCCGACCATCGACGCCAGGACGGCGCAGGTGACCATTGTCAGCGGCACAACGGCCCGTGACGAGGCGCTGAGCAAGACCGTGCCATAGACGAGGATCTTGGAGGCATGGCCGATTGCCTGCATCGCCGCCTTGGTCGCGACGATGCGGTGGCGCCCCATGGTCGTGCGCACGAAGAGCAGGTCAGTGAGGGGGCCGGACACGCCGGACAACAGGGAAAGGATCGTCGAGCCGAAACCCCCGACGACCGAATGCCATGGATTAAGAGCGTCGAGGCTCAGCCAGCGCTCGGGCACCCAGACGAGAATGGGCAGCAGGCCCAGGACGAGGAACACGAATGCCTTGGTTGGCACCCAGGTGATGAGCGCGAAAAGCCCCATGGCCAGAGCCGATCCCAGCCCGAACGTGAGGAGCACTCGCCACTCCACATGGGCGCGGTGCAGCAGCAGCCGCCAGAGATTGGAGGCGAACTGAATAATGCCGTGAAGCGCAAGCGCGGAGGCCGCCGGAAGCATCCAGGTGAAGACCCCCATCAGGATCAGGCCGCCCGCCATGCCGAAGATGCCGGAAATGACGGACGTCAGCAGCGATGCAAGGACGATGATAGCAGCGAAGACGCTCATAAGGCGACGTTACCGCGCGGAGCGGCGCCCGCAAGAGCACGGCATCATTCCATCCAGAGCGTGTGAGAGTCGATCCGCAGCTTCAGGATCAGTCGCGCCGCGGCAGCGCGGGCGGCAAGCTCCTGGGCGCGCGCTTCATTGGCCTGCCGTTCCGCATAGAGCCGGTCGGCCAGATCAATTGCGCCAAGTTGCTGGCCACGGCCGGCAAGGGCGGCACTTTGCTCCGCGCGGGCGACGGCGTCCCGGCTTGCTCGCCATGCATCCTCGCGCGCGCGATACTCGGCAACATCCGCAGCGGCATTGCCCTTGATCTCGCGCTGCACGGCGATAACGTCCGACTGCGCGGCCTGGGCCTGTGCGCCCGCCTGCCGCGCAAGAGCGCGCCGCTGTCCGCCACCTATCGGCAAGGAGAGATAAACCCCGGCACCTCTTTCCTCGCCTCCGCGCTCGCTGAACAGGCGCACACCGAGCGATGGGTCCGCGATGCGATCCGCGTCGGCGCGGCGCGCTAGCACGGTCTGCCGTTCGGCTTGACCGCTGGCGGCGCCGATCTCGTGGCTACGCTCGATGATCAGCGCCTCCATCTGGGGAAGGCCCTCTTCCGGTACTGTCGGCTCTGCGATAGGGGGCGGATCAAGCGGCAGCGGAAGTTCAGGGAAGCGCACGGACAGCAATGTTCTGGCCCGGTCGCGAACAGCCGTCGCATCGCCCAGTTGCGCCTGAGCCAGTGCCAGCGCCGCCTCTGTCTGCCGCAGGTCGAGTTGCGCTGCGTCGCGCGCGTTCAGCCTTTTGCGCGTCCCTTCCACCAGCGCTTGCTGGTTTCGGACCAGCGCTTCGGCATTGCGATGTAGCTCGGCGGCAAGCAGCCAGTCATACCATAGCTCGCCGAGAACGAGCGCGGCATGATGGCGCGTGTCCTCCATCTGGTTCTGCGCGATGTCGACTCCCAGAACGCCGGCACGGCGGTCCAGCGCGGCCTTTCCCGGCAGGCGAAAGGCGCGGCTGATCGTCGTGTCATATTCCGCGTATCGGTCGCCGGGATCGACAGTGCGGCGGGACAGCGTGCCCGACGCCATGATCTCGTGCGGCCCAATGCGTAGGGCGTTCGCCTCCGCGCGCGCTGCGTCCAGCCGCGCGTTCGCAGCCTCCACATTGGGCTGTGCATCAAGCGTGCGGATGACCAGTTCGGCAGGCGGCAGATCGCTCGTCTGGGCGACGGCTGGCAAGGCGACCCCGGCAAGAAGGAGCAAGGCCCACTTCATTCCACACGCCCCCCATCCAGCACCGTGACAGTACGCCAGCGGAACGGCAGCCGCCGCCGCGCGGCTGTCGCCGCTTCGACTGCTTCCCTCACCCGGTCTTCCGGAACCTCGACATCCAGCGCCGTGCGCACCAACGCCCCGGCAACGTGTTCGGCGGTTCCCGCATCCGCGAAATCGCGACCCAGCACGTCTTCCCGGCGCAAATGGACAGGGGCGTGCAGGAGGTTGCGCAGCGCAACTGCGATCGTCTCCGCGTCATGCTGCGCGCAGAAGATCGTCAACAGTACTCGGCTCATGCCGCGACCTCCCGCCTGCTCTCGCCAAAACGCTCGTAAAGGATGGGCAGCAATATGAGGGTCAGGAGCGTGGAGGTGACCAGCCCACCGATCACCACGATCGCGAGCGGGCGCTGAATCTCCGACCCCGGACCGGTAGCGAAGAGCAAGGGCACCAGACCGAAGGCCGTGATGCTTGCCGTCATCATCACCGGGCGCAAGCGGCGCTCGGCACCGGTGCGTACTGCCTCCGCCATCGGTAGCCCGTCCTCGCGCAGTTGCCGGAAGTAGGCCACCAGCACGAGCCCGTTCAGTACAGCGATTCCCAGAAGCGCAATGAAGCCGACCGAGGCCGGGACGGACAGATAGGAGCCCGTCGCCCACAGCGCGATGATGCCGCCGACTGCCGCGAAGGGGATGTTGGCGAGAATGAGCAGGGCGCCGCGCAGGGACTTCAGCGTCGCATAGAGCACCAGGAAGATGAGAAGCAGCGCAGCCGGGATCACCATCATCAGCCGGGCGGACGCACGCTGCTGGTTCTCGAACTGACCGCCCCAGACCAGGCGATAACCTGCCGGGAGCGGAACTTGCTCGGCCACTTTTGCGCGAGCCTCATCAACATAGCCGACGAGATCGCGCCCGGAAACAAATGCCTGCACCAGCGCGTAACGCGAGCCGCTCTCATGATCGAGGCGTATCGGCCCCTGAACATTCTTGATCTGGGCGAGATCGCTCACGCGCGCCAGCTCGCCGGAAGGCGTCGTCACCTGAAGATCGGCAAACCGAGCGGGGTCGTTGCGGATGTCGTCTTCACCACGAATGATGAGCGGTATCCGCTTCTGCCCCTCCGCGACGATGCCGGCGGGCAGACCCTCCAGTTGGGCACGCAGCGCATCCTGCAGCATGTCGACAGGCATCCCGGCGCGGCCGGCGGCGGCACGATCAATGTCGAGCTGCAGATAGTCGATGCTCTCGTTCGCCACGGTCATTACTTCCGAGGCACCGCGTGTCGCCTGCAGGACCGTCTGCACCTTGCCGGCCAGTTCCGCGAGCGTCTTGAGATCGGGGCCGAAAATCTTGACCGCAAGGTCGCCGCGCGCGCCCGTCAGCATCTCGGCCACCCGCATTTCGATCGGCTGGGTGAAGCTGGGGTCAAAACCGGGCATCCCTTCCAGCACCTGGCGCATCTCATTGACTACGAAGTCCCGATCGCCGCGCCATTCGCTGGACGGTTTGAGCGTGACGAACAGGTCGGTTTCGTTAAGGCCCATGGGGTCAAGGCCGATCTCGTCCGTGCCGGTGCGCGAGATCACGCCGATGACTTCTGGCACGCGGGCGATCAGTTCGGCTTCCACGCGCGTCGTCAGCGCTTGAGATCGCGCCAGGCCGATGGTGGGAAGCTTGGTGATCTGGATCACCACCGAGCCCTCGTCCATGGTGGGCATGAACGTCTTGCCGACGTCGCCATAGGCCAGGCCCGCGACGGCGAGGCCACCCGCGGCAAGTCCATAGACCAGCCGCCTGCGGACGAAAGCACCAGCCAATAGCGCCGCATAGCGCGGCGAAAGCTGGCGCATGATCCATGGCTCGCCATGGTGGCCGCTCTTGAGGCCGTAAGATGCGAGCACGGGCACCAGCGTGAGCGCGAGCAGCAGCGATCCCGCCAGCGCAAACATGATGGTGAGCGCGACGGGAGCGAATAGCTTGCCTTCCAGCCCCTGCAACGAGAGAAGCGGCAGGAAGACCAGCGCGATGATGAGCAGACCGGCCGAGACCGGCACGATCACCTCGGCAGTGGCGCGGAAGACCATGTTGAGGCGCGGACTGGTGTCATCCTCCGTGCGGTTGAGCCGCTCGACGACATTCTCGACCACCACGACGGCGCCATCGACGAGCATGCCGATCGCGATTGCAAGGCCGCCAAGGCTCATGAGATTTGCAGAAAGGCCTACGGCGCGCATGAGGAGGAACGTAGTGAGCGCGGCCATGGGCAGGGTTGCCGCGACGATAGCAGCGGCCCGCCAGTCGCCGAGAAACAGCATCAGCAACACGATGACCAGGATCGTGGCTTCGATAAGAGCTTTCTGCACAGTGTTTACGGCGCGGCCGATAAGGTCCGCGCGATTGTAGAAAACGGTGATTTTCGTCCCTTGGGGCAGAGTCTGCTGCAGTTCGGCAATGCGCGCGCCGATGCCGTCCACCACCTGCCGCGCGTCGGCCCCGCGCAGGGCAATGACCAGCCCTTGCACAGCCTCGCCCTTGCCATGCGCCGTGACTCCGCCGTAGCGCGTCAGCGAGCCCGTGCCGACCTTCGCAACGTCGCCTACGCGCACGATCGCTCCGGCGCGGGTCTCTATCGCCATGGCCTCGATGTCGCGGACGCTGCTTATCGCGCCGACGGCGCGGACGATCAGCGCTTCCTCGCCCACAGTCAGGCGGCCTGCACCCTCATTGCGGTTTCCCCGCTCGATGGCGTTTTTGAGGTCGTCTATGGATAGCCGGGCAGCCGCGAGTGCCACGGGATCTGGCCGCACCTCATAAGTCCGCACGAACCCGCCGAGCGGGTTGACGTCCGCCACGCCTGGCACCGTGCGCAGCGCGGGACGGATCGTCCAGTCGAGCAACTCCCGCTTTTCCGCAAGCGAGAGAGGGCCATCTATCGTGAACATGAACACGTCCGACAGAGGGGTGGAGATGGGCGCCATGCCGCCCTCCACGCCGGCGGGCATTTCGCCCATGACGCCGGCCAGCCGCTCACCCACCTGCTGGCGAGCCCAGTAGATGTCCGTCCCGTCGATGAAATCGAGGGTGATATCTGCGATGGCATATTTGGCAGTGGAGCGCAGCACGGCCTGATTGGGCAGGCCAAGCATCTCCAGCTCGATCGGCGCGATCACCCGCGTCTCGACCTCCTCGGGTGTCATGCCCGGCGCCTTGAGGATGATCTTGACCTGCGTCTGTGCGATGTTCGGATAGGCATCGACGGGGAGGCTCGAATAGGCCCAGCCGCCGAGCCCGGCGACGATGAGCGTCAGCGCCAGCAGAAGCAGGCGATAGGAAAGCGACCAGGCGACGAGCGCACGCAGCATCAGTCCTGCCCCACGATCGCCTTGAGTTCGCTGAGGCCGCTGATCGCGATCTGCTCTCCGGCACGCAGGCCAGATCGTACCAGAATACGGCCATCAGCGGGCGTGCCGACAGAGACGGGGCGGGGGACGACGCCCCTCGCATTCCGCACGAAAATGGTGGGTTTGCCGTTCACGTCCACGACGGCGGCAGCGGGGACGACGAGCGATCCTGCCGGGGCGGGCGCCAGAATGGTGGCGGGCAGTGCGCGCCCGGAAATGACGCCCGGTCCCGCCGGGACGCGGGCGCGCAACCGCGCCGAGCGGGTTTCCACATCCAGCACGCTCGCCACGCTCGTGACTTCACCGCGAATGTCGCCTGGCAGCTGTACGGCCATGCCCGGCCGGACTTCGCTCAGCAGGCGCTCGGGGAGCTGCGCGGTCAGCTCGTAGCGGCTGACGGCGTCGATCACATAAGCTGCAGTCGACTCGCTGACCGGGCTGCCGGTCTGGATGGACGCGGTGGTGATCTTGCCGGCGATCGGCGCGGTCAGCGTGTAACTTCCCTTGCCGGGCGCTCCGTTGACCAGCCGGACGATGCGGTGCTGTTCGTTCAGTTCCGCTTCCGCTTCGCGCAGAGCTGCCCGCGCTTCGTCCGCGCGGGACCCGGCGATCACACCTTCACGGGCAAGCTGGCTTAGGCGGCGATCATTTGCCCGTGCAAATTCCGTCCGCGCTGCCGCCTGTTCGATACCGGCGCCAAGCGTGAAGAGTTCTCTCGCCGCGACAACAGCGAGCGGCTGCCCCTGCCGGACATTGTCCCCTTCGACCACCAGCGTGCGCGTCACCACGCCGGGAATGACCGCTGCGACGGCGACGCGCGCATTGGGGGGCGGGGCCAGCGTGGCCGGAACGGTCGCGATCGGTATCTCGTTAGCAGTCTCGGCGGATGCGAACCGGACCCCGATCCGTTCCAACTCGGCGGCGTTCAGGGTCGTCGCGCCGTTCTGTGCGGAGGACGTCGCCTGCCCACCTTCGTTGCGTGCATTCTCGTCGCCGGGCGCGCAGGCAGTCAGGGCGCCAAGCAGCGCAAGCGCCGGCATCAGCCGATAGTCACTCATTTTCCGCGCCCCCAACTTATTTGCTGGCGCAGCATCTACCTTCGCAACCTGACAGAAACCTGTCAGAAAGCGCCATGCGTATCTTGCTGGTGGAAGACGAAGCGGAACTTGCCCGCCGTGTGGCGGCAAATCTCATGCGGCACGGCATGACGTGTGAGTGGCTGGACAATGCCGAGGATGCGCTCGACTTCGCTGGAGATGGTTTCGCGGTACTGGTGGTCGATGTGGGCCTGCCGGGCATGTCCGGTATCGATCTGGTGCGGGCGCTGCGGGTGAAAGCGGTCACGACGCCCATCCTCATTCTCACTGCGCGCAGCAGTTGGCAGGAAAAGGTAGAGGGGCTGAATGCTGGCGCCGACGATTTCATCGTGAAGCCGGTACGAACCGAGGAACTGGTCGCGCGCGTTCATGCCCTCGCGCGCCGCGCGATGGGGTTCAGTGCCACGCGCCTTTCCGCAGGGGCGCTTGCGGTCGATACGGCAAGCAACGAGGCCTGGCTTGGCGATATCTTGCTCGCGCTTACGCCCAGCGAATTCCGCTTGCTGCAGTTGCTCCTCTACAATGCGGGTCGCACCGTTACGCGGCAGAGCATCATCGATAATCTCTACAGTCTCGACATCGAACGCGACGACAATACCATCGAAGTTCTGGTCGGGCGATTGCGGCGGAAGATTGGACGCGAGCAGGTCGTGACGGTGCGCGGCCTTGGCTACAGGATCGCGATATGAGCCCCGCTCTGCGCGGAAGCTTGCGGCTTCGCCTGATTGTCGGATCGACGGTCGGCATTTTGCTGGCAATGCTGCTCGCCGGCTTGTTCATCGGCAATCTTTACCGGTTGCACACCACCGAGCGGTTCCAGAGCGAGCTCGATCATCATCTCAGCGAGCTGATCGCAATGACGAGCGTAGATGAGCGGGGGGTCCCGCATGTGACCCAGCCGCTCTCCGACCCGCAGTTCAATGCGGAAGGCTCCGGCCTGTACTGGCAGGTGGATAGCGGTCAGGGTCGGCTCGTGCGCTCCGTGTCGCTTGGTGGCAGGCGGCTTGCCGCGGGCTCGCTCGACGGACAGTGGGAGGATGGCCGGGCGGGTGACCAGATCCTTCTGCAGCGCAGTGCCCGGTTCAGGATCGGCGGGCAGGAGGTGGTCGCCACCATTGGTTCCGCGCGTGAGCTTCTGGAAGAGCAGTTACGCGCGTTCTGGGCCGATCTTGCCTTGTCGATGACGGTTGTTGGCTTCCTGCTCATGGCCGGCGCTATGGCGCTGGTCCGCTTCGGCCTTGCCCCCGTGCGAAGGCTTGGCTCTGAGGTCGAGCGTCTTCGCCATGGCGAGATTGCGCGGCTGGACTCTCAGGAGCCGGCAGAGTTCGCGGCGCTGGTGAAGCAGCTCAATGCCTTGCTGGACAGTCAGGCGCAGCTCATTACGCGCGCACGCACTCAGGCGGGCAATCTCGCTCATGATCTGCGCACGCCGCTCGCCCTCATCATCGACGAAGCGGAAAAACTGCATCGGGTCGGCCTCACCGAAAGCGCGGACTTTCTGCTTGAAGGTTGCGCCCGCATGCAGCGCCAGATCGACTATCATTTGAGGAGGGCGGCAGCCGCAGGGACGCGCGGCGCCGGAACATTGACATCAGTCTCGCCCCTCGTTGCCCAGATCGTTGGGGCCATGCAGCGGCTCCATGCGGATCGAGGCGTCGTGGTCGAGACGGACATGCCACCGGATCTCCGCATCCCTTGCGATGAGGGCGATCTTGCCGAGATCCTCTCAAATCTGATCGACAATGCTTTCAAATGGGCGAAGCGGCGCATCCTCATCGCCGCCGGTCCGGATTGGGTGACGATTTGCGACGACGGGCCTGGCATTCCGCCCGAAAAGCGGGAGATGGTGACGGCGGTAGGCGCAAGGCTGGACCCCGATACGCCGGGCACCGGACTTGGCCTCGCAGCGACGGCCGACCTGCTGCACTTTTATGGCGGGGAGCTGGTCCTCGGAAGCGCTGAGGCTGGCGGGCTTTCCGCAAGAGTCCGCTTAAGGCCGTGAGTGCGGAAGCGGTCAATCGCGCCCGTATCTTTACAGAGCCCTCACCGTTCATCACTTTTCGCACGTTGAATCAGTAGCATTTTTAAATCCCGTTAACTTTCGGGCTTCACTGGGATGGGGACACACCAGCACAGGGAATTGGGGACTTGTTCAAGAAATTCAAATATGTCGCTCCTCGGGCGGCAGCGCTCCTGCTCGCCTCGGCGTCGGCCAATGCGATGGCAGCGGATCAGGCGATCATTGTCGGGGAAAATAGCTGGGCTTCATCTGCGACCGACGGTCTCAAGGCCCGTCTTGAAGCGGCGGGCTACAATGTCACGGTTACCTTGGACCCCAATGACCTCAACGGCAATCTTACCGGCATTGCACAGATTTGGGACGTGCGACCAAACACCGCGCTGACGACGAACGATTCAAGCAATTATCTCTCCTATCTGAACAATGCTGGCGGCCTTTTCCTCCTCGGCGAATATTATGGCGGCAGCTTTGCGGCGCGGGACGACTCTTTGGCGGCGTTCATTTCATCCGCTGGCGGTGGAGCGGTGACTGTCGGTCCAAACAATGCGAGCGTGCAATATGTGACCGATATCTTCAACGGGAACGCGCTGATCGCTGCTGACGCGGCAACGTCATTCAACGTTCCGGCCGTCGGCACTTTTACTTCTGCGGGCACGGGCACTTTCATCACCACCACCGGCCCTAATGGCACGGGTCTTGGCACAGGCGTCGCGTTCGGTGCCGGTTCATTGGCCAATGCACCCACTGGTCGCTTGCTGAGCTATT
>PJTZ01000251.1_pt1 | contig 16976 bp, 16 predicted proteins | sample 1512131 | NCBI WGS metagenome assembly PJTZ01 (sample SAMN08177679, study PRJNA422409) | Soil metagenome, whole genome shotgun sequencing project. | reverse complement strand
GGTCCCCCCGGTATTGCCAGGTAAGGCCCGCCATACGCGCGAACGGAAGACAGGCGACCCCATCTCCATCCGGTCCCCCACCCCGATTGTTCGTCGCGACCGCGCAGCCTGGGCGGGAGTGCGAACAATCTGCATGACAAATGAGGGGGCGGGGATAAGTTTTTGACCACGATCTTACACACCCACCGGTGCTGCCCTCGGACTTGATCCGAGGGCCGTTATCCACGTGCCCTATTGTGGGCGCCTTGAAGGCGAACAGCGCGGTGCTTGTTGAAAGCGCGGGGCGGGGGCGGGCGTGCTGAGGAGTATAAGCGTCTATTACCTAACCTTCACTGCTCCGCCATCACGGCAGGGCAGCAAAACCTTCGGCAAAGCCGTCAAGTGACACCGGAATGCCAATGCCTTCTTCGGGTGTCTTGAAGACGATGAAATAGGCGGTTTCGCCATTGGACAGTGTTTCCACCAGAGCGTCGTCCATTACCACTTCGGCGATACAGCCATTGGGCAGGCAGCGCACGAAGGGCACCCAGCCGAGATCGGTTTCATCGATAGTGAGGCCAAGGCCGGGAATCAGCGTGCCATCGGGACCATCGCGCACGAGCAGAACGCCGAGCGGGGCCAGAATGCGCAAGAGGCGCGCCTGACGGTCGGCGGTGCGCAGCATGATGACAGAGAGGCCGACATTGGGCTGATCTTCCGCCAATACATTCTGAATGATGGCGCATTGCTCGAAACTGGCACCGGGCGGAGTGTCGCAACTCATCTGCCAATCGCCATATTCGCCACGAATTGCACCCTGCGCAGAGGCAGGAACAGCGCTCAAGCCGGTAGCAATCGCCGCCAGACCAAAAGTACCTAAAACGCCAATTCGCTTTGCCCAGACCATCACTCTTTTAGTTCTCCCGCCGAATCGGCATTGTGCGCTTGGGGTGAAACTGTTTCCGACACGGGCGGCACCCTGTCAATCAAACCCCTGATTTCCAGCCCTTCTGTGCCCAAAGTGCGGCGCCGGTGAGGCGATACTGTCGCATCGGGCTGCAATTTGACGCAGATCAACGACGCGCTCTGGCAATAGACTCAGCCAAAGCAATGTGATTTAGGTCAAAGCCGAGTATTGCGCTCCGAAGTTGAGTCGGGGCGGCGTTAGCTATGCCGCAAAAAGCCCCTCTTTCTCGCTCGGTGCACGCCGCAAGAACCTGTCGATTAGGGGGTATATAGTGACCGGGCAGTTCTTTAAAAAGATGGGTGCCGCCGCAGCGTCCGCACTGGCGCTGTCGCCAATCATGGCTTCAGCCCAAGAGATCGGTGCAGTCGGCAGGGGGCATCCAGAGCCCGGCCAATTCCACCTTCAGGAATCCGTGACGCCGATCATGGACTCCATCGTGGCTTTCCATGATGGCATCCTGATGTGGACGATCTCGCTGATCGTCGTGTTCGTGCTGGCCCTGCTGGTCATCGTCGTGGTGCGGTTCAACGCCAAGGCTAATCCGGTGCCTGCGCGGTTTACGCACAATACAATGGTCGAAATCGTCTGGACCGTGGTACCGATCCTGGTTCTGGTGGTTATTGCCATCCCCTCTTTCGGTGTTTTGTCTGACCAGATGACGATCCCTGATGGCGAGCGTAAATATCTGGGCGCAAACGTCTTCTCCATGGGTGAAGTTGATGTCCCTGCTCCAACCTTGACCGTCAAGGCTTCGGGTGAGCAGTGGTACTGGAACTACGAATATGTGGATCAGGGTGTTGCCTTCGATTCCAACATGCTTAACGAAGATGAAATCGCAGCGACCAAGCCTGGCCAGCCGCGCTTGCTGGCCGTTAATAACGAACTGGTCGTTCCGGTGAACACCACGGTACGTATGCAGATCACTGCAAGCCCGTCTGGCGTTATCCACGCCTTCGCCGTTCCCTCCTTCGGCATCAAGGTCGACGCTGTGCCGGGTCGTCTGAACGAAACCTGGTTCAATTCCCGCGAAACCGGCATGTTCTACGGCCAGTGCTCCGAACTCTGCGGCAAGGATCATGCTTTCATGCCCATCGGCGTGCGCGTCGTGACGGCAGAAGAATTTGAGACTTTCATCGCTGCTTTTGAGGAAAGCCGCGATTACGCGGTTGCCGTCGCCACGCTGCCGGCGCTGTAAGATAAGGGTAAGAGGAAAAAACTATGGCAAACACTGCGAGCCTCGAAGCCCACGCCACCGGGCATGTTGGTCACGATCACCACACGCCGACCGGTTGGCGCCGCTGGGTCTTTTCGACCAATCACAAAGACATCGGTATCATGTACCTGGTGTTTTCCATCGTCGCCGGCGTGATCGGTGGCCTGCTGTCCGGGCTTATGCGCCTTGAGCTGCAGGAGCCGGGCATCCAGATTTTCCACGGCCTTGCGGCAATGGCCTATGGTCTGGATGGCGATGCCGCACTCGATGGTGGCAAGCACATGTTCAACGTGTTCGTTTCCGCGCATGCCCTGATCATGGTGTTCTTCACTGTTATGCCTGCGACCATGGGGGGCTTTGCCAACTATTTCGCGCCGCTGATGATCGGTGCGCCTGATACCGCTTTCCCGCGCATCAACAATATTGCGTTCTGGCTGCTGCCTCCGGCGCTGCTGTTGACCATTCTCTCGATGTTCTTCGAGGGGCCGTCAGGTGCGCTTGGCTTTGGTGGTGGCTGGACAGCATATCCGCCGCTTTCGACCGATGGTCACCCCGGTCCTGCGACTGATTTCGTGATCTTCTCGCTGCACGTTGCCGGTATTTCATCGATCCTCGGCGCGATCAATCTGATCACCACGATCTTCAACATGCGCGCACCCGGTATGACACTGCACAAGATGCCGCTGTTTGCCTGGGGTGTGCTGGTCACCGGCTTCCTGCTGCTGCTGTCGCTACCTGTTCTTGCGGGCGCCATCACCATGCTGCTGACCGACCGCAATTTTGGAACGTCCTTCTTCAAGCCGGAAGGTGGTGGCGATCCGGTTCTGTACCAGCACCTGTTCTGGTTCTTTGGTCACCCCGAAGTGTACATCATGATTTTGCCGGGCTTCGGCATCATCTCGCACATCGTCGCGACCTTCTCGCGCAAGCCAGTCTTTGGCTATCTTGCGATGGCTTATGCAATGGTCGCCATCGGCTTTGTTGGCTTCGTCGTGTGGGCGCACCACATGTACACCACTGGCCTGAGCCTCGACGTGCAGCGTTACTTCGTCGCCGCTACGATGGTTATCGCAGTTCCGACTGGCGTTAAGATCTTCTCTTGGATCGCAACTATGTGGGGTGGCTCCATCACCTTCCGTACGCCTATGCTTTGGGCTATCGGCTTCATTTTCCTGTTCACCGTTGGCGGTGTGACCGGTGTGGTGCTGGCCAATGCGGGTGCTGACCGTGCACTGCACGACACCTATTATGTGGTCGCGCACTTCCACTATGTGCTCTCGCTGGGGGCTGTGTTCTCGATCTTTGCGGGCTGGTACTACTGGTTCCCCAAGATGTTCGGCTACATGTACAACGAGTTCCTGGGCAAGCTGCATTTCTGGGTGATGTTCATCGGTGTGAACCTCATTTTCTTCCCGCAGCACTTCCTCGGCCTTGCTGGTATGCCGCGCCGCTACATCGATTACCCCGATGCCTTCGCGCTCTGGAATCGTGTTTCCTCGATCGGCTACTACATCACCTTCGTTGCGATGATCATCTTCTTCTACGCAACCTGGGAAGCTGTTCGTAAGAAGCGCCCGGCAGGTGACAATCCGTGGGGCGATGGCGCAACGACGCTGGAATGGACACTGAGCTCGCCTCCGCCGTTCCATCAGTTCTCGACGCTGCCGCGCATTGACTCCAAAGACGCTCACTAAGCACAGCGTTTGAAATCAGCGGACCGCGCTTCCGGTGCGGTCCGCTCCACTAAGGGAAGACCAGTGACTTATATGGATGACAGGGCAGGCATACCCGCGATGGCGGGCGGAGCACGGGTAGAAGACTACCTCGCGCTGCTGAAGCCCCGCGTCATGTCGCTTGTGGTCTTCACTGCGCTGGTCGGCATGCTGGTCGCGCCGGGCGCGATCAATCCGATTATCGGCTTTATCGCCATTGTCTGCATTGCCATCGGGGCAGGGGCGTCGGGCTCGCTCAATATGTGGTACGATGCCGATATCGACGCCGTGATGAGTCGTACGCTCAACCGCCCCATTCCGGCTGGTCGCATGGTCAAGGAAGATGCGCTGACCTTTGGCATTGTGCTCTCTGTATTTTCGGTGACGCTGCTGAGCCTCGCGACCAATTGGGTGGCCGGTGCATTCCTAGCTTTCACCATCTTCTTTTATGCCGTCGTCTATACGATGTGGCTCAAGCGCTCGACGCCGCAGAATATCGTCATTGGCGGTGCTGCAGGAGCCTTTCCGCCAATGGTCGGCTGGGCTGCCGTCACCGGCACGCTGAGCTGGGAGAGCTTTGCGCTCTTCCTCATTATTTTCCTCTGGACTCCGCCGCACTTCTGGGCACTGGCGCTCTACAAGCAGGGCGACTATGGCGCCGCCGGCGTGCCAATGATGCCAAACGTGGCAGGCGAAATCTCCACCAAGCGACAGATTTTTGTCTATTCGCTGATCCTGGCTGGTGCGAGCCTTCTGCCTCTTGTGCTGGGTTTCTCCGGCTGGATTTATGGCGCCGTTGCACTCGCCACCGGCGTTTGGTTCGTCTGGCTTGCGCTGCGCCTTCTGCGTGCGTCCGACAACGTCGTCATGAAGCACAATGCGCGTTCCCTTTTCACCTTCTCGCTGAGCTACCTTTTCGTGCTGTTCCTCGCACTGCTCATCGACAATTTTGCCCTTAGACTGGGAGTGATCTGACATGGCCATCCAGACCGGCGCGCACCTCGTGCCCAACGGTATGACCCCTGAGCAGGAGGTCGCTTTTCGTAGAGGCCGCCGCATGCGGTCGATTGCCCTCGCTGCTGCGTTGGCTATCTTTGCGCTTACCTTTTACGTGCTCACCATCGTCAAGATGGGCCCGGCGCTGTTCAACAGACCCTTGTAATGACAGAAGCAATTCCCCTAGGCCACGATGGCCGTCGCAACAATCGCATTGCGCTGACGCTTGGCGGCGTAGCCGTGGCAATGATAGGCTTGGCATTTGCGTCTGTGCCGCTCTACCAGTTGTTCTGCCAGGTGACCGGCTTTGGCGGCACACCTCAGGTGGCCAGCGAAAATCCCAAGGGCGTTATTGCCCGTGAAATGAAGGTGCGTTTCGACGTTAATGTCGAGCGCGCGCTGCCCTGGACGGTAAAGGCCGCGGCGCCGATCACCGATCGCATTGGCACAGTCGACACGGTCAATTACATCGCAACCAATAATTCCGATAAGCCCATTACCGGGCAGGCGATCTTTAATGTCGTGCCCGAAAAGGCCGGCGTCTATTTCAACAAGATCGAATGCTTCTGCTTTACCGAGCAGACGCTGCAGCCCGGCGAAACGGTTGAAATGCCCATTGTGTTCTTCGTCGATCCAGACCTTGACGAGAACCACGAGCTGGCAACGATCAAAGAAATTACACTCTCTTATACCTTCTACGCTTCAGACAGTGAGGGAAGCTGAACATGGCCGCCATTGAAAAGAACCATGACTATCACATGGTCGAACCGAGCCCCTGGCCGTTCGTAATGTCCGTCGCTATCTTCGTGATGGCGATCGGGCTCATTGCCTGGATGCACGACTGGACACCGTTCGTGCTGGCCATTGGTGTGGTCGCCGTTCTCTACACCATGTATGCCTGGTGGTCCGATGTTGTGAAGGAAGCCAATAACGGCGTCGATCACACCCCGGTCGTTCAGATGCATCACCGCTATGGGATGATGCTGTTCATCGCTTCGGAAGTGATGCTGTTCGCCGCTTTCTTCTGGGCCTATTTCGACGGCTTCTTCCGCTTCGACGACATCGAGCAGTATAGCCGCGTTGCAGCGACCGGCGGACATTGGCCGCCGCTGGGTGTTGAGGTGTTCGACCCCTTCCACCTGCCGCTGTTCAATACGCTGATCCTGCTTACCTCCGGCACGACAGTGACTTGGGCTCACCATGCTCTGCTCGAAGGCGATCGCAAAGGCCTGCGCTGGGGCCTCGCCCTCACCGTGGCGCTCGGCGTTCTGTTCAGCATTGTGCAGTATCTCGAATACACCCATGCGGGCTTCTCGTTCACCGGCAACATGTATGGCTCTACCTTTGTGATGGCGACGGGTCTCCATGGTTTCCACGTTCTGGTCGGCACCATCTTCCTGGCCGTCTGCCTGATCCGCGCCGAGCGCGGCGACTTTACGCCCGAACGTCACCTCGGCTTTGAATTTGCCGCCTGGTATTGGCATTTCGTGGACGTGGTCTGGCTGTTCCTCTTCGCCTCGATCTATGTTTGGGGCGCCTGGGGCGTGACCCTGAGCCACTAAGTTGGCCGGGTAAACCAATCAGAGGGCGCGGCATGGCTGCGCCCTTTTTTATTGGAGTGGAGTGGTGTCGCGGCTCTTTCGCCTGCCTCCCCTTGAGGGTGGGGTTCCGGCCCTGCGTCTTGTTCGGAGTGTGTGATAATGCCTGAACCCCCACCCCGGCCCTCGCCCTCAGAGAGGAGGGAGAGATGGAGCCGATGCCCTTGCGCAGGGAAGAAGTTCCAAAATTGAATACGCCCTTGGAGGCCGCATGAACCAACCCAATCCCATCCTCTCTGGCCTTGCCTGCCGCTGCCCGCGCTGCGGCACGGGATGGTTGTTCAATGGCTATCTCAAGGTCGCGCCAACATGTGCCGAATGCGGGCTTGATTTCGGCTTTGCCGATAGCGGCGATGGTCCCGCGGTCTTCGTGATTTTCCTTGTCGCGCCGATTATCGTCATTCTCGCAATGTGGGTGGATGCCAATTTCGTCATTCAGCCCTGGATGCATCTGGTTTTGTGGATTCCCACAACCATTGTGCTGTGTCTGGCGCTGCTGCCGCCGTTCAAGGGCGTGCTAATCAATCTGCAATACAAAAACGATGCCCATGAGGGACGTCTATGAGCACCACTATTCGCCGGTCATTACGCTGGACCGACTGGCTATTCACCGCGCTGATGCTGGCTCTGGCTGTTACCTGCGTCTTTCTCGGTAATTGGCAGATGGAGCGGCTGGCTGAAAAAGAAGAGCTGGTCGCCGCTGTCGATGCAAGGCTCAACTCCGAACCCGTTGCCGCTCCGCCGGTATCGGACTGGGACAGCCTAGATCTCAACGCGTGGACCTTCCAGCCTGTCACATTAACCGGCACGTTTCGTTACACCCAGTCATTGACGGTCTTCACCAGCCTCGCCAATGCACGCGGTCGCTTCTCTGGCCCCGGCTATTGGGTGATGACACCATTTGAGCTGGTCGATGGCGGCACGGTCTTCGTCAATCGCGGCTTCGTACCCGAGCAATATCAGGAAGCTGCTGTCCATGGCGATCTGCATGGCGACGATCCCGATGTCGTCACCGTGACGGGCCTGTTCCGACCCGGTGAAAAGGCCGGTTTCATGGTGCCGGAGCCTGATATGTCCACCCGCGTGGAATGGGTTCGTGATCCCGAGCGTATGGCGGCAATGGTCGATCCGGCCCTGGCCCCGATTGCACCCTTTTATATGGATATGTTGGCTGGCGCTGACGGTGACTTACCACAGGGTGGCGAAACCAAGGTTAGTTTCACAAACAATCACTTTGGCTATGCGCTGACTTGGTATGGGTTTTCGATTGTCGCCGTGGTGATGTTGGGGTTCTGGCTTTGGCGGCAGACACGGGTGGTGATGGCTAGGTGATGACGCTGGGCCGATAATTCCGACTCGGATGCGGCAGACGCGCCAATTCCCTCGCAAAACCTTGCGGCGGGCCGCGGCTTTGACTAGGTTGCACCAATTCTAGAAGGGCTTCTCCCCCCGATGCAGTTTGTTTCTACGCGCGGTCAGGCGCCGGTGCTTGGCTTCTCTGACGCAGTTCTGGCCGGTCTCGCCACAGATGGCGGGCTTTATGTTCCCGCCACATGGCCGCAGGTCGGCGCCGAGGAAATCGCGTCTTTTCCCGGCAAGCCCTATGCCGATGTGGCCTACGCCATCATTTCCCGCTTCGTGGATGGCGATATTCCCGCCGATAAACTGAAATCCATAATCGACGATGCCTATGCGAGCTTCCGTCACCCTTCTGTGACGCCGCTGGTGGAGCTCGAGCCAGGTCATTTCGTGCTTGAGCTGTTCCACGGCCCGACGCTGGCGTTCAAGGACGTCGCCATGCAGTTCCTGAGCCGGGTGATGGACCATATTCTGGCCGAGCGCGGTCTGCGCGCGACCATAGTTGGGGCAACCTCGGGCGATACCGGCTCTGCAGCCATTGAAGCCTTCCGTGGCCGCGACACGACCGATATTTTCATCCTGCACCCCAAGGGGCGCACTTCGGAAGTGCAGCGGCGGCAGATGACGACGGTGCTGGACGACAATGTCCACAATATCGCGCTCGAAGGCACGTTCGACGATTGTCAGGATGCTGTGAAGGCGATGTTCAATCATTACGCCTTCCGGGACCGTGTGCGCCTATCGGGTGTGAACTCGATCAATTGGGGCCGCATCGTCGCGCAGATTGTCTATTACTTCACCGCTGCCGTGTCGCTGGGTGCGCCGCACCGCAAGGTTAGCTTCACTGTGCCGACCGGCAATTTCGGTGACATTTTTGCGGGCTATTGCGCCAAGATGATGGGCCTGCCGGTCGAGAAGCTGGTGATCGCTACCAATGCCAACGACATCCTGCGCCGGACCATGGATACAGGCCGCTACGAAATGAACGGCGTGGCGCCCACGATCAGCCCGTCCATGGATATTCAGATTTCGTCCAATTTCGAACGTTTGCTGTTTGAAAGCGCTGGGCGTGATGCTGGCGCAGTAACGCGCATGATGGCGGGCCTGAAACAGTCCGGCGGGTTTGAGCTGCCCGAAAAGTCGATTACCGCGATCCGGCGTGATTTTGGTGCAGGCACGACGGACGAAGTAGCTACGCGCATGGTGATTGCGCAAACTCATGCAAAAAGCGGCTATCTGCTTGATCCGCATACGGCGGTCGGTGTCGGTGTGGCGCGCAAAGAGATGCAGAATGGTGTGCCGATGATTACCCTTGGCACAGCGCATCCGGCAAAATTTCCTGCTGCTGTGGAAGAGGCGTCCGGTACCAATCCCGCGCTGCCGTCCTGGCTCGCTGACCTTTACGACCGGCCTGAACGGGTCACGGTGCTGGACAATGACCAGCGCGCCATTGAAGATTTCATCGTGGCCCGCAGCCGCGCCTGAACGAGTTGAGAAGAACCGCGGCACGTTGAGGCCGAAGGTTCAGGAGGACCAGTGTGAGCGTACAATCTACGATTCTGGACAACGGCATGGTGGTCCTGACCGACGACATGCCGCATCTGGAAAGCGCGTCGCTGGGCGTTTGGGTCAAGGCGGGCGCACGGTCCGAACGCAAGGCCGAACACGGCATTTCGCACCTGCTCGAACATATGGCCTTCAAGGGCACGCAATCGCGCACGGCATTGCAGATCGCCGAAGCCATCGAAAATGTCGGTGGCGATCTCAATGCGGCGACCTCGATCGAACATACCGGCTATTTCGCCCGGGTGCTCAAGGATGATGTGGTGCTCGCTGCCGATATTCTGGCCGACATTTTGCAAAATTCGACCTTCGATGAAGGCGAACTGGCTCGCGAACAGCAGGTGATCGTGCAGGAAATCGGCGCTGCGCGCGACAATCCAGACGATCACGTCTTCGATCTGTTTCAGGAAGCAGCTTACCCCACCCAACCCATCGGTCGCACCATTCTGGGCACCGTGGATTCCGTGCGCGGATTCAATCCCGACATGGTGCGCAAATATATGCGGCGCAATTATGTGGGCGACCACATGGTCATCGCCGCGGCTGGCAATGTCGATCATGACGGCCTGGTGGAAGTTGCCAAGCAGCGCTTTGCCGATCTGGCGCCCAATGGCGCCCCCGCGCCGCAGCGTGCCGAGTATCAGGGCGGCCAGCAGCGGCTGATTTCTGACCACGAACAGGCCCACATTGTTTTGGGCTTTGAGGGCCGGGCCTACAATTCTGACGGTTTTTATGCCGCTCAGGTTCTGGCTTCCGTCCTTGGCGGTGGCATGAGCTCGCGCCTGTTCCAGGAAGTGCGCGAAAAGCGTGGTCTGTGCTATTCGGTTTATTCCTTTCACTGGGCCTTTGCTGATAGCGGCGTTTTTGGCGTCGCTGCGGCGACAGGCGAGGACGAAGTGGCAGAACTGGTGCCCGTCGTGCTGGACGAGCTGCGCCGTGCCACTGAAACCATTTCGGATGAAGAAGTCGTGCGCGTGCGCAACCAGATCCGCGCTGGCCTCCTGATGTCGCTCGAAAGCCCTTCGGCTCGCGCCGGTCAGCTGGCGCGTCAGCAAATCCTCTGGGGCCGTCCTATCGAGATGCAGGAAACGGTGGAGCGTATCAATCGCATCACTGCGCAGCGCGTGCGCGAAGTGGCCGAGCAGATTTTTACTGCCGGTTCGGCGACCCTGGCCGGTATCGGCCCCATCAACGGCCTTGTCGATGTCGAAAGCATCGGCGAGACCCTGAAGCGCTGAGCGGAAATGCTCTGGCCCTGGTCTTCACCAGCGCCCCTGATTACCCTGACGGGGAAGCGGGTTTTGCTACGCCTGCCTCAGGCACGCGACTATGACGACTGGTATCATCTCCGCCGCGCCAGCCAGGATTTTCTTCGCCCCTTTGAGCCGCGCTGGACCGAACTCGATCTGGCCAAACGTGTCTATGCCACCCGTGTGCGTCGTGCACGGCAGGAAGCCGAAGAGGGAAGCGATTTTTCCTTTTTCATCTTCGTGCGTGAGGGGCAGAAGGATGTGCTGGTTGGCGGTATAACGCTGTCCAACATTCGTCGCCGCGCCGCGCAATTCGTCAATCTCGGCTATTGGATGGGCCAGCAATATGCTGGTCAGGGCCTGATGAGCGAAGCGGTGGGCGTGGTTGTACCGTTCATCTTCGATAGCTTGGACCTCCATCGCATCCACGCCGCCTTCCTGCCCACCAATACGCCATCGCGCCGGGTGCTGGAGAAAAATGGCTTTGTGGAAGAGGGCTTCGCGCGCAACTACCTCCAGATTAATGGCCGCTGGGAAGACCACGTTTTGATGGGCCTGACGCGCGAACACTGGGATGCGTTCCGGCTCGGCGCGACCGGGCAGTTTCGCTTTGCCTGAGCCGATAATCTGTGTGTTGCGCTATGGCAACATGGGCCGGTGCTTGTCGCAAGCGCCAATCTCCCGTACCAGTTTACCGCTCCGCTGGAGGTCGACAAGAAGAAGGCTCATTCGGGCATTTGCACAAAAGCCTGATCGAGCTGCCATAATGAAGCCTAGCGCAGGATGTAGCTGCCCCTGATGCGTCATCTGTTTTTCATCGCGATCTACCTCGCGTTCGCGCTGTTCGGCCTTGCGCCAGCCCGGGCATTCGAAGTCATTACGGTCCCCGAGGACGTCAATGCCGTCAATCTCTCTGACGTCATCGAAATTGTGCCGGGGCAGGGCGGTCGCGTCCAGCTCTCCACGGCACCCGACGCAGACGGTATCATTCGTCGCATTGAGGTTCTGGCGAACGAACCGGGCACCAATCCGTCTTTCGCACTGATCGCGCTGCGAAATGACAGCGACCAGCAGATTGAGCGGCTGCTCGTTGCCCCATTCTACCGTTTACCCGCATCCGGGGTTTTTCAGCCTGATCTGGGCGCCGCGCGCATCACTGCCGTGACCCCAAGCGCAGGCATCCGACCGGTCCGTGTGGCGGACCCGGAAGCCGATGTGTTCGAAGTGACACTGGACCCTGGCGCGACCATGACGGTCATTGCCGAGCTCTCGTCCAGCCGCCTCCCGGAAATCTATCTCTGGGAGCCCAACGCCTATCGCGATTATGTCAACGCCTTCACCCTGTTCCGCGGTGTTGTGCTTGGCGTGGCGTCGCTGGCCGCGGTCTTTCTCACCATCATGTTTGTGGTGAAAGGCCGTGGCGTTTTTCCCGCTACGGCAGCGTTTGCATGGGCCGTACTGGCCTATCTGCTGATCGATTTCGGGCTGATGGGGCGCCTGCTCGGTCTCTCCGCCGGGGGTGTGCAGCCCTTGCGCGCGGCAGCGGAGGCAGGCCTGGCGACGACGCTTGCCGGGTTCTTATTCATCTACCTAAACCTTCATCGCTGGCATATGCGCTTCGTGCATCTGGCCTTGGGGTTGGCGGCGTTGTTTCTGGCGCTCTTCGGCTTTGCATTCTTTCAGCCCGATATTGCAGCTACTATCGCCCGGCTGGTTCTGGCGCTGCTCGGTCTTTCGGGGCTATTCCTGATCCTGTTGCTCGCTCTGCGCGGCTATGACCGCGCTGTGTTGCTGGTCCCCACCTGGATCATCTTTATAGCCTGGTTGTTCTATGGCTGGTTGGTTGTTTCAGGCCAGGTCACCAACGACATCGCCCAGCCCGCAGTTGCCGGTGGCCTGGTGCTCATCATCATGCTTTTGGGCTTTACCGCCGTTCAGCATGCGTTCTCCGAAGGACAGGTTTCAGTCGGCACGCTGAGCGAAGTTGAGCGGCGCGCGCTGGCGCTGACCGGCTCCGGCGATTTTGTTTTCGACTGGAATATCGAGCGCGACCGCGTAACCGTCAGCGACGAGCTGGCAACCCGGCTGGGCGAGAAACGCGGTGCCCTGCGCGGCGCGATCAAACGCTGGCTCGACCGCGTCCATCCCGATGATCGAGACCGCTTCCGCACCGCCTTCGACACGTTGGTCGAATTGCGGCGGGGCAAGGTATCCGCAGACATGCGCGTTGCCGGACATGATGGCAATTACCGCACTTTCCGCATGCGGGTGAAGCCGGTTCTGGGCGGCGACGGCCAAGTGAACCGTATTGTCGGCACATTGCAGGATGTAACCGAAGACAGGGCGGCTCGCGAACGTCTGCTTCACGACGCTGTGCATGATAGCCTCACCGGTCTGCCCAATCGCCAATTGTTCCTCGACCGGCTGGAGCGCTCACTGGTTCGCGCCCGCGTGCCGGGCGGCACAAAGCCTGCCGTGTTCCTGATCGACATCGACCGTTTCATGGAGCTGGAAGAGCGGATCGGCCATTCAGCAGCAGATTCGGTGCTGCTTGCCATTTCGCGCCGCATTTCGCGCATCATGCGCCCGCTCGACACCGTGGCGCGCATTACCGGCGATCAGTTTGCGGTCATCCTCGCCTCCGAACAGGCAGCCAGCAAGATCGCGGAGACCGCCGAGCAGATTCGCAAGGCGCTGAAAGCCCCGTTTAATTTTGGTGATCGTGATCTGGTGCTGACGGCCTCTATCGGCGTCACCATTTATGACAGCAATCCATCCACCGCCACGGATGTGCTGCGCGATGCCGAGCTGGCCATGTACTATGCCAAGCGCCTTGGCGGCGACCGCATCGAAGCCTATCGCGCTTCTGCGCGCTCGATTGCATCTTATAACAAGGCCAGCGAAGAAGATCTGGAACGCGGCATGAAACAGGGCGAATTGCATGTGCAATTCCAGCCTGTTGTCGATACGCAATCGGGTCAGATTGCTGGTGCTGAGGCGCTGATGCGCTGGAACCACCCAACGCGCGGGCTGGTGGTGCCCGATGAATTCGTGCCGCTTGCCGAGCGCTCAGGCCAGATCGAAAAACTGGGCCGTCTTGCTTTTGAGCAGTCCGCTGCGCAGGCCAAGGACTGGCTGGCGACGATTGGCCTTCCGGAAGGCTTCTTTATTTCCGTCAATCTTTCGCCAGCTCAATTGGCGACCGAAACGCTACTCAACGATATGCGCATCCTGCTGGCGCAGGACAAAATGCTGGCCTCGCACCTCAAGCTCGAAATCACTGAGAGCCAGGTGATGACCAACCCCGAGCATTCCGCCTATATGCTGGAAGCCTTGCGTAATATGGGTTTGGGCCTGGCGCTGGACGATTTTGGCACGGGCCACTCCTCGCTCAGCTATCTGCATCGCTTCCCTGTGGACACCATCAAAATTCCGGCACCTTTTGTGCGCTTGGGCACCGATAACGGCATCGCCCATACCCAGGCACCGATCATCAGGGCCGTTGTTGGTCTTGCCAACGATCTGGACCTGATGGTGATTGCCGAAGGCGTCGAAAGCCTCGACGAGATCGAACGTCTGCGTCAGCTCAATTGCCGCTACGCGCAGGGTTTCGCCTTCGGTGCGGCCATGACCGGTGGTGAACTGGGCAAGAAACTCGCGACACAAATGGGTAAGTAGCGTCTAGCCGCTGGTGCGTTTGCTGGTTGAGCGGTGATCGACGCGAAGTCGCTCTAACCGTGCCCGGCTTCGCTGCTCAAGGTGGCTCGGGTGATATTGAGACTGGCCAGAGCCTTTTCATAGCGCTGTTCCACAGGCGTCTCGAATAGCAGCTCGCGGCTAAACGGTACGGTCAACCAGCCATTGGCACTGATCTCGTCTTCCAGTTGTCCTGCGCTCCAACCACAGCATCCCAGCGCGAACAAAGATGCCTTGGGCGCGGGGCCAAACGCCATCGCTTTGAGCACATCAAGGGTGGCCGTCAGCCCCACTTCTTCGGTGACCTTGTAGGTATTGCCGCTATGATAGTCTTCGGAGTGCAGGACGAAGCCGCGCCCCTTTTCCACAGGCCCACCGCGCATGACGGCTCTACCACGAACGGAATCGGGCAGTCGGATTACCGCATCGGGATCGCCAAGATCGAGTTCGTCGAGAATGTCGGAAAAGCGCAGATCGGCCAGCTCATGGTTCACCACCAGCCCCATCGCGCCTTCTTCGCCGTGCCCCACCACGAGAATGACGCTTTCGGCAAAGCGTTCATCCGACATGTCGGGCATAGCGACGAGAAATTGGCCTTCAAACGAGTTCATGCAGTCAATGTAAGATGCAGGGGCCATCGTGCCAAGCGCATAGCGGGCTGTTGGCACGTCGGCGCTATCACGAAGGCCTGAACATCCGGCGACTATTCCTTCACCATTGCCTGCGTTAATGGCTTCCCATGCGCCTGAACCCGATCCATTTGCTGCTGCCCCTTTGTGCATGCCTCCCCGCCGTGGCGGCAGAAACGCCTTGGCAGACTGTGGCTCCCGATGTGTCTGTCCGGCTGATCAGCTCGGGGCAGGTGACGGCTTCGGGCAAGGCGCTGGTGGCGCTTGAAATCGACATGCCGGAAACGACCAAGACCTATTGGCGTGTTCCCGGTGAATCCGGGCTGCCGGTTGATCTGGATTTTTCCGCATCGAACGGTGTTGAAGCCTATACGATGCTCTGGCCTTATCCGACACGCGAGACCAAGTCGGGGCTCCTTGATTACGTCTATTATGGCCACACCATCCTGCCCATTGAGCTTGATTTGTCAGGCTCTGATGGCGTGGTCGATGTCATGGCTACGTTGGGCATCTGTTCTGAAATCTGCGTGCCCGCGCAGCTCCGCCTCAACCTGCCAATTGCCGGTAATGCACCCGACGCGCCCAATAGCCTTCGTATAAAGCAGGCCTTGGCCGAAGTGCCCATTGAGTGGAAAGAAAACGAGGAGCCGCTCGGCTCCGTTTCGCTTGTTCCTGGAACTGCCGCCATTGCTATCGGCGATGTTCATGACATGGTCGATCCGGACAGCCTCATCGCCGCAATGCCCGAGGGAGAGCCACTCTTCGGGGCGCCCCAAAAAAGCCCGCATAGCGATCTAGTCATGCTTCCCATCCTAGGCAAAAGCGACAATAGTGCTCTGGATGGCATGGATGTTGAGGTGACGTTCATGACCGATATGGGTGCTTATGTGGTGAGCCGGACAATCGAAGTAGGCGATGCAGACAGCGACGCGGAACAGGGCCAATAGCCCGACCGGTCTTGTCTCCATTCGCAAAGCCGCATATCGCAGGGGCTTGAGTTTGGAGTAGGGCGGCCTGGCCGCTGAGCATGGGGCAAATTCCACGATGATAGAACGCGGCAATCCAATCCCCGAATTGGACGTAAAGCTGGTGAGCGCAGGTGGCGTCGAAGATACGACGAGCCAGACTGTGCTGGGTCAGGGCAAAGTCGTTCTCTTTTCCGTGCCGGGCGCTTTTACGCCCACCTGCCACGTCAATCATCTGCCGGGTTTTCTGGCTAATGCCGATAAGCTTGCAGCAGCAGGCGTTGATCGCATTATCTGCGCATCCGTCAACGGCCACCACGTCATGAAAGCCTGGGCGGAGGCGTCCGACGCTTTGGGTAAGATCGACTTCATTGCCGACGGTAATGCCGAATTGGCCAGGGCGCTTGGGCTCGATAAGGATTTCTCAGCTTTCGGCATGGGAACCCGCTATGCCCGCGCGGCGATGATCATCGACAATGGTATTGTCGACGCCGTATTTGTTGAGGATGCTCCGGGCGTCAATGCCAGCGGCGCTCCCGCTATTCTCATTGCTCTCGAAGCTGCTTAATTCCAGGAATCTCGCGTCATGATGAATCTCACCCTGTCGTCCGTGCTCCGGATTTCCGCTTCAGCAACACTCGCCCTGCTTCTGGCTGGTTGCTCCATGGGCGGGCTGATGGGCGGCGGCTCAGCCGCGCCAAGCAATGCTGATCTGCAGAACGCGACAGCAACGCCGCAATATGTGGCGCAGGCGCAGAGCAACGCCTTGCCGGTGATCGCCACCGAATGCCCGCCGATCAAGGTCCGTCTGGGCGGCGAGGCGATGTATTATTATGGCGGTGGTCGTACCGGCGACCCGCAGGCCCTGCAATATCAGGGCGTTATCGACGAAGCGACGCGCAATTGCGTGGTGTCGAACGGCCAGATTACCATCAATATGGGCGTGTCCGGTCGCGTGCTGCTCGGCCCGGCGGGCAAGCAGACTTCGGTGAATGCGCCGATCCGGTTTGCTGTCGAGCGCGATGGCCAAGCCATTTTCTCGGAAAAAT
>PJTZ01000250.1_pt1 | contig 17070 bp, 16 predicted proteins | sample 1512131 | NCBI WGS metagenome assembly PJTZ01 (sample SAMN08177679, study PRJNA422409) | Soil metagenome, whole genome shotgun sequencing project. | reverse complement strand
CCAATCGATGAAAGGTAGCTTCACTATACTCTCCTCTGGAAAAGGCTCTGCCTCCAGGGTGGGCTAAACGATGACCCGGACCACTTTGACACACCAGGTCCGGGTATCGCTGACTTTCCTAGCTCCGGCGAATAGTCACTCCGCAGGTACGGCGACCATCGGCCGGCGACGGGCAAACTTCTCGCGAAGCAGCTTGTAAGGCTCGGTGAAGGTGTAGTGCATGGTTTCCCAGATCGTCATGCGGCGTCCACCTTCCTGACCCAGAAGCTCTGCCTCGCCGTCGCGGCACGTGCCGTGCATACGATCGATGAAGATCCAGGTGCCGGAATAGTTGCTGCGGGTGCTCTCATAGTCCTGAGCGTGGTGCAGGCTATGGTGCTCCGTGGTGTTGAAGATCTTGAACCACCACCGCGGCGTATTGAAGCGAATGTTGCAGTGCTGATAGCTGCCAACCGCAAGACCGAAAGCACCTGCGAGGAGGACAGCGCGCGGCAGGAAGTCAAACAGACCGCTGACACCCAGGCCGATCAGGAAGATCTCGACCGGATTACCAATGCTGCCCTTCTGAACGTTGAGCTGCGTGATGAAGTGATGCGGGGCATGCGTGACCCAGAGCGGATACCAGTTATGCATGAAGCGATGCATCCAATACTGGAAGTAGTCGCGGACGAACGAGAGCAGGAACGCCTGAAGCAGCAGCGGCATCGCCATGAACCAGGCGATCTTGCCGAAGTCGAACGTATCCTGGAACCAGCTGATGATCGCCTCGCTGTTGATCGGGCCGAAAACGACCCGAACCACCATCATGCCCATGGCGACATAGAAGGTGTCACATGCCAGCTCTTTCCATGTGTGCTGCCAGCTCTTGTAGCGGGGGCTGATCCACTCCATCCCCATCATCATGAACTTGACGCCAAGGCCGATCCACAATGTGACCGACGGCTTAATCCACGCTGCCGGCGCATAATAATAGAACGCGACGACCGCGATCAGGAAGGCAGGCTGGAAATGAGTGAAGAATGCTCGCTTGAAGGGACCACCCTCCACGCGACCTAAATTCTCCAGCCCCATCGTTACAGGGGCGCTCACCATGTAGGAGGGTTTCTCGACCGCAACCGTTCCACTCATAGGGATATCTCTCGGTTAGATTTTCGTGCCCGATGCTTTTAACACCTGCTTGTTAGTAACTTAGACGGGCGCTTCGAGCGTTACGTCGTTCGACGTAGGGGTTCGCGCGGAGCATCTTACTCAGGCGAAAAGCCGGATTTCGGCATCGGGCTGAGGCGTGGGACGGAGCGTCGCGCTGCGGTTGCCGGACGAACTGCTCTTGCGCCACAACGGTGACGAGGCCATTTGTGAATTCGTGGTCGCTGCTCATGTGATAGACGAAATCGAACGCCCGTTGAGTGAAGCGGAACGACGCCTCGCACAGCAAATGTTCGGCGCTGCGCTGAATCTCGACCCCATCCGGATTCGCCGACGAAAATGGTGGCCTCTGCAGCCGCGAAACCTGACGATGGCGCCCCGTGGCCATATCCACTTCCATCCTGCCGGCAGCGGCTATTGCGACTGCTTCGGCTCGGGAACGCTGGGGCAACAGGGTCACCTCATTCACGAGCTCGTCCATGTATGGCAGCACCAGCAGGGTGTTAACCTGCTCCTGCGCCGGCACCCCTTTTGCAGCTATAGTTACACCGTCCGGCCAGGATGGCCCCTCGCCCGCTATGGGATCGAGCAACAGGCGGAAATCGTCCGCCATGTCTTCCTGATGAGGCAAGGCGTCATCGTGCCGGGCGCGCCGCCGCTCGCGACTCTGGAAAGCATCCTGCCTTTCTGATCTGGCGCGGAAGTTGCCAAAGTTGACACTACGTCCCGTCAACTTCCGCTCAACCAAGGCTGCATCGGACCGGCCGCGCGCAGCGCCGCATGAACGAGGAAACGAAGAACAGGAGCACGTCACGAACGCATGATGACATGCGCCCCAAACTGTAGGACAGCCCTTTTGGGAACCGACGAACCGAGGTTCCGTTACTCCACCGTCACCGATTTAGCGAGATTGCGGGGCTGGTCCACGTCCGTGCCCTTCAGCACGGCCACATGATAGGCGAGAAGTTGCACCGGCACGGCATAGACAATCGGAGCAATTAGCGGGTGAACCTGCGGCAGCGCCAAAGTGGCGACACACCCCTCCCCCGCCTGCGCAATGCCCGCCTCGTCGGAAATCAGCACGACCTTCCCTCCGCGCGCCTGCACTTCCTGCATGTTGGACACGGTCTTCTCGAATAGCGGACCGGAGGGCGCAATGACGATCACCGGTACTGCCTCGTCGATGAGCGCAATGGGGCCGTGTTTCATTTCACCGGCCGCGTAACCCTCGGCATGGATGTAGCTGATTTCCTTGAGCTTCAGCGCGCCTTCCAGCGCGAGCGGATAATCCGTGCCACGCCCCAGATAGAGCACGTCGCGCGCCGGAACGATGAGCGGCGCCAGCGCCTCTATTGCTTCATCCTGCAGAAGGGCCTGATTGATCGCGGCAGGTGCTTCGGAGAGGTGCTCGACGATCGCCTTTTCTTCCGCAGAGGTAAGCCGCCCCTTGGCTTGCGCAAAATTGGCGGCGAGCGCAGCCAGCACAGCAAGCTGGCAAGTGAACGCCTTGGTCGAGGCGACCCCGATTTCCGGGCCGGCATGAGTGGGGAGGAGCAAGTCCGCCTCCCGCGCCATCGAACTGGTGGGGACGTTCACGACGACAGCGATCTTTTGGCCCTCGGCTCTGGCATGGCGCAGAGCCGCCAGCGTATCCGCCGTCTCGCCGGACTGCGAGATGAAGAGCGCTAGACCGCCCGCCTCCATCACGGGTTCGCGATATCGAAACTCCGAGGCGAAATCGAGATCGACCGGCACCCGGGCAAACTGCTCGAACCAGTATTTGGCCACCATGCCCGCATAATAGCTCGTGCCGCACGCAACGATGGAGACACGGCTGATTGTCGAGAGGTCGAAGTCCGGAATGGGGAGAGAGAGTTTGTCGTCGATGCGGCGCAGATAGCTTTTGAGCGTCTGGGCGACGACCACAGGTTGCTCGTAAATCTCCTTCTGCATGAAATGACGATGATTGCCTTTGTCGATCATTGCACCGGAGACGCCCGAGAGCGTAACTGGACGCTCTACCGCATTGTTCGCGACATCGAAAACCTGAGCGCCTTGGCGCGTAATGACCACCCAGTCGCCTTCTTCGAGATAGGCGATCTTCTGGGTCAGCGGCGCCAGCGCCAGTGCATCGGAGCCGAGATATGTCTCATCGTCACCATGCCCGACCACGAGAGGCGAACCCAGCCGCGCACCGATCAGCAGATCGGGATGCTGACGGAAAAGGATGGCGAGAGCGAAAGCGCCATGGAGGCGCGGCAGAACCTGCCGCACAGCATCCTGGGGGCTCGCGCCTGCCTCGACCAGTTCGCTCACCAGATGCGCAACAACTTCGGTATCGGTCTCGCTATTGAATACGCGACCACGCGCAATCAGCTCATCCCGCAGGGCTTTGAAGTTCTCGATGATGCCGTTGTGGACGACGGCCACTTCGTCTGTCGCATGGGGATGCGCATTGCTGGTGGTGGGTGCGCCGTGCGTCGCCCAGCGGGTATGAGCGATGCCTGTCGTCCCGGCCAACGGCTCCGCCGCGAGCACTTTCGCGAGATTGATCAGCTTGCCTTCCGCGCGCCGCCGCTCGATCCGTCCCTTAAAGGCCGTGGCGATACCAGCAGAATCGTAACCTCGATATTCAAGCCGCCTGAGACCATCAAGCAGGCGATCCGCCACGGGCTGTGATCCAACGATGCCGATAATGCCACACATGCTGAGTCAGTCTTTCGCTGGAGGAGGGGCAATGAGACATGCGACATATTGCCTTGATATGGTCGAGGCAATCGCGCTGCATGACGCTTGATCTCAGGAGCGCGCGGGAACGAGCGTGATCATCCAGAAATCGGGAGGCGTGAAGAAGCGGATCGGGAGGCGGCTCGTTCCAAGCCCCCCGCTGGCGATGAGAACAGCGTTTGGGCCAAGCTCGTAGCGGCCACAATAGAGGTGAGGCGCGATATGCGTCGCGGACGCGACCGGCCGACCGAACAAACGCACCTGCCCGCAATGCGTGTGGCCGGTGAGCAGGAGTTCCGGCTTTTGCTGCAGGCGAGTAAGAAGATCGGGGCTGTGAGTGAGCAGGAGACGTGGGCCCTGAACCTTCTCGAACCGTTCGATCAGTCCTCCAACGCTGCCGCCCCGTGCGCCTCTGCTGTAGGGACTTGCTCCACCGATCATAAGACCGGGGACATCTGCAATCTCGTTCTCCAGCACATGAATGCCCGAACCCTCCAGCGCCCTGATGACGCGCCGCGCCACGCGCATTGTGACATTGTCGTGATTGCCCAGCACGGCATAAACACCCAGCGGCGCGCGTAAGCCCGCCAGTGGCGCCACGGCCTCCGCTTCAGTTGGCGCGCGCGTGAACAGCTTGTCTTCGCCAATATAGTCGCCGGCCAGCAGGATCAGGTCAGGGCGCTGCGCATTCACAATTTGCACGATGCGCGCCAGTCTCTCGGGCGGCATGTCAGGGTAGGACATGTGACTGTCGCTAACGAGAGCAATGCGAACGGGACCGCTTAGCCCGCGCATGGGCAGAACTGTGCGATGGATTACGGGATCAGCCAGACCCTGCGCATAGCCCCATGCGAAGAGGCCGCCCATGACAAGCAGAATGGCCGCGAGACACAAGGACGCAAGCCAAAGAAGTCGGCGGCAGAGGCGATCGACTGAGCGAGACAAGGCGCGTTTAGTGGCCTGTTGGCGCTGCGGCCTTGCGCGCCTTCATCCGCTCGCGGAAACGCTTGGCCCAGCCCGCTTTCTCTTCCTGCGGCGGACGGACAAGAGCAAGGGCGTCAGCCGAGACGTCCTTGGTAACGACGCTGCCCGCACCGACGATGGCATTTTCGCCAATCGTCACTGGTGCGACAAGCGCACTGTTCGACCCGATAAACGCGCCCGAACCGATCTGCGTGCGATATTTGAGGAAGCCATCATAGTTACAGGTGATTGTCCCGGCGCCGATATTCGCTTCCGCGCCAACGCTGGCATCTCCGATATAAGACAGATGATTGACCTTGGCTCCCGCGCCGATCGTCGCTGCCTTCACTTCCACGAAATTGCCGACTTTCGCACCAGTTTCCAGCACCGTGCCGGGCCGCAGGCGCGCATAAGGGCCAACAGACACCCCGCTCGCGATGTGGGCACCCTCGATATGCGAGAAGGCGTGAATCACCGCGCCTTCCTCTACCGTTACGCCGGGGCCGAACACGACGTTCGGCTCGATGGTGACATCGCGGGCCAGCTGTGTGTCGAAGGAGAACCACACGGTCTTGGGTGAGATGAGAGAGACGCCGTCACGCATCGCTTCGGCCCGACGCCGTTCCTGCCAGCTTCCCTCGACGCTCGCCAGCTCGGCGCGGCTGTTCACGCCCGCGACTTCCCAGGCCTCGGTCTCTACAACAGCGCTGGTGGCGCCGGGGAGCATCACGATGTCGGGCAGATAATATTCGCCCGCCGCATTTTCGTTGCCGATTGAATCGAGCAGCACGAAGAGATCGGCAGCGCGCACAGCCATGAGCCCGGAATTGCACAGAGTGACGGCGCGCTCCTCCGCGGTCGCGTCCTTGAATTCCACCATCTTTTCGATGATGCCCTGCCCGTTCGCGATGATACGACCATAAGCCGCGCTGTCCTCAGGCCGGAAGCCAAGCACGACCGCGCGCGGTTCGTCGCCTCGCGTCAGCCTGTCCAGCATGGCGCGCATCGTTTCGGCTCGCACGAGCGGTACGTCGCCATAGAGGATAAGAACATCACCCGCGAAGCCTTCAAGCGCCGCTTTCGCCTGCATCACTGCGTGTCCGGTGCCCAGTTGCTCAGCCTGCACAGCGACCGCGACGTCACGCCCCGCCACGGCCTTTTCGACCTGTTCTCGACCCGCGCCGACCACCACGACCTTCCGTTGAGGAGCCAGCGCCTCGATCGTCCCAAGCAGGTGCAGAAGCATGGGTCGCCCCGCGACTGGATGCAACACCTTGTGCAGGGAGGACTTCATCCGCGTCCCCTGCCCGGCTGCTAGGATGACAACGGCAAGCGGGCGATCGTTTGCATGGCTGTTCGTGGGCTCGGTCATACGGATGTCCTGCCATCAAATGCTTGTGGTTTCCACTACAGGGCGCCAAGGCTGGCGCGAATTCTCCCATCAAGAAGGCAACCCGGCGAAAATATGTTCGACCTTGTCGGTTTCGATCTCGACGGCACGCTTGCGGACACCGCCGCTGATGTTGCCCACGCCACCAACCACGCCCTGTCCCTCGCCGGTATTCCTCCGCTCCCCGTCGAGACCATCAAGCGCTTCGTGGGCGGCGGAGCTCGGCTGACACTACTCCGCGCTCTGCGCGAGGCGAGTAGTGACGAAGCGATGGTCGACACGCTGCTACCTCACTTGATCGACCATTATGCAGCGCATATCGCCGATCACAGCCGCCCCTATCCGGGCGTCGAGGAGACGCTCGACCAGTTGGCGGCCGCCGGGGCGCGGCTCGCCATTTGCACCAATAAGCGAGAGGGGCTGGCACGCCTCCTGATCGATGCGCTGGGCTGGCAAGACCGCTTTATCGCGATTGTCGGGGGCGATAGCGTGGGCATCCTCAAGCCCGACCCTGCCCCGCTGGCGGCGATGATCGAACAGGCGGGGGGCGGTACCACGCTATTTGTTGGCGACAGCGACAATGATACCCGGGCGGCGCAGGCGCTTGGCATTCCCGTCGTGCTTTTCACCTCCGGCTATGGCGAGCCATTCGACCCCGCGAGCCTGCATGCCGATGCGGTTATGTCTTCGTTCGACACGCTGCCCGCTCTCGCGAGGAGCCTGTTCGACCGCTGATGACAGGTCTCCGTCTAAATGGCGAGTTATCCCAACTGTTAGGCATCCATTGGGGCTGGCGTCGATCGGTCTCGCCGATCGGCAGATCGAATCCCGCAAATATCCATGTTTTCGTCAAGTTGGCACGCCTTGTGCTCTTCGGGATAGGACAAGGCGGATCTGCCGCCCGACCGAGCAAGGATAATCGACATGACCGACCCGCAGCCCCAGAAGTTCTTCGCCCGCAGCGACACGTTTTTCGGCGTCTGCGAGGCGATCGGGCAGGATTTCGGTTTCAATCCAAACTGGTTGCGCGTCGCGTTTGCGGTGCCGCTTCTCTACAGCCCGGTACTGGCGATCGCAGCTTATATCGTCGTCGGCCTAATCGTCGCCGCGTCGCACTTCGCTTTTCCGCGTAAGGTCAGCAGTGCCTCCACCGTCGTGGCGACGGCCCAGGACTCCGAAGCACAGGCGCCTACCATCCTCCCGGAGGCCACAGAAGCCGGCTATGCCCGCGCTGCATGAGGTACCTGTCATAAATTCGTTGCAAATCCCGCCCTAAGCCATCGCGGCCATGCCTGAAATAGTCTAGGCGGCAGGCTTATTTTTAACTGGCTGAGGCGCGCACCCATGTCTCGAAGCTCCTGGATCGCGACCGCCTGTCTGGCTGCTGGCGCGGTTGTCATCCTCCTCCTGACGCATAGTCTGGATGCCGCCGTCGCGAGCGCGGTGGCTGGAGCACTGGCAGTGGTGCTGGCAATGGAAATAAGTGCTCGTTCGCGGCCCGCCCAGCGCATCGACCAGACCGACAGCGCCTCTCGGTCCTCTGGCGAGATCGCCCGGAACGCTGCGCTTATCGCAGGCATCCCCATACCCATCCTGATCGTCGAGCAAGGTCGGATCATCGAAGCCAATGCGTCTGCCACGGAGCTACTGGGCAATCATATCCTCGGCGCCGACGTCCGCCTCGCCATTCGTAACCCGGCGGCGCTGGATCTCATCCTGAGCGAGCGGACCCGCGACGTATCCGCAACCATCGAAATGGTCGGTCTTGGCGGCGCCGAGCAGCGCTGGTCGATGCGGATCGTACCCCTTGCAAACGAAACCAAGTTGCTCGCGCTGCTCGACCAGAGCGGTCGCCATGCCGCCGAGCGGATGCGCGTGGATTTCGTCGCGAATGCCAGCCATGAGCTGCGCACGCCGCTTGCCGGAATTCTTGGCTTCATCGAGACGCTACGCGACCCCGTGGCCGGCGCCGACGCGAAAACGCGCGAGCGCTTCCTTTCCATCATGGACGGCGAGGCGCGTCGCATGCAGCGCCTCGTCGACGATCTCATGTCGCTATCGCGCATTGAAGCCGACAAATATCGCGCACCGGCAAGTCCCGTGGGGTTGACGCTTCTCGCGGAGGAAGTCGCCGACGTCTTTCGCAATCGGACCGACTTTGCAGGGCGCGGTATCGAAATCATGTCCGCGCCCGATCTGCCTCCCGTACGCGGCGATCGCCCGCAGATAAGCCAGCTCCTGCATAATCTGGTCAGCAACGCGATTAAATACGGGGCCGCCGGAACACCTATCACGATAAGTTTGACGAGCGCGGAACGCGACATGGTGCGGCTGACAGTGACCGATCGCGGCGAGGGCATTCCCCCCGAACATATCCCACGCCTGACCGAGCGCTTCTATCGCGTTGATTCGGGTCGGAGCCGCGCCATGGGCGGAACAGGACTCGGCCTCGCCATCGTTAAGCACATTGTCGAGCGTCATCGCGGGCGACTCGATCTGACAAGTGCCGTAGGCAAAGGCACGACAGTGACAATCGATCTGCCGATTTACGCGGAATCCGAGCTTTCTGGACCCATGTCACAAAACTGAAACCGGACTGTCACATTGCCGCGCCGAAACCGCTCTAAAGCGCTGCCACAACGATCGGCGCAGAGCGAAGCCTTTCTCTCGGGAGTGACTTTTCATGTTCAGAGTTTCCGTCCTGCTGGCGGCATCGACCCTGGCTCTCTCCGCATGTTCGGACCCTGCATCGACCGGGGCTGGTGGCGCGCGCGATCAAATTCGCGCCGTGGGTTCGTCCACGGTCTTCCCCTTCGCGACTGCCGCTGCAGAGCTCTTCGTTCAGGCCAATCCCGGCATGAAGTCGCCGATCATCGAGTCGACCGGCACGGGTGCGGGCATGAAGCTGTTTTGCGCCGGTGTCGGCAGCCAGCATCCGGACATCGAAGATGCCTCGCGCCGGATGAAAAAGGCCGAGTTCGACCAGTGTCAGGCCAACGGTGTGAAGGACATCATAGAGGTTCAGATCGGCGTCGATGGTCTGGCCTTCGCGGAATCGAAGCAAGGCCCCGGCCTCAAGCTTACGCCAACCACGGTTTACAAGGCGCTCGCCGCAAATCCGTTCGGCAAGGGTCCGAACACCGCCAAGACCTGGGAGGATGTGGACCCCAGTCTTCCGGCAGTGGCAATCAGCGTCTTCGGCCCGCCTTCGACGTCCGGCACGCGCGATTCGCTCGCCGAGCTGGTGCTCACCAAGGGCTGCGAGAGCGATCCGGCGATGAAGGCTCTCAAAGAGGCCGACGAAGCGAAGCACAAGCAGCTCTGCACCCAGATCCGCGAGGATGGCGCCTATGTGGACGCGGGGGAGAATGACAATCTCATCGTCCAGAAACTCTCGGCCAACCCCGACGCGATCGGCGTGTTCGGCTTCTCCTATCTCGATGCCAATCGGGACAAGCTGAAGGACGTGCCGCTCGACGGTGTCGAGGCGAGCTACGAGACGGTCTCGACGGGTAAGTATCCCGGTGCCCGTCCGCTCTACATTTATGTGAAGAAGGCCCACATTACTGCAGTTCCGGGGCTTAAGTCCTATGTGGAGACGTTCGCGAAGAACTGGGCGGCCGACGGCGCGCTCGTCAAGCGTGGCATGGTGCCGGCCACCGACGCGGTGCAGCAGGCCAACGCCCAGATCGTGACAAATCTTACCGCACTTAACGGCGCCGATCTGAAGTGAAACCGGTGGTCGTGGAAACTGTGGCGCGACTGGCGCTCCTATGAAAACCAGCGTCGTTCTGCTGCTCGTCGTAGGTCTCGCTGCCGTGGCGTGGCTCGCCTCGCGCGCCAAGGCCATGCGGCTTCAGGCGACCGCCGGCCGGCTCGCCACGAACAGCCGGCCCTCCCAGCATGGCTGGTACGTCGCGCTATGGACAGCGGTGCCGGCGCTGATTTTCCTCGCGATCTGGGGGAACGTCTCGCCCGCCCTCGTCACACATGACGTGCTTGCATCGCCAGCGGCGGCCAGTTTGCCTGCCGACAGCTTTTCGCGCGCGTCTATCCTCTCCGAGGCGCGTGCGATCGCCACGGACAAGCAGACCGGCGCCTTCAACGCCGCATCCGAACCGCTGGTCGAGCCCTATCGTAGCGCTACCCGCAAGTTCGCGATGATTGGCGCAGCATTGGCCGCGCTCCTCGCATTCTCGGGCGCGGCTTATGCCTACTCGCGCGTCAGCCCCGCCTTCACTGCCCGCACCCGTGTGGAGCGCGTCGTGATGTGGTCGCTGCTGCTCGCCTCACTGATCGCGATCATCACGACGCTCGGCATCGTTGCTTCGCTGCTGTGGGAGAGCCTTCGCTTCTTTTCTATGGTAAGCTCGCTCGACTTCCTGTTCGGGCTCAAATGGAGCCCGCAGTCGGCAGCGCTCGGCTATGGTAACGAGGACGCATTCGGCGCAGTACCCCTCTTCTGGGGCACGATCTTCATTGGCGCGATCATCGCCATGATCGTTGCGATCCCGCTCGGGCTGATGAGCGCGATCTATCTGACGCAATACGCCCGGCCACAGGTACGCAAGTGGATGAAGCCGATGCTGGAGGTGCTCGCGGGCGTGCCGACGGTGGTGTATGGCTATTTCGCCGCGCTCACCATCGCACCAGCGCTGCGTAGCTTTGCGGCGACCATTGGCATTCCCGGTGCGTCATCCGAAAGCGCGCTCGCTGCCGGCCTCGTCATGGGCGTGATGATCATACCGTTCGTCTCCTCAATGGCGGACGACAGCATTGCAGCCGTGCCTCAGGCCATGCGTGACGGCAGCCTTGCCATGGGCGCTACGCCGAGCGAAACAATCCGCCGTGTGCTCATTCCCGCCGCTCTGCCCGGCGTTGTCGGCGGCGTTCTCCTCGCGGTCAGCCGCGCGATCGGCGAGACGATGATCGTGGTGATGGCGGCGGGTCTCGCCGCCAATCTTACGCTCAATCCTTTTGCCAGCGTCACCACTGTCACGACGCAGATCGTCCAGCTTCTGACCGGCGACCAAGAGTTCGACAGCGCCAAAACCCTTGCGGCCTTTGCGCTCGGACTCGTGCTCTTCATCGTTACGCTGCTGCTCAACATTGTCGCGCTTCGCGTCGTGAAGCGCTACCGGGAGGCTTACGAATGAGCGGGCTCGTCCCCACGTCCTCGCCGCTGCCTGCCGGCATGCCCCCGCGCGTTCCGACAGACTGGGGCTCGGATGCCATGCAGCGCCGCATTGCGCGCCGCTACGCTTCGGAAAGGCGCTTCCGAATGCTGGGTTTGGGCGCCGTTCTGCTCTCTGCCGGCTTCCTGGCATTTCTCCTCATCTCAATGATGTCGAGCGGCCTCAAAGGATTTACTCAGACGAAGATCGATCTACCGATCGATTTTCCTCGCTCGGCAGTGATGATCGACCCGGCCTCGCTGACAGTCGGTAACCCGCAGCAGGTCATTGCCAACGCCAATCTTGGACCTGCAATCGATCAGGCGGCAAAGCTCGCCTTTGGTGCGGATGGCGCCTCTCTCGTTGGACCGGGCGCAACCCGGGCGGTGGGAGACGCTATCATAGCGGATCCGACGATCCTGTCCCGGAAGGCGACGGTCCGCGTGCCAGCGTCCGAGGCGATCGACGTCGCAGCCAAGGGTACGGGAACGCCCGAAGCGGAAAACGCTGCGCAGAAGCTGCATGCGCAGGGAGCGCTGTCGACCGCGTTCAACATCGGCTTCCTCACGGCAAGCGACGGCACAAATCCAACGCAAGTGGGCATATGGGGCGCTTTCAAGGGGTCGCTGCTCACCATGGCGGTGACATTGCTCCTCTCGTTCCCGATTGGTGTGCTGGCTGCGCTCTATCTGGAAGAGTATGCGCCCAAGAACCACTGGACCGACGTCATCGAGGTGTCGATCAACAATCTTGCCGCTGTGCCCTCAATCATCTTCGGACTGCTCGGCCTCGCCATCTTCCTCAACCTCATGCACTTGCCGCGTTCGGCCCCCTTGGTGGGCGGACTGACACTCGCGCTGATGACGATGCCCGTCATCGTCATTGCGGGGCGGAACGCGATCAAGGCCGTGCCGCCCTCGATCCGCGACGCGGCTCTTGGTATCGGCGCTTCGCCCATCCAGGTCGTTTTCCACCATGTCCTGCCATTGGCGCTCCCCGGCATTCTGACGGGCACCATCATCGGCATGGCGCGCGCGCTGGGTGAGACGGCACCGCTGCTGATGATCGGCATGCGCGCCTTCATTGCTTCGCCGCCCGGTGGAATCAGTGATCCCGCCACGGTGCTGCCCGTACAGATCTTCCTCTGGTCCGACGAGGTCGGCCGCGGCTTCATCGAGAAGACCTCCGCCGCAATCATTGTGCTCCTCGTCTTTCTCCTCGCGATGAACGGCATCGCGATCTATCTCCGCAACCGCTTCGAGAAACGGTGGTAAACCGATCCATGTCATCCGCAACGACCACCACGACCAAGATGTCCGCACGGGACGTCAACGTGTTCTATGGCGCCAAACAGGCAATCAACCGTGTCTCCATCGATGTCGACCTAGAGAACGTCACCGCGTTCATTGGCCCCTCGGGCTGCGGCAAATCCACTTTTCTGCGGACGCTCAACCGCATGAACGACACTGTGGCGAGTGCCCGCGTCGAGGGGAGTATCACGCTCGACGGTGAGGACATCTACGCGCCCAGCATGGATGTGGTGCAACTGCGCGCGCGCGTCGGCATGGTTTTCCAGAAGCCCAATCCCTTCCCCAAGTCGATCTACGAAAATGTCGCCTATGGCCCGCGCATCCACGGATTGGCTCCGGGCAAGGCGGAGCTGGACGAGGTCGTCGAGAAGTCACTGCGCCGCGCAGGACTGTGGGATGAAGTGAAGGATAGGCTGCACGACAGCGGGACCGCGCTCTCGGGCGGCCAGCAGCAGCGCCTGTGTATCGGACGCGCGATCGCCGTGGAACCGGAAGTCATCCTGATGGACGAGCCCTGCTCGGCTCTCGACCCGATTGCCACCGCCAAGATCGAGGAACTGATCCACGACTTACGCGGGAATTACGCGATCGTGATCGTGACTCACAACATGCAGCAAGCCGCTCGCGTCAGCCAAAAGACGGCATTTTTCCACTTGGGGACGCTGGTCGAATACGGCCCGACAGGCGAAATCTTCACCAATCCGCGCGAAGAGCGCACCAAGGATTATATCACCGGTCGCTACGGCTGACCGCTCAGGAACGGATGGCAGGACCATGAACGATCATACCGTCAAGGCGTTCGACGAAGACCTCAACGGCCTGCGCGCCCTCATTGCGGAAATGGGGGGCCTGACCGAGGCGGCCATCGACGACGCAATGAAAGCGCTGCAACAGCGCGATACCGTGCTCGCTGCGCGGGTCGTCGAAGGCGACAAGCGCATCGACGAACTGGAAGCGCGGATAGACCGGCTCGTCGTGCAGGTGATCGCCCTGCGCGCGCCTATGGCGGACGACCTGCGTGAGATCGTCGCAGCGATGAAGATCGCCGGCGTGGTCGAGCGCATGGGCGACTATGCCAAGAACATCGCCAAGCGCGTCCCGGTCATCATGACGGATGCACGGATCGAGCCGCTCTCGCTTCTCCCTTCGATGGCGCGACTTGCCAGGGACATGGTGACCGATGCCCTCGACGCATTCGCGGCGCGCGATCCGGAGCGCGCCCTTGAGGTCATCGAGCGCGACCGTGCCGTCGATGATTTCTACAACAGCATTTTCCGTACGATGGTGACGTTCATGATGGAGAACCCGAAGACCATCACGGAAAGTGCGCACATTCTCTTCGTCGCCAAGCATCTTGAGCGGATTGGTGACCACGCCACCAACGTGGCGGAGATGGTTCACTATGCCGCGACCGGAAACATGCCACCCGAGCGCGAACGAGAGACGAGCATAGAAGGCGCGAACGCGCCGACGGGAGATTGACGCAATGAACCGCGTGAAAATGCTTCTGGTCGAGGATGACGCCGCGCTCGTGGAGCTCCTCTCCTGGCACTTCGCCCGCGAGAATTTTGACGTGGCGACGACGCCTGACGGCGAAGAAGCGCTGCTGCTGGCACAGGAGAAGGTGCCGGACATCGTTCTGCTGGACTGGATGGTGGAAAATCTCTCCGGCATCGAGGTGTGCCGGCGCCTGCGCCGTATGCCGGCGACCGCGAATATCCCGATCATCATGCTCACTGCCCGCGGCGAGGAAGAGGACCGGGTGCGCGGGCTTGAGACCGGCGCGGACGATTATGTCACCAAGCCGTTTTCCCCTCGTGAGCTGATCGCCCGCGTGGGCGCGGTTCTTCGCCGTGTTCGCCCGGCGCTGGCGGGGGAAATGCTGAGCTTCGCCGATGTCGAAATGGATACGGTGGGGCACAAAGTGCGGCGTTCAGGAGCGCCGATTTCACTGGGACCCACGGAGTTTCGCCTGCTGCGCCACCTGCTTGAGCATCCGGGCTGGGTTTTTTCGCGGGAGCGCCTGCTGGACAGCGTATGGGGGCAGGACAGCGAGATCGAATTGCGGACGGTGGACGTCCACATCCGTCGGCTGCGCAAGGCGATCAATGCGGGGGGACGCCCTGATATCATTCGTACGGTGCGCTCGGCAGGTTATTCGCTGGACGCCGACGCAGCCTGACAGGCGTCAGGCGACTGCCTGATCGTTCAGACCGCCAGGATCGACCATGGGCCGATCAAAAAGATGCCCAGAAGCAGCGCGGCTGCTGGTGCCAACAAGAGAATGCGTTTTCGTCGAGCAGGGCGCCGCAGGACGAGGCGCATCTCTGTAGCGGCCGGAGCAAAAGAGACGCCCTCAGCAAAGCGCCCGCCTTCGATCACCCGAAAAATAGCCTGTCCGTCCATGCGCCTCTGCCTTCAAACCTGACAGAGCTATGCACCATCTTCTCTTACCGACAGGCTAACGCCGGTTGCTTCGCCTAAAAGTCGAGTTCGGCGCGGACTCCAAACACATCAACATTATAGTCCCGATCTGCCCCCGCCGCGATGATCGCATCGGTGTAGCTCAGATGGCCATAATTGAAATTGAAGCGCAGATACTGGATCGGCGACCAGATGACGCCGACGATCCCGCCATTTTGCGTCCCCCCTATGAGGCCGGCGTCATTGAGATCGAGGTAGTCGTACCGCAAGTTGATCTGAATCGACCCGATGCCTCCCTTGCCCCACGGGTGCGCGGGTTTGGGTATGCCCATGATGCCGTTTGAATAAGCGCGCGTATCGCCCTTGGTCAGATAATAGCCGACCTCGCCATAAGCCCCGAAGAAGGTCGGGTCCGCCAGGCCGGGACGCAGCACGCGCAGCCAGTGTCCCTCCGCCGCATAATGGAAGCGGCCGAAGACGCCTGCGGCCTCCACGCCGTAATTCATCTCGCCAGTGCCACGCGTCGTGACGCCGAGGAAACGGCTGTTGACCGAATGAAGGAAGGGCCGCTGCGCGTATGTCTGCGTGCCTTCTCCCAGTCGATTGAAATCGCGCCAATGATAGGAGGTCGCGAAATGAAGCTGGCCGCCGCTGGTCAGTTTCGGCGCGAAGACCATCCGGCCGTCCAGACTGACGCTGTTGTTCTCGTCCCCGCCGCTCACGCCGTCACTGCTGTTGGCAAGTGCGCGCACGTCGTCCGTGAACACGCCGGCCTGCAGCAGCATCGGACCCTGCTGATACTGCACGGAAAGGCCCAGGCGCCGCTCGAAGTTGAACGCATCCGTAAACGCAGCCCGCTCCATGACGGAGCCGGACGTGTCGCCGATCAACTCGTCGAGCGACTGGAAGCTGTTGTGATTACCGAGCGTGACCAGCCAGCGATCCTTGCGATAGGTGATGAACGCATCAACCAGCTCGACCGCATTGTCAGATAGCTCGAACTCCAGCTTATAGCCGAAATCGCCGTTCAACATGCCCTCGCCGCCCAAGCGCAACCGGCGAGTCTCATTCGAGAAGCCGCGCGCCTTGTCTCGGATGGCCGACGGGGTGACGAGATAGCCCGCGTCATATTGCAGCCGGCCTTTGACCTTGAACCGGGCATCGTCCTGAATGAACTGGGGCGACCCGCGCCAGACAATGCTGGTCTGCTCATCCTCCTGCTTTGCGGGCGCAGCGCTTGCAAGACCTGCCCCGGACGCGGAACCCCCTGCCGGAACCGGTGTGGCTGGCTTGGCAGCCGCGTTTGAAGCACTTTTCGCATCAGCCTGATCCAGCCGCATCTCAAGCGCCGCGACAGCCGCTTTCAGGCGTTCGATCTCGGCACGAAGCGCCGCGCTGTCATCCGGCTCGGCTGCGAAGGCGGGAGACGCTGCGGAAACAAGCAGGACCGCCGCTATACTTTTGATCACCGACACAGATTGCCTTCCCCCGGACTCCACCGAACACTGCATACAGCGCAACAGTCCGGAAACAATTCCATTCGACCTTGCCATGAGCTCAGACATGTGTATTATTCCAATAATACACTATGAGGCGCTTCTATGTATAGCGATTCAGATCTCGACGCTGCGGTTCAGGCCGGCGTGCTCTCGCCCGACAATGTGCACGCGCTGCGCCTATATGTGGCCCGGCAGCGTGCCGCAAGCATCCCGGACGAAGAGCATTTCCGGTTTCTGACGGGTTTCAACGACATCTTCGTTGCCATCGCCATCGTCATTCTGCTGGTCGCCACGGCCTGGATCGGGAATGTGGTGGGACCGCTGAACGGTGGCCCGATGAAATCACCATTGGGCGGCATGTTGACGGCCGCCGCAGCGTGGGGGCTCGCAGAATATTTCACGCGTGTTCGCCGTATGGCGCTTCCCAGCATCGTTCT
>PJTZ01000249.1_pt1 | contig 17242 bp, 15 predicted proteins | sample 1512131 | NCBI WGS metagenome assembly PJTZ01 (sample SAMN08177679, study PRJNA422409) | Soil metagenome, whole genome shotgun sequencing project. | reverse complement strand
CGACCAGACGCTCGTCAAAGCGAACAAGGCGTTTCGCGGCATCGGGCGTTTGCCCAGGCAGAGCAGGATTGCCCTGCCAAGCATAGCCCGCAAGGCCGACGAGAATGGCGGTCGCCGGCGCGAGCATATGGCCGAATGGAAGGCGAGCGAGGAGATAAAGCAGGGCGAACGCGAGAATGGCGATGCCCATGGCGATGAGAAGACCTGTCATAATGCGCGCCGCCTGCGTAGACGCCTCCACGCAACGATCAGTCCCGCCAAAATAAGGAGGATCGGTGCAGCCCACAGCGGCCAAAGGACCGGAGAAGCGCTCGGCTTGTAACTGATCCAGTCGCCATAGCGCTCGATAAGCCAGGCACGGATCGCCTCCGGCTTCTCTCCCCGAGAAATGCGTTCCCTGATCTCGGAGCGTAGATCGGCGGCCATGCTGGCATTGCTATCTGCGATCGACTGGCTCTGACATGTGAGGCAGCGAATGCTCTCCATCAGTGACTTCGCTTCCGCCTCTTGCGCCGGGTCAGCGAGCTGGCGGTCTGCCCATGGCGCCGGCGGCAGCGCCGTCTGAGCCGCAGCAGCCGGAGCGACGAGCGCGAGTAGTAAGGCGACCGACAGAGTCCTCATGCGCCAGCGTCCGCCAAGCGTGCCATGATCGTCTCGACGTCGGAAGCGTTGATCGCGCCAATGTGCTGGTATCGGATCACGCCCTTTCCATCGATCACATAGGTTTCCGGAACGCCGGAAGACCCCAGGCTGAACTGAAGGGCGCTTCGTTCATCAAGACCGATGTGACGATAAGGATTTCCGTAACGGCTAAGGAAGGCGTCCACATCCGGCCGGGCGTCACGGACCGCGACCCCCTCGATGATGACGCCGCGCTGTGCAAGGGCACCGAGTTGCGCGGCCTCTGCCGCACACGGCACACACCAGCTCGCGAAGATATTGAGCAAGCGCGGCTTCCCGTCACTAAATTCCTTCGAAGTCAGCCCTTCCGCAGAGCTGGCGCCCGCCGGCAACGCAAACTGCGGGAGGGGCTTTCCAATCATCTTGGACGTAACGACCTGAGTTTCCGGGCGGCCAAGCCCCAGGCTCAACACGACCACGAACACCGCGAACAATCCCAGCGGGACCCAGATCAGCGCACTGTTCTTCATGCCGGCGCCTCCAGCCGCCGCAGCCGACGCTGCCGCCACCAAGGCCGCCCTACTCTGCCCAGAAGCGCCAGCGTGCCACCAAGGGCTATGAGCCCCCCGCCAAACCAAATGAAGGTCACGAACGGTTTCCACCAGATCCTGAGCTGCCATCGCCCATCGTCCAGCTGATCGCCCAGAACAAGGTAGAGCTGGCCATCCCAACGCGTGAGCAGCGCCGATTCCGTCGTGGGTGTAGGTGGATCCGAAAAGAAGCGGGCCTGCGGGCGCATCAGGCGGGGGGAGCTCCCATTCCGCGATACGACGAACCGTCCTTCGATTGCGGCCCAGTTTGGCCCAGCCACCGGCGATACGCTCTGGAATCGCAACGCCCAGTTGCCCAGCGCCACCGTCTCACCGGGGCGTACCGCCGCCAACCGTTCTTGCGTGAATGCGCTATCCGCCGACATTCCCGCGAGGCTGACCGCGCACCCGAAGTGCGCGATGACCATACCCCATGTAAAAAGAGGCGTTCGCAGCAAATTGCGCTTCCAGAGAGGTGCGACGCTGCCGACGGCAACCGCAGCCGCGGTAACCAACCCCAACAGGGACAGAATGCCAATATGACCCCAACTGGCGACAAGCAGAACAGCCAGCGCCAGGACGGCAGCGGCCCCGGCCACCCAAACACGCCTCGCCACAACCCTCCCCTCGTCACGACGCCAGCGCGTCACTGGTCCCACGACCATGAGCACCATCAACGCAAGCGTGATCGGACCGATCACCGCGTTGAAATAGGGCGGGCCGACGGACACGCGGACTCCGGCCATTTCCGTAAGAAGAGGGTAGAGCGTGCCGACCAGAACCAAGCCCAGGATCACGCAGAGCAGCAGGTTGTTCCCGACCAGCATGGCTTCCCGGCTCATCAGATCGAACTGCTTGCCTTCTCGCACCGTGCCAACGCGCGCGCCAAAAAGCGCGAGTGCGCCGCCGATATAAATTGCCAGCAGCGCTAGGATGAAGGTGCCTCGCTCGGGATCCACCGCAAAGGCGTGGACGCTGGTCAATATGCCGGAGCGGACGAGAAACGTTCCAACCATCGACATGGCGAACGCCAGCACGGCAAGCATGACGGTCCATGCACGCAAAGCGTCGCGCGCGGATAGGACATTGGTGCTGTGGAGCAGCGCCGTCGCAGCCAGCCAAGGCATGAGCGAGGCGTTTTCGACGGGATCCCAGAACCACCAGCCGCCCCATCCCAGCTCATAATAAGCCCAGTACGAACCCGCTGTGATGCCAAGCGTGAGAAGAACCCAAGCGCCCAGCACCCATGGGCGCATCGCGCGAGCGAATTCGGCGTCCACGCGACGGGTGAGCAGCGCGCCGACAGCGAAGGAAAACGCAACCGAGAGGCCGACATATCCGAGATACAGCGTAGGGGGATGAAACGCGAGACCAGGATCTTGCAGCAAGGGGTTGAGCCCCTGCCCGTCTGCCGGCGCGGGATTCAAACGGGCAAAGGGATTGGAAGCAAACAGAAGAAAGGCGTAAAATCCAAGGCTGATCGCCGCCTGCGCGCCCAATGTCGCGACATGAGTCGCACGGTCCAGCTTACGTTCGAGCAGCGCGACAACAGCGCCCGCCATACTCATCACGCTCACCCACAGGAGCATCGACCCCTCGTGATTGCCCCATGTGCCCGCGAGCTTGTAAAGCCACGGCTTCATGGAGTGACTGTTTGCCGCGACGAGCAGTACCGACATGTCCGAACGCAGGAAGAGGGTAATCAACAGGACGAACGACAGGAGCGTCAGTCCGCCCTGAACGATCGCGACAGGCCTCACCAAACCGCCTGTAGGATTGTTCGGATCTTTCACAGCTGTCCATGCGAGAACCAGTTGCAAACAGGCAAGCGCCGCCGCGAGCCAGAGCGCTGCAAGACCAGCTTCCGCGATCACGGATTGGCAGCCTTCACCTGATGCGTCTCCGCGTCATAGCTGATACCTTCCATCTCGCGCGGCATATATCGCTCATCATGCTTGGCCAGAAGGTTGGTCGCCTGAAAGGTTCCGCGCTCGTCAAACGCGCCTTCCGCGACCACTCCTGAGCCTTCGCGAAACAGGCTCGGCGCGATCCCCTGGAAGCGGGCCGGCACAGTTCCTTTTCCGTCACTGACGACAAAATCGATCGCGACCCCGTCCTGCGCGCGCTTGAGGCTGCCTGGCACAACCATACCGCCAAGACGAATGGCGCGGCCCGGCTCGACGCTCGCCGCCTTCGCTTCGCTAGGCGTGTAGAAATAGGCCGCACGGTCCTTCAAGGCAGATACCGCAAGCACGCCGGCACCGATCAGCGCAGCCAGCGCTACCACGACCAGCATGAGCCGCTGGTGCTTTCCTCTTACCATTATAGCCATTAATCCCGCCGCTGCCCCTGTTCGGCTCGCGTTTCCGCCACGCGGGCAGAGCGCACGGCAAAGACCGTCGTCAAGGCCGTAGCGCCCAGCGTGATCGCATAAGCAAGGGTGACAAATGGCCAGGGATTCATAGGGAGCAGCCTTCAACCTCGGGCCATTCGGCGCTGACGCGCCTCTGCCTTATTAAGAGCCAGGATCGTTCGCATCCGCAGAAGCACGATCGCACTAAACCACAGCGAGAATCCGACGACGGTCAATCCTAACGGCCAGAGCATCGAAGCGTCGATACTGCTTCCTCGCACAGAGATGCTTTCGCCCTGATGAAGCGTGTTCCACCACGTGACCGAAAGCTTGATGATCGGCAGGTTGATCGTGCCGACCAGCCCGAAGATGGCCGTCACGCGGCTGACACCGCCTTCTTCGCTGCGCTCCGCGCTCGACCTGGCCAGCGCAATATAGCCGATATAGAGAAAAAGCAGGATCAGCATGGACGTCATGCGCCCGTCCCACTCCCAGTAAGTCCCCCAGGTGGGCCGCCCCCAGAGCGATCCCGTCACCAGACAGATCGCGGTGAAAAGCGCACCCGGAACCGCGACGGCGCGCCCCGCGACCGCAGCAAGGGGGTGCCTCCAGACCAGTTGCATGACTGCCGCGATGGCAATGCCGCTCCATCCGCCCATACCGAGCCAGGCGGCCGGCACATGAATATAGAGAATGCGAGCACTCTCGCCCTGAAGGTAATCGGCAGGCGCCAGGAAAAGCCCCGCACCGCAGCCGAGCACGATAAGGAGCAGGCCGCCCCAAAGCAGCCAGGGCGTCAATGGCCTCGCGATCGAGAGGAAGCGCCGGGGATTGGCGAGCACATGCATCGCTTCCCCTTTAAGGGCTACGATCCTCCGTGGGAAGCCTCACATCGGTCCGTAACATGCGCGGTTTTCAGCGATTTGCCATTTTTCATGACAATGGGGCGACAAAGTTTGCAAGCGCTCCTATATGCGCCGGGACGGAGACGCGGAAATAGCCTTCCGCACGATTCTCCTGTCAGCGACTTGGAGATGCAGGAAGTCATGGGTTTCATCCCGAGCGAGGCTGAATTGGCCATGGACGCGCAAATGTTGGTCACCCATCCGTTTGACGACGACAAGCTCCGTGAGGAATGCGGCATTTTCGGAGTCTATGATGCCGAGGGCGCGGCGGCGATGGTCGCGCTTGGTCTGCACGCCCTTCAGCATCGGGGACAGGAAGCCGCGGGCATCACAAGCTGGGATGGCCGGACCTTTCACAGCCACCGTGCGATGGGCCATGTGGCCGGCAACTTTGATCGGGACGAGGTTATTCGCGGCCTGGCGGGCAACATTGCCTGCGGCCATGTCCGTTATTCGACGACCGGCGAGACATCTGTCCGCAATGTCCAGCCGCTCTATGCCGATCTATCCTCCGGCGGTTTTGCAATCGCGCATAACGGAAACATTTCCAACGCGATGACGCTCAAAAAGGCGTTGGTCCGCGATGGCGCGATCTTCCAGTCGACCAGCGACACCGAAGTCATCATTCATCTCGTCGCGCGCTCCCATTACCGGACGCTGCTGGATCGGTTTATCGACGCACTGAAGCAGGTCGAGGGAGCCTATTCCCTCATCTGCCTGACCAGCGAAGGCATGATCGCCTGCCGCGATCCACTCGGCATCCGTCCGCTCGTGATGGGGCGCCTGGGTGAGTCCATTATCTTCGCATCCGAAACAGTCGCCTTCGATGTCGTGGGCGCGGAATATATTCGCAGCGTCGAGCCGGGCGAACTCATCGTCGTGACACAGGGGGGCGAGATTCGCTCGCACCGCCCTTTCACCGAAACGCGCGCACGCCCCTGCATTTTCGAGCATGTTTATTTTTCGCGACCGGATTCCATTGTCGATGGGAGCAGCGTCTACTCAGTGCGCAAGGCAATCGGCGCTCAGCTTGCGATCGAAAGCCCGATAGAGGCGGATTACATTATTCCGGTGCCGGACAGTGGCGTGCCCGCCGCGCTTGGCTACGCCCAACAGGCGAACATACCATTCGAGCTCGGCATCATTCGCTCTCATTATGTGGGCCGCACCTTCATTCAGCCGGGTGACAAGGTTCGGCATCTCGGTGTGAAGCTCAAGCACAATGCCAACCGCGCGCTGATTGCAGGCAAACGCATCATCCTTATCGACGATTCAATCGTTCGCGGCACGACCAGCCTAAAAATCGTTCAGATGATGCGTGAGGCCGGCGCTAGCGAAGTGCATATGCGTATCGCGAGCCCGCCCACACGTCACAGCTGCTTCTACGGCGTCGATACGCCGGAGCGCGCAAAGCTGCTGGCCCACAAGATGGATGTCGCGCAAATGTGCGCCTTCATTCATGCTGACAGCCTGGCCTTCATATCGATCGACGGCCTGTACAAGGCGCTGGGCGAAGCAGGTCGCGACAGCCAGAATCCCTATTATTGCGACGCCTGTTTCACCGGTGACTATCCCACTCGCCTCACCGATTTCGACGAAACGATAGAGGTCAACCAGCTTGAGCTTCTTCGCGAGCGAGTTGCCTGAACTTTCCTGAAAGCGTTTCCATGACCGACACTGCTCGCAAGCCTCTTATGGGGCGTCTCGCCCTTATCACCGGTGCAAGTCGCGGCATCGGCGCGGAAACCGCCAAGGCGCTGGCCGCAGAAGGCGCGCATGTGGTACTTGTTGCGCGGACAAGCCAGGACCTTGAGAAAATCGAGGACGAGATCCACGCCGCCGGCGGGTCGGCAACCATTGCGCCGCTTGACCTCGTGGAGGCGGAAAGTATCGGGAAGCTCGCTCAGGCGATTTCCGGTCGCTGGGACGCGCTCGATATCCTCGTCATCAATGCGGCGACTCTTGGCTCGCTGGCTGCAGTACCCGCGATCGACGTCAAGGAATTCGCACGTCTGTTGACGCTTAATATCGCGGCTCCGCAGGCCCTGATCGCTGCGTTCGACCCCTTGCTACGCGCCAGCGGCGATGCGCGCGTGATCTCGCTCTCTTCCGGCGTAGCGCCCCAGCCCCGTGCCTATTGGGGTGCTTATGGCGCCTCCAAGGCTGCACTGGACAATCTCGTAGCGGCTTACGGACAGGAAGTACGGAACATCACGAAGGTGCGCACGCACATCGTCGATCCCGGCCCAACGCGTACCGCAATGCGCGCACGCGCATATCCCGGCGAAGACCCGGCGAGCCTCAAGACGCCCGGTGTGGTGGCGCAAGCAATCGTCAATCTCGTCATCGCCGATACGCCAGATGGCTATCGACTGGATCTGCCGAAATAATCCGCAGGTCTTAGAGGCCGCGAAAGATCAGCTCCACAAATCCTTGATTTTAGTGAAGAAGCTGCTTGAGGCGGGACATTCGTCTCCCGTCTCCAGAGATCGAAATTCCTCAAGCAATTCCCGCTGGCGGGCAGTCAGGTGTGTGGGTGTCTCCACTTCGACCTGAACAACCAGATCACCCTGCCCTCGCCCGTTAAGCACCGGCATACCAACACCGCGCTGACGGATCTGCTTACCTGACTGGATACCCGCAGGAATCTTGATCTCATGCCCCTCCTGCGCACCAAGTGCAGGGACGGTCACCGATCCTCCCAGAGCCGCTAGGGTGAAGCTGATCGGCACCTTGCAGAAAAGATTAGTGCCCTCGCGCTCGAAAATCGCGTGCCGCCGGACATGCAGGAAAATATAAAGGTCGCCGGGCGGGGCTCCGCGTGGCCCTGCTTCGCCTTCGCCGGACAGGCGAATACGCGTCCCTTCATCGACGCCGGCGGGAATAGCGACCTCAAGCCGCTTGGCCTTGTCGACACGCCCTTCGCCGCGACACGATCGGCAGGGCGACTTTATCCGCTGCCCTGCACCATGACAGGCTGGGCAGGTCCGCTCGACGACAAAGAAGCCTTGCTGAGCGCGCACTTTGCCATGCCCGCCACAAGTCGAGCAGGTTTCGACGCTGGTTCCTGGCTCAGCGCCTGTGCCTTTGCAGGGTTCACAAGCGGCCGAGACCTCAACCTCAATGGACGTATTCTTGCCATAGAACGCGTCTTCGAGAGAGATTTCTAGATCATAGCGCAGGTCTGCGCCACGCCGAGCTTCTTGTCGGCCGCCGCCAAATCCCGCATTGCCGAAGATCGTTTCGAAGATATCGCCGATATCGGAAAAGCCGCCATTGCCGCCGCCGAAGCCTCCACCGCCCATTCCACCCTGCTGAAATGCGGCGTGGCCGAAGCGATCATACGCCGCGCGCTTCTGCGGATCCTTAAGGCACTCGTAGGCCTCGCCGATGGCTTTGAACTTAGCTTCGCTGTCCTTGCAGCCCGGATTGCGGTCCGGATGAAATTGCATGGCCAGCTTGCGATAGGCAGTCTTTATTGTGCCTGCATCCGCTGTCCGCTCGACCGACAACAACTCGTAATAGTCGACTTCTGCACTCATCCAACAACCGCCCGCTGAAGAAGTTGCCCGGGCAATTCGCCCGGGCAACTCATATCGTTCAAGGTCTTAAGCCTTGTTTCCTTCGTCGACTTCCGAAAACTCGGCATCGACCACATCATCATCTGCCTTTGGCGCTCCTTCAGAAGCCGGAGACGCAGCCGCAGCCTGCTCCTTTTCATAGATCGCCTGACCGAGCTTCATGGCTACCTGCGCGAGTTCCTGCGCCTTGTCCTTCATGGCCTCGGCATCGCCGCCCTCAATGGCACTCTTCGTCGCGGCAATCGCCGTCTCGATCTCGCCCTTGAGATCAGCTTCGATCTTGTCGCCATGCTCGGCCAGCTGACGCTCCGTCGTGTGAACAAGACTCTCGGCATTATTCTTTGCCTCGGCGCCTTCACGCCGCTTCTTGTCCTCTTCCGCAAAGCGCTCGGCGTCCCGGACCATCTGCTCGATGTCCGCGTCCGAAAGACCGCCGGAAGCCTGGATGCGGATCTGCTGTTCCTTGCCAGTTCCCTTGTCCTTCGCGGACACGTTCACGATGCCATTGGCGTCGATGTCGAACGTGACCTCGATCTGCGGCACGCCGCGCGGCGCGGGTGGAATACCGACAAGGTCGAACTGACCCAGCAGCTTATTATCTGCCGCCATTTCACGCTCGCCCTGGAAGACGCGTATCGTCACGGCTTGCTGATTGTCATCGGCGGTCGAATAGACCTGGCTCTTCTTAGCGGGGATCGTGGTGTTGCGGTCGATCATGCGGGTGAACACGCCACCCAACGTCTCGATGCCGAGCGACAGCGGCGTCACGTCGAGCAACAGCACATCCTTGACATCGCCCTGGAGAACGCCGGCTTGAATGGCCGCGCCCATGGCGACAACCTCATCCGGGTTCACGCCCGTGTGCGGCTCCTTGCCGAAGAAGTCCTTCACGGCCTCGCGCACCTTGGGCATACGGGTCATGCCGCCCACCAGCACAACTTCGCTGATGTCGCTGGCGGAAACGCCCGCATCCGCCAGAGCCTTCTTGCAGGGCTCCATCGTCCGCTTGATGAGGTCAGCAACGAGGCGCTCCAGATCGGCGCGGGTGATCGACTTCACCAGATGCTTCGGACCATTGGCGTCGGCCGTAATGAAAGGCAGATTGACTTCCGTCGTCTGAGCCGAGCTGAGCTCGATCTTGGCCTTTTCAGCTGCTTCCTTCAGCCGCTGGAGTGCCAGCTTATCCTTGGTGAGATCGATACCTTCGACCTTCTTGAATTCGTCAGCCAGATACGCGACCAGCTTGGAGTCGAAATCCTCGCCGCCCAGGAAAGTGTCGCCGTTGGTCGACTTCACCTCGAACACGCCATCGCCAATCTCGAGGATCGAGATATCGAACGTGCCACCGCCGAGGTCATACACAGCGATGGTCTTGCCGTCCTGCTTCTCAAGGCCATAGGCAAGCGCCGCCGCCGTCGGCTCGTTGATGATGCGAAGGACTTCAAGTCCGGCAATCTGACCGGCGTCCTTGGTCGCCTGGCGCTGCGCGTCGTTGAAGTAAGCCGGAACCGTAATGACGGCCTGCGTGACCGTCTCGCCAAGATACGCCTCGGCGGTTTCCTTCATCTTCTGAAGCGTGAATGCAGAAATCTGGGACGGGGAATATTCCTTGCCGCCCGCCTTTACCCAAGCGTCGCCGTTCGGACCCTTGGCGATATCGTAAGGTACGAGTTCCATGTCCTTCTTGGTCAGCGGATCGTCGAAGCGGCGACCGATCAGTCGCTTCACCGCGTAGATCGTGTTGTCGCCGTTGGTCACGGCCTGACGCTTCGCAGGCTGGCCGACCAGACGCTCACCATCCTTGGCGAATGCGACAATGGAGGGCGTAGTACGTGCGCCTTCCGAATTTTCGATGACTTTGGGTTTGCCACCATCCATCACCGCTACGCAGCTATTGGTCGTGCCAAGATCAATACCAATTACTTTTGCCATCTATGCCCTCGTAACCCCAAAAGTTTCAGCGGTTTGCGGGGAAATTCGCTCATTTGAGCCGATCCTCCGCCGCATAAGTCTCGGCCGATATAGGGCGGCTTTCTCTTGGCACAAGTCACCGGGGAGACTAGGCGCGGAGAGATTGTTTCACATCGTGACGGAGGCAACGCCATGCGCCTTGCACTTGCTTTTCCTACTCTTGCCTTCACGGGGCTGGTGCTTGCCGGTTGCGAGGACAAGCCTTTGTATGTCGACAAGGCCTGGGTACGGCTCAACGCAAATGCCGAGGCGCCGGCCGCCGGTTATTTCACGATCCATGGCGGTTCATCGCCGGTCACCCTGCGCGATGTGACGACCGATGGCGCGGTGCGTGTGGAGATGCATGACAGCCAAATGAAAGACGGGATGATGAGCATGACACCCATTAAAACCGTCGATGTTGAAAAGGGTCAGACAGTAACCTTCTCGCCGGGCGGAAAACATCTCATGCTCTGGTCGATCAACCCGACCGTGGTCGCCCAAGGCAAGATCACGCTGACGTTCATCTTCTCGAACGGCGACCGGATTTTGGTTGATGCGCCGATTACCAAGCCGGCCGGCGGAGCGGGCGCGGCCGGAAACCACATGGCGGATCATACGGGTCACTGATCTCGGGTTCTTCCTCCAAATCAGAACCAGAGGCGAACTCCCGCAACAACGCTCAGCCCGCCGACATCTTCTCCATAGGCGCGGGCAAAGCGGGCAGTGCTACCTAGCTTGCGCTCCCAGTGAACCCCCAGGTAGGGCGCGAACTCGCGGGCAAACTCGTAGCGCACGCGCGCGCCCAGCTCAACGGAACTGATCCCGGAGCCCAGACGCAGCAACTCAATATCCTGTGCCGAAAAATTCAACTCCACTGCAGGCTGCAGGATCACTCGCTGCGAGAGGCGTAGATCATAGTTCGCTTCCGCTCGCCCGGTCAGCTCACCCTTATTGGAAAGGAACATCTCCCCTTCCACCTCAAACCAGTAAGGCGCAATTCCTTCCACAGCGAGAACGGCATGAGTGCGCATGGGGCGCGGACGAAAATCCTGCCGCAGTCCTGCCCTTAGGTTAAACCACGGATCGAGCGCGTGACTCCAGCCGACTTGCGCTTCGGCGTTGTCGAGATCACCATTCGCGCCACGTTCGCCTCTCGTCTTGAACGCAAGACGATCCAGGTCGCCGCCCGTCCACCCCTCCACTTCCCACGCGTAGCCCTGGCGCCCGCCATGAGAGCGCCATTCCAGGCGATCGATCATGAGCATGGACGCGCCCATACCGCCTGACTCGTGGCGCAGCGCTTCGCGCGCCTTTGCCATGTCAGCGAAGTCGTAGAACCTGTCGGCGGCATGATCGTCAGGTACAGGCGGAGGAGCCGTGCTCTCAGCCGCCGGGTCTGGCATCGACATAACGTGACTGTGATGGGCGTCATGGTCCTGCGCGAGAGCGCGGCTAGAGAATGTAACCAGCAGTAGAACGAAGGCGAGCAGGCTTCTCATGCTGAAGCCCCGTCATGGCGCACCGTTACGACCCGAAACATGCCGGCGTGCATGTGGAGCAGCATATGGCAGTGAAAAGCCCAGTCCCCCAGCGCATCGGCCGTGAGGTCGAAGCTTAGCTTGGCACCGGGCAGCACATTAACCGTATGTTTGCGAGGCTGGCGCTCTCCCGCGCCATTCACCAGTTCGAAAAAATGGCCATGAAGATGAATGGGGTGCGGCATCATGGTGTCGTTGATGAGCGTCACACGCACCCGCTCGTTGTGCCGGAAGGCAAGCGGCTCGGGATTCTCACTCAGCTTCACACCGTCGAAGGACCACATATAGCGTTCCATGTTGGCGGTGAGATGCACCTCCAGCGTGCGCGTCGGTGTTCGTTGGTCGGGTGATGGCTCGGCTGCCTTCAGGTGAGCATAAGTGAGGACGCGATGACTGACGGCTTCCAGACCGGTCGGCCGGTCTGCCATGCGATCCACCGGCGCAGGCGCAACAGTTGCCACCCCCGGCCCCAATTGCAGACCGGGAGGCGCCAACGACTTGTCGCGCATCTTCATACCCCCATGAGCATCATGAGAAGGAGCCGCCGCCGCCCCGGTCGGGTCATGAGCACTGTGTGACATGTCCATCCCGGCCATATCCATGCCGGGCATATTCATCGTGGACATGCCCATGCCCATGTCCTTCATGGTGAGCAGAGGGCGCTTGCGCAGAGGGACCATTGCTGCGGTCATCCCGGGCCGGGGCGCAAGCGTAGCTCGACAGAGACCCGACCGGTCAATGGCCTCCGCAATGATCGCGAACGGCCGTGCCTCCTGAGGCGTGACGATTACGTCATACGTCTCGGCAATGGCGATTTGAATCTCGTCCGTTTCGACCGGCTCAATATCCTGACCATCTGCCTGAACCACTGTCATTGCGAGTTCGGGCAAACGAAAATTGAAGTTGGTCATTGCGGACGCGTTTATGATCCTGAGTCGCACCCGCTCTCCCGGCGCAAATAGCCCTGTCCAGTTGGCGGCGCTGTCCTGCCCGTTGATCAGATAGGTGTAGGTGGAACCCGTCACATCCGAGATATCCGTGGGGTCCATGCGCATTCGACCCCATTCCATACGCTCGGCAAAGCTCTGGTCCCGTCCTGCAAACAGTCCGCCAACGGTTTGCTTCTGCCAGTTGAAATAGCCGCCCATCTGCTTGAGGCGGCGCAATTGCGTATGAGGATGGACGGGGCTCCAGTCGGAAAGCAGCAGAATATGCTCGCGATCATAAGATACTCGATCGATGCCCGCCGGATCGATGACGAGTGGACCGAAGAGCCCCATCGCCTCCTGCATATTACTATGGCTGTGATACCAGTATGTGCCCGCTTGGCGGACGGGAAAATCATAGTCGAACGTCTGACCAGACCGAATACCCGGAAAACTGATGCCGGGCACGCCGTCCATCTGAAAAGGCAGAATCAGTCCGTGCCAGTGGATCGAGCTATCTTCCTCCAGCCTGTTAGTAACAGACAGGCGGACCTGCTGACCCTCCCGTAGCCGAATGAGCGGCCCCGGCATCGTCCCATTCACCAGCACCGCATGAGCCGCGCGTCTGCCTATCCGGACATGACGGCTCTCTATATCAAGCCGTAGGTGGTCGCCCGAAAGAACCTCACTGCCCTCTCCGCTGCCCTGCGTCCCTGGCGCTGCCCAGCCGGGGAACGCGCCATTCAAACCTGCCAAGCCAGCGAACAACGATGTACCGCGCAGGACAGTGCGACGGTCAGCCAATCGCGAAAGCATGACTAATCTCCGTTCAGCGAAGAGCACCGGAATACTGGCGCACATGGTGGGGCCATATGCCAGAATCATGCGTGGTGAAACTGCGCTTGGCGCGAGGATATCTAGGAAACGTCGTATCAACTACGACCATCCGGATCCTCATTCACATAACGGATCTACGGATGATTGGTGGAGCCGAGGGGGATCGAACCCCTGACCTCTACACTGCCAGTGTAGCGCTCTCCCAGCTGAGCTACGGCCCCGAACCAACAGCATGCCGGGCTGGACCGGCACTGCGAGGCGCAGCCTTTATGTCAGGCTACGTCTCGCTGCAAGAGTAAAACTTGGGGTGGCCAAAAGCCCCCCAAAGACTCAGTTTTCTTCGTCTTCTCCATCCGACGCGTCGACGCCGAGATCGTCGTCTCCGCCCAGATCCACGTCATTGTCTGGCGAGGCTTCACCCTCATCCACATCAATATCGATGTCGAGATCGTCGTTGGCCTGCGTATCCTCGCTACCACTGCCAGCAGCCGCCTTCTGCGGCAGCTCCTCATAAGGCAGCGGCTGTTTGGACTTCAGGACTGGCTCGGGTGTCCAGACGTTGCCGCACTCGATGCACGTGACCGGCTCGTCCTTGCCGAGATCATAAAAACGCGTTGCGCATTTGGGGCAGGTGCGCTTGGTACCCCATTCAGGCTTCACCATGTGTCGCCTCTTGTCCTTCATAACGAGCGGAAAGAAAAAATCCGGCTTCCGGGAATACCCTCGGCCTCAAAGTGTCGGGCGCCTTGCCATAGCGGATCGGCCCTGTCAAAAGCCGCACGCACTTTTTCCAGCCTTTTCTGCCATGGCTGACCCTGACCCTGGATGATCTAATGACGCACTCGACCGCGAAGCCCGCAACCTTCCGGCCCGCCCACGCACTGCGAGGAACCGTGCGCGTTCCTGGCGACAAGAGCATTTCCCATCGCTCGCTTATGCTCGGCGCGCTGGCTGTGGGGGAGACGCGCATTGAGGGATTGCTGGAAGGCGAGGACGTGCTCGCCACCGCGGCGGCGATGCGCGCGATGGGCGCGACGATCGCACGCGACAGTCAAGGCACATGGCTGGTGAGCGGCGTAGGCGTAGGGGGTCTCCTCCAGCCGGAAACCGCGCTCGACATGGGCAACAGCGGCACCTCCACGCGACTGTTGATGGGGCTGATCGCCAGTCATGCCATTACAGCGACGTTCACAGGCGATGCGTCGCTGAGCAAGCGGCCAATGGGGCGCGTCACCGAACCGCTCGGCCTCATGGGCGCGGATTTCTCGACCTCGCCGGGCGGGCGTTTGCCACTCACCATGCGTGGCATTTCGCCGGCTGTACCCATCGAGTATCGTCTCCCCGTCGCATCTGCCCAGGTCAAGTCGGCGATACTGCTCGCAGGACTCAACACACCCGGCGTCACCACGGTCATCGAACCGGTGCCAACGCGCGATCATAGCGAGCGGATGCTTGCTGGCTTCGGCGCGGACTTGACGGTGGAAACCGATCGCGAGGGCGCGCGCGTTATCCGCCTTCATGGACCTGCGGAACTGAGGCCTCAGCACATCGTCGTTCCGGGAGACCCCTCCTCCGCCGGCTTCCCCGTCGTGGCGGCGCTCATTACGCCGGGTTCGGATATTACTGTCCAGAATGTTGGCCTCAATCCCACTCGGGCCGGACTTTTCTCCGTTTTGCAGAGCATGGGCGCTGATCTGGTCTTCATCAATGAGCGCGTGGTGGGGGGCGAACCCGTCGCCGACATTCGGGTAAGACACAGCCTCCTCTCAGGGGTCGATGTGCCCCCGGACATCGCGCCGAGCATGATCGACGAATTCCCAATCCTCTTTGTCGCCGCCGCCTTCGCCAAAGGAACGACCCGGACGAGTGGCCTTGACGAGTTGCGCGTGAAGGAGTCGGATCGGCTCTCGCTTATGGCGCAGGGACTGGCCCGACTCGGCGTAAATGTGAGCGAGAGTGAGGATGGCCTGACGATTCATGGCTCGGGGGGAGGACAACTGCCCGGCGGTGAGACGCCCCCTGTGATAGAATCTTCGCTCGACCATCGAATCGCCATGAGCTTCGCGATCGCGGGCCTCGGCACGCGAGGAGGCCTGATCGTGGACGACATGAGCCCGGTGGCAACGAGCTTCCCGATCTTCGAGGCCATGCTAGGTGACCTCGGCGCGATCGAACCCGTGTCATGACAGTGATCGCCGTGGATGGGCCGGCAGCATCCGGCAAGGGCACGATCGCGCGCGCGCTGGCGTTGCATTATGGCTTGCCCCACCTCGACACCGGCCTTCTCTACAGAGCTGTGGGCGTAACAGTAGCGCGTGCCGGGCTGGACCCGGACAATGAGGCAAATGCGACCGAGGCGTGCGACTTTCCGGACGCGCTTTTGGGCGAGCCTGAGCTTAGAAGCGAGGAAGCGGGCGCGCTGGCCTCTCGCGTATCGATACATCCGGCGGTCCGCACGGCGCTACTGGAGCGGCAACGCGCCTTTGCGGCCCAGCCGGGCGGCGCAGTGCTCGATGGACGTGACATTGGCACGGTTATCGCACCGGAAGCGGACGCAAAGCTCTTCGTGACCGCAAGCGTGGACGCACGCGCCGCCAGACGCCATATCGAAGATCCCGCACGCACGCTCGAAAGTTTGAGAGAAGACTTGGCCGCTCGTGATGCGCGCGACACGAATCGCTCCAATGCCCCGCTTCGGCAGGCAGATGGCGCGGACTTGCTAGATACGAGCAATTTGACTATAGGCGCCGCCATCCAAAGCGCGATCGCGCTGGTGGATGCTCGACTGGAAGGTCGCCGTTAGGGTGGCTCGCCGAGGCGCTTCGCGTTGCGAGGCGCCCTTTTCGCTTTCCTCTCCCGAGCCTTCCCCAGCGCGTAACGTGCGCGGATGCTTGCAATGGCATGGGGCCGTGTGGGCAGTTTGGCCGAAAGACCGCCGGACACAACCGGCTGGCCAGCAATGACTCAAGGACTTTCTCTCTATGGCCTCTACGGCATTTCCTTCGCGCGATGATTTTGCCGCGCTTCTCAACGATTCTCTTGGTGGTGCCGACGGCGGCTTTGAAGGCCGCGTGGTCAAGGGCACCGTCACCGCCATCGAAAACGACATGGCTGTCATCGATGTCGGCCTCAAGAGCGAGGGCCGTGTTGCCCTCCGCGAGTTCGCCGCCCCCGGCCAGAAGGCTGATCTGAAGGTTGGCGATGAAGTCGAAGTTTATGTCGATCGCGTCGAAAACAGCATCGGCGAAGCGATGCTCTCGCGTGACCGCGCCCGCCGCGAAGCCGCGTGGGACAAGCTGGAAAGCGAGTTCACCGAGAGCGCGCGCGTTGAGGGTGTCATCTTCGGCCGCGTCAAGGGTGGCTTCACTGTCGATCTCGACGGCGCCGTGGCGTTCCTGCCGGGCAGCCAGGTCGATATCCGTCCGGTGCGCGACGTCACGCCGCTCATGGACATCCCTCAGCCCTTCCAGATCCTCAAGATGGATCGTCGTCGTGGCAACATCGTCGTGTCGCGCCGCGCGATCCTGGAAGAGACCCGCGCCGAGCAGCGCAGCGGCCTCATTCAGACCCTGTCCGAAGGGCAGATCATCGAAGGCATGGTCAAGAATATCACTGACTATGGCGCTTTCGTCGATCTGGGCGGTATCGATGGCCTGCTCCATGTCACCGATCTAAGCTACAAGCGGATCAACCACCCGAGCGAGATGATCAACATCGGCGACACCGTTCGCGTTCAGATCATCCGTATCAATCGCGACACGCAGCGCATCAGCCTCGGCATGAAGCAGCTTGAGAGCGATCCGTGGGAAGGCGCGAGCGTCAAGTACCCGGTCGGCGCCAAGCTGCACGGCCGCGTCACCAACATCACCGAATATGGTGCGTTCGTCGAGCTGGAGCCGGGGATCGAAGGCCTCGTCCACGTTTCGGAAATGTCCTGG
>PJTZ01000248.1_pt1 | contig 17244 bp, 15 predicted proteins | sample 1512131 | NCBI WGS metagenome assembly PJTZ01 (sample SAMN08177679, study PRJNA422409) | Soil metagenome, whole genome shotgun sequencing project. | reverse complement strand
GGTTATTAATTATTTCTTTTAACAAAAATTAACAAGAGATTGGTGTACTTTAGCACCGAGAAAATAGAATAAATGAAGCGCTTACTATATTTAATAACATTTACACTAGTTTTCGGAGGGCAACCATTATTCGCTCAAATCCAAGGAAACAACCCGATTAACCTAAACGACCCTGATGACATCAGCTATTTAGATCCTAAAAATTACATTATCGGCGGCGTACGGGTTTCTGGCACGGAGTATCTGGATAACGATGTATTGATTACTATTTCTAAGCTTGTAGTCGGTCAATATATCGAGATCCCTGGCGAAGAAACGGCAAATGTCATCAAAACTTTAATGGCGCAAAACTTATTCGACGATGTACAATTATACGCTGATAGATTTCAAGGAGACAATGTCTATCTAGAGATTCGTGTTCGGGAACGTCCGCGTCTTACGCGCATTGATATTGAAGGTTTGAAAAAAGGAGAGAAAGAGGAGGTACAAAAACGCTTGAATACCAGTTCAGGTAGAATTGTCAACGAAAACCTCTTGAAAACGACTCGTTCCACTATCCAGAAATTCCTCCGGGAAAAGTCTTTCCTTTATCCGGAAATAGAAATTACTACTAAAAAGGACAGTGCTGAAGCGAACAACGAAATTGTTATTGCCAATGTTACCAAGAACAAAAAAATAAAGGTTCACCGTGTATATTTTGATGGAAACGAAGCATTTTCAGAACGCCAGTTACGCAAATATTTAAAAGGGGTAAAACCTCGTCGTTGGTATCGTATTTTTGGACCGGGTAAATTTAAAGACGACAAATACAAAGAGGCCAAAGAGAATTTAGTTGCCAAGATGCAAGACAAGGGGTATCGAGATGCCCAGATTCTTGTCGACAGCATTTCCCGTTATGACAATAATGAGGTGGATGTGCATATCAGCCTTCACGAAGGTCCTCGTTACTATATGGGTGATGTTCAATGGTCTGGCAACTCGAAATATACCGACTCTGTTTTGAACCTGTTGCTGGGAATGGAGAAAGGCGATGTATATAGCGAGGAGAAATTAAATACAAAGCTGATGGGGCCTACCCGGAACAGTGATGACATTAGTTCGCTATATCAAAACGATGGTTACCTTACTTTTGGCGCACAGCCTATTATTAAACGTATCTATAATGATACTGTAGATGTAGAAATTGTCTTAAATGAGGGAAAACAATTCACTATTAACAATGTCATCGTCAAAGGAAACGATGTCACGAATGATCGCGTGGTATTACGTTCCATTTATTCCAAACCGGGACAAAAATATTCCCGCGAGCTGATTATGCGCAGTATCCGTGAAATTTCCCAATTAGGTATGTTTGATGAACAGAAAATCCAACCTGACATTCCACAATCGTCCATGAACTACGAAGAAGGCACAACGGATCTTGTATTCAACGTTGCTGAAAAGCCGTCTGACCAAGTAGAACTTTCGGGCGGATATGGTGCCGGACAGGTAATCGGTACATTGGGGTTAACATTCAATAACTTTTCCACAAGTAACCTTTTCAAAAAAAATGCTTGGAAACCGCTTCCGCGTGGAGATGGACAAAAGTTAAGTATTCGTGGCCAAACGTCCGGAAAAAGATACCAATCGTATAGCTTCTCTTTCTCTGAGCCATGGTTAGGTGGCAAGAAACCGATTTATTTTGGTTTGAGCGCGTATACCTCTAATTCCTCCCCCTATGGGTTTAATCCCTACACAGGTCGGCAAATGGTAGAAGATGACGAACTGAGCCGTATTTGGATGACAGGGGTTACTGCTACATTAGGTAAGCGACTGCAATGGCCTGATAACTATTTTCAGGTCAACACATCGTTGTCTTTCCAACGTTACAAATTACAAAATTATCCCAGCTACTTTTTATTTGACAACGGTACAGCGTATAATATAAACATCACCCAGGAAATTAGCCGAAATTCGGTAGATGCGCCGATATATCCTACTTCGGGTTCACATTTCAAATTCTCCGTGCAGTTGACGCCGCCATATTCTGGTTGGAACAATATCGATTATCAAAATTCTCCTCCAGAAGTAAGATATAAATGGACAGAATACCACAAATGGAAATTTGATAGTCAATGGTATACGAGAATTGTTGGAAAATTGGTCTTGAAAAGCCAGGCACAATTTGGTTATTTGGGTAATTACACCAATAGGACAGAAACTTCCACTTTCGAGCGCTTTAAGCTCGGTGGCGATGGTATGATGGGCTTTGACTTCCTACAGGGATCAGAAATTATCGCTATGCGAGGTTACGCGAACGGTACTATTATCCCTGAATCTACAGGTTCACAAGATAACGGCATAACGAGAGCCATCAACTCCGGTAGCCCTATCTATGCAAAATATCAATTGGAACTTCGCCACCCTGTTATGTTAAATGAGCAGGCAACCGTATTTGTTCTAGCGTTTGCAGAAGCAGGGAATACTTGGAATAAATTCGATGAAGTAAATCCATTTAAAATGCGTCGTTCAGCCGGTATAGGGGCACGTATCTTCCTACCCATTTTTGGTATGTTGGGTATAGATTATGGTCATGCATTTGATCCGATCCCTGGCTTACAGCCCAGCGCATGGAAACAGAACTTTACTTTCAGTATATTACAAAACATGGGTGGCTTTTAAACTTTTTGGAACTATAATTGTCCTAAAATTTAGAGAAATAAGTAGCTATTGGAATAGACATTTCGTTTGAATAAAAAAGTACTCCATAAGCGTAAAGATAAAAAGCGTGCAGTAATGCGCATAAAATTTAAAAGTATATGAAAAAGGTAATATTTGTCATCAGTTTGATTGTAGCTTCAGTAACCCTAGCTTCCGCTCAGCGTTTGGCTTATGTAGATTCTGAATATATTTTAAAACACATCCCCGAATATACCACGGCTCAAAAGCAATTGGATGATCTTTCTACAAAGTGGCAAGCCGAGGTCGATAAGCAGTATGAGGAAATTGAAAAGCTGTATCAAGCCTATCAAAATGACCAAGTATTGTTAAATGAAGATATGCGTCGTCGTAGAGAAGACGAAATTGTCAATAAAGAAAAACAAGTAAAGGATTTCCAGCGTCAAAAATTTGGCTTTGAAGGGGATCTTTACAAAGAAAGAATCCGTTTGATCCAGCCTGTTCAAGATCGCGTATCAAAGGCGATACAAGAACTAGCAAAAAGTGAAAGTTTGGATTTAATCTTGGATAAAGGTAGTGAGGTTGCCATCTTATTTGCAAACCCCAGCTTGGATAAAAGTAATGACATCATTACAAAATTAGGTTTAAAACCTAATCCTAGTTTGGCGAATTAATTTTTTTATTATACTTGTGACAAGAAATTACAATTAATTATTAACGTTATATTTTATAAAACAAAAAAGCGCATTGGTTGATAAAAGAGAACCAAGCAAAATGATTAAAATGAGAAGAATGAAAAATTTATTTAGAAGTGTAGCTTTAGTAGCGGTGGTATTTTTGGGCATACAGCATGTAAGTGCTCAACAAAAGATTGGTCATATCAATGCTGATGAAATTTTTCAGTTGACTCCTGAATTTAAAACGGCAAACGATCAGTTGAGAACATTAAACGATACGAAGACGAAAGAATTGCAGGGTATGTGGGAGGAGTTTCAAAAGAAACAAACAGAGGCGAATGAAAAGTATAGAAACCGCAGTGAAGCCAACAAGGAAACAGTTGATGCAGAATTACAGAGCCTAGGGCAGGAACTTCAAAGTATGGAGCAACGTATACAGGAAGTACAGCGTGTTGCACAGGAAGATCTAGGTAAAAAGCAACAAGAACTTTTGGCACCTATCCAAACAAAAGTAATGAATGCCATTAATGCTGTGGCTAAAGAAAAAGGATATGCTTATGTACTTGATACATCATCCGGAAACGTCATTTATTTTCAAGGTGGGGAAGATATCGCTATGGACGTACGTACAAAATTAGGTATTAGCCCAGACGCTAAACCAGTAACACCAGCCGTACCTACAGAACCTCAGCAATAATCGAACTTAACAAATAAACAAAGGATACCATTTAGGTCTCCTTTGTTTATTATATGGTAGTAGTTATGCTTAATTAAACTTATCCAATCCTATAAATAGCAAAAACGCACTATAATATTTTAATCCTTTACCTTCTAGTACTTTCCGCAACGTATTCAACGCTTTGGAACGGGCAAAATAGACATTGCTAGCTGTCGTACCTAATCTTTCACAAATCTCTTGCGTACTCAGCCCCTCTAAATATGTCAATCGAAAAACTTCCGCTTGTTGTTCAGGTAGTTTCTCTATTTCAACTATAAGAAGTTCCACAAGCTCCACAGAGATAATTCTGTTTAAAATATCAGTGTCAGAACTAGAAATTTCAGGAAGTTCATCCCCTTCTGAATTCAGTGGAAGAGTTGCTTTTCCAACATGATCAAAACAGGCATTACGGGTAGCCAAATAAAGAAAAGCTTTAATATTCTGCTCTGTTTTTACTTTTGCTCTTCCATTCCACAATTTGAAAAAAGAATCGGATACGATTTCTTCAGCGACATGCTTATCATGCGTAATGGTATAAGCGAAATAACGTAAAGAATGTCCATATTTCGACATGAAGTATTGTAATCCTACCTCTTTCACTGAACAAAAATCTACCAACTTTTTATCGGATATTTCCACTACGCAACGATTTCAAGATTTACAAATGAATTAATTTCATCTATTTATTTTTCTCTTATGGCTGATGAGAGCTCGAGTAAATAACCGAGCTTGCGAGCTCATCGAAGATAATCATTACCTCGTGGTTAATGATTATTTACATCTCGATTTTATAGTATTAAATATACAAAAAAAGAATTGGAAAAAGTTTTTTTTCCAATTCTTAATGGATAGTTATATGTGTTCAAAAGTTATCTCTGTGCATCAATCTTAACTTCTTCAATAAATTTCCCCTCCTCATCAAACATCTTGAAGGTAGCAAAACTACTATTGACTTCTACCTTCAGTATGTGATCGTTCTTATTGACAATAACCGGAAACCTTGTCGTGTTATCAGCCTTTTGAACAATATGGCGGTGCAAATGACCACTTAGCATAATCTGTGCGCCTGCTTCATTTAACAACGGTACAAACTTATCGGCAATATCCAATTCACCATGCCATCCGCCAAATGGAGGCATATGGCTGATAACAATTTTATATTTCGCCTTGGTATACATAGGTGATTGCAGCACTTCTTCCAACCATATGGCTTGTTCTGATCTATAGTTGTCCATGTCTACGATCCCATTATACTCAATATCAGAATCCGGCTTATCCTCCCCTGAATCCAACACCACAAAACAGACATCACCTATACTAAAAGCGTAGTATAACTTACCCGAGCTTGTGGGGAAGTATTGGCTAAACTCTGGTGCAAATGGGCCTCTTGTTTCATGATTGCCACGTGCGTAGTATATTGGAATCTCATCAGCAAAAAGAGCGGTCGCTGTGTCCAAAAATCCGCCAAACATTTGTTGCTCGCTTAACAGATTGTCTACCATATCCCCGTTGAAAACGATGAAATCGGTAGTTTTCAAATCCACCTGACCAATCAGATTTTTAAGAAGGTCGTTCCTGCCGTGGATGTCATTGACTACAGCAAAACTGATATTCTCTTTCGATCCGTTGGTCTTGAACCGCAGTGGTTCCTGTCGGTAAACATTCGTTGCGACGGTCTTGCCATATAGCACATCGGTTCCTTCATGTTTTAGCACCTCCTGACAATACACTCGATAGCGATAGATTGTATTAGGTTCTAAATTTGTCAATTTTACTTCATGTAATTTTCCCACTTTCTTGAAACCATCTTTGGAAGCGAAATATTTGGGGCGCGCTTCCTGATAGAAATGAGTTCCATCTTCCGGAGCCAACTCCACCCAGGCGATGGCAGGCTTATCACTTGTCCAGACAATAGAAACACTATTATCCGTCAAAGCCTGTAAGTAAGGTTTATGGTTTATACGGATATTTTCTTGTGCTATACCCGTGAGACCAAGCAATATACAGATACATATAATCAGGAAGGATTTAAAAAACTTAATCATACTATTTATATTTGGGGGTTATCATGGTGCTATTTTAATAATTTTTCCGTTTTCTTTCCGTATTGTTTCTCTATTGGTCTATTATTGTTACATAGGCCAGTTATCCGGGCGAATGTTTTCAGGTGACCGTACAAGGCATCTATTTTCCAACTCCCGCTTTTTTTATTTACACTTATTCACCATCAAGCTAATCGGCGACTCCCACGCGCTCCGTGTCGCGGTCGGCCAGATAAACGATATGTTTACGCTCGGGAAAAATAATATTTAAAAAGTTGATAAGATTTTCTTTGTCTCCAAAGAGGCGTCTAAAGCCTACATCAGTGGTCGGGTCGATAAATACCGGAACTTCTTTTTGTTGCTTCATAAGCATTGAACTTATTGTATCATAATCCTGATAATTATGAAGCAAACATCGTTAAATCTAAAAGTATTAGCCGCAGAATAAACGTTGATAGTCGTTTATGAGCGTTTAAAAACGGTTTCGGCGTAAAAAATAATCAGCTAAAAATCAGCTTATTAAATAAAATTTTCTTTTCGACCCCTACCAAACCACCCCCCATGGATAATATAAGGTATGGACGACAAAGAAATCCTGCGTCTCATAGAGAAGCTACAATCAAAAACAATCTCTCCCGAAGAACTCAAAAAACTTCGGGCACTATTGCATACAACAAACGATTCGAAAGCATTACTCGGATTAATGCGTGAAATGTATGAAGAAGTTTCAGTTGCCTCTGACGATATAACTTATAAAAATGAAGAAAAGACAAGAAAACGCTTAATCCAACGGATTCAGAAGGATAACTCTGTCACTAGAAAGCGAAACATTTTATATTACTGGGTGGCCGGTATAGCAGCTGTCGGACTTTTGTCATTAGGTTTCCTGTTTCTCCTTCAAAAACAAGAATCTACTCCGGCACTTAAATGGGTTATGGTTTCTACCCAGCACGGTGAGCGCAAAAAAATCACGCTGAGTGACGGCAGTACCATACAACTGAATGGTAACACCAAGTTATCGTATCTAAAGAAAAACTCAATCCCAATTCGTCTAGTCAAACTGGATGGAGAGGCTTTTTTCGACATTACTAAGGATGAAAGCAAGCCTTTTTTGGTGGTATCGAAAAAATTTACGACGCAGGTAGTTGGTACTTCTTTTAATATAGATACCGACATAGGAAAAACCGTTGAAGTAAACTCCGGAAAAGTAAATGTTTATGCTACGTCTGATAGTCAAGCACTAAAGCTGACTAGCGATGGGAGTGCAGAAAAAAAGAATGACATGCTCTCAATTCTCGAGAAAACGACACGCGGAAAGGTCAGCTTATTGCCTGGAGAGAAAGCATATCTAAACGATTCTAATAAATGGGAAGTATCGGCTTATCATCATAAAAATTGGCTCGACAATGAACTGGTATTCTTAAATGAACCCCTTCCTCGAGTTCTGAAAAAGGCTTATAGAAATTATGGCGATTCTATAGCGATAGACTCTGCTTTTGCTAACACGAATATGACAATTACTTTCAAAGGAAAGAAAATAGAACAAGTTTTAAATACTTTAGTCGAATTAAGCAATGGAAAATTAACACGAGACCCAACAACAAAAATTTGGAAAATATCGAAAATAGATAATTAAAAAAACCGGAAGTGCCAGGCATTTCCGGTTCCTTTCAGCAGATACCATTAGTGCGCCTGAGAAACTTACTGATGGCATCCCGAGTATCAACAAAGTATTGACCTTTATTAATTATGCAAAGATGCGAAAAAAAAGACACAATCATTGTATCCCTAAATTCATACAGATTATGCGTATATCTTTTGTACTCTCCTACCTCTTATGCACTACCTGCATGCTACTTGCCAGCAGCAAGAGCTTCGGACAGAAAGAGTTGGATAAAAACATACGTGTGAACTTCAAGAATGTCAGTTTAAAAGAGGCACTTGAAGAATTACAAACTAAATATCAAATTCCCCTTGCTTACAGTAATGATGAAAGCGTTTTATCCAATAACATCAATTATTCGGGGAATAAATTAGCGAAGGAAATCCTAACCGATATTCTTAAAAACCACAACATGACCTACGAAGTACGTCATGGTTTTGTGCGATTGGTCAAGTCTTCCACCCCACAACAATCTTCTCCTACACAACAGCAGCGTGAGATTACCGGAAGGGTAACCAATCAAGAAGGGGAAACATTAGCCGGTGTGTCGGTAGGAGTTAAAGAAAGACCAACAGTGGGAACCACGACGGATATCAACGGAAGATATATTCTTGCGGTCTCCACTCCCGCTACCTTGGTGTTCCAAATAGTGGGATATAAAACCGTTGAAATTCCTATTGCCGATCAATCATCAATCAATATTACGATGGAGGTTACTGAAACAGGGATTGATGAAGTTGTTGTTGTAGGATTTGGTACACAAAAGAAGATTAGTTTAATCGGAGCACAATCGACTGTAGATGCGAAAAGTCTGCAGGTACCTGCAGCGAATTTAACAAATGCCTTAGCAGGAAGAATTGCGGGAGTTGTATCGGTACAGCGAACAGGTGAACCCGGTTTTGACGATGCAGGTATCTGGATCCGGGGAATATCGACTTTTAGTCAAGGGCTAAGCGAACCTTTAGTATTAGTTGACGGTACGCCCCGTAAAATGGCAAATGTCGATCCGGAAGATATCGAGAGTTTTACGGTCTTAAAAGATGCTGCTGCTACGGCGGTTTACGGTGTTCGCGGAGCAAATGGCGTCATCATAATCAAAACAAAAAGCGGAGTGGCCGGAAAACCAACGTTCAATTTTCGTTATTACGAGGGGTTGACGCAGTTTACCAAACTACCGGAGTTCGCAGATGGTATTACTTACATGCACATGTCCAATGAAGCGTTGACAAACAGAGGTGCAGCGCCCATCTATAGTGAGGAAAGAATTCAGAGAACCATTAGTGGCGAAGATCCCTATCTGTATCCAAATGTAGATTGGATGGGTGCTCTATTTAACAAATTCGGACATCAACGACGCGGAAACCTCAATATCAGCGGTGGATCGGACAGATCAAATTATTATGTCGGCGTCAGTTATTTAGATGAGGTGGGATTATATAAGCAAGACGATTTAGTTAACTACAATCAACAGGTTGGTTACAAACGATACAACCTCACTTCGAACTTAACCGTAAGAGCATCGAATCTAACTAAAATAGAATTAGGGATTCAGGGCTATCTAGCCAATGCAAATTATCCAGCCGCAGGACAGCGTGATATTTTTGAAGATGCATGGTTAGTAACACCTGTACTTCATCCCATTATGTATGAGAACGGCATAGTACCCGATCAACGTGCTGGATCGCTTGTTAATCCCTATGCTCAGTTGACACAAACAGGCTACGCCAATCAATGGCGCAATCAGCTTTTCTCAAATTTACGGGCGACACAAGAACTCCCATTTATTACAGAAGGACTTTCGGCTACTGCCATGTTCTCTTTTGACGTGTACAACTACACAAGTATGCGGAGAACAAAACGTCCAGATTCGTTCTTGGCTACAGGGCGGGATGCCAACGGAGAAATGCAATACGAACAAACCTTTGTTGGGGAGCGCTTTTTGAACTTTACTCGTCCTAGCGAGGGAGAGCGTACCATTTATGTGGAAGCTGCATTAAACTATAACCGAGAATTTGGTAAGCATGCAACAACAGGAATGTTGCTTTTTAACAAAAGTGACAGACTTAATGCACAGGCTGATGATTTTATGAGTTCCCTCCCTTATCGTTACCTAGGTTTGTCTGGACGAGCAACCTATAGCTATGACAACCGCTATTTTGCAGAAGCAAATTTCGGTTATAATGGCTCTGAAAACTTTGCTCCAAACAATCGTTTTGGTTTCTTCCCCTCTTTTGGTTTAGCCTGGGTACTAAGCGAAGAAAATTTCTTCGAGGGTCTCAAAGACAAGATATCACTTGCAAAAATCCGTTTTTCACATGGTAAAGTAGGTAGCAGTTCCATTATGATTGGCGATGATGAATACCGTTTTGCCTATATTTCTACGGTCGAGGAAAAAACCGGATATAATTTCGGAAAAAACCGGAACAATAGTTTCAATGGATATAATATTGGCGAATACGGTGTTAATGTCACGTGGGAGACGTCGATCAAAAGCAATTTAGGTTTTGATATACAAACTAGCAACAATGAACTGAACTTTCAGTTCGATTTATTCAAAGAACGCAGGAGCGGTATCTTCCTACGTAGAGGAAACGTACCGAGCTACGTAGGACTTCAATCTGCTCCTTTTGGCAACTTGGGTATTATTGATAACAAGGGGTTGGATGGTTCGATCACTTGGAACAAAAGATTTAACGATTTTGGTTTCCAAGTCTTAGGGAATTTTACTTTCAATAGAAATAAAGTGGTGGACAATGACCAGCCTGATCCGCTTTATCCTTGGTTAGATGCAAAAGGTAAACGACTAAGCCAGCGCTGGGGGCTTGTAGCCCTTGGATTGTTTGAGTCGGACGATGAAATCAACAACGGTCCTTTGCATCCGGGCACGGTACAACCAGGTGACATCAAATTTCAAGATGTCAATGGTGACGGCAAAATAGACGATTTTGACCGGCTACCGATGGGGTACGGAACGATTCCAGAATTTATCTTTGGCTTTGGGTTATCCTTTAGCTACAAAAATTGGTCTATATCCTCGTTATTTCAGGGCGTGGGCAATGTGGATGTGTTGATGAACGGTGAAGGATTGATGCCGTTCTCCGTATCCATGAGTAGAGGAAATCTTCTAAGCAACATTGAAGATCGCTGGACGATTGACAATCCCAGACAGGATGTTTTCTATCCACGTTTATCCGACGGAAGCCCAAACAGCAACTATGTAACCAGCACGTGGTGGCTAAAAAACGGACGATATATCCGGTTAAAAGACCTACAATTAACTTATCAGTTGCCGAAAGCGACCGTGGGTAAAGTTGGGCTGACAGGTGCAAACATCTTTTTCTCGGGATATAATCTGTTCACTTGGAGCCCATTCAAGTTTTGGGATGTAGAATTGGGTGATGGCCGTGGCACACGTTATCCCAACATCACTACATATTCTCTGGGTGTAAATGTTAACTTCTAAAAGCAAGGTTATGAAATTCAATTATAAAACAACATTACAATTTCTCTTATTGGCTGTCGTCCTTTCATTGAATACCTCGTGTTATAAAGACTTCTTGGATCAAGTACCTGATGATAGATTGACATTAGACGAGATATTCAGCCGAAGACAACAATCAGAAGGTTGGCTAGCCAATACCTATAATTTTATACGAGACGAAGCGCACCGAACCAATGACACACCTTGGGATGTATTATCGGATGATAATGATGTCTCACAAAGGAATACTCCCTTTCGCGTAAACCTAGGAAACTGGAATGCTTCTTCTAATTATTGGAACTTCTGGGACCATTATTATAAAGGAATCCGTACCGCAACGACATTTATCAACCGTATTGATGGAAATGTAGAAATATTAGCGGAACAAGATGGCCAGACGCTTATTAACAGAAGAAAAGCGGAAGCACGCTTTCTCCGCGCATTTTTCTATGCTGAAATACTGAAACAATATGGTCCATTTATTATTTTGGGAGATGAGGAAATCGATCCGGATTTACCCCTTACCGATCCTTCCATGCAAATGGCCAGAAGTTCTTATGATGAATGCGTGGACTATATTGTGTCCGAACTAAACCAAGCCGAGAATGACTTAGACCGAGAGCATTATTACGACGGTGACCAAGTATTGGAAAATGACATGGGACGTGCTAGTAAAGTATTATGTCGTGCGATAAAAAGCAGAGTTTTATTATATGCTGCCAGTCCTTTGGTCAATGGGAATACGGATTACGTAAATTTCCAAAACAAAGACGGTAAGGCGTTGATAAATACCACCTATGATATCAACAAATGGGTAAAAGCAGCACAAGCTGCTAAGGATATAATCGACTATGCCGAATCATCAGGTAGGCTAGGACTATATAAGAAAACAAATAGTGACGGTAGTATAAATGGTTATCTATCCTACCGAGACGTATTTCTTGATTCCTGGAACATCGAGTGGATTCTTGGTCGCAATAATGCTAATATGCATGGATACCAGCGTTCGTCCACACCTCGTCTGGCGAACGGCTATGCTTCTATGGGACCTACCCAACAATTAGTAGATGCCTATCGCATGGCAAACGGTCAAGTGCCTATTACGGGGCATAACACAGATGGAAGTCCTATTATCAATACGGCAAGCGGCTATACCGAAACTGGATTCTCCAATTTTAACGCGCCTGGCGCGACACGTGCAAAAAACACATTTAATATGTATGTCAACAGAGAACCTCGGTTTTATGCAACGATTACCTATAGTGGTAGCGATTGGATCAATACAACGTCCAGTTTAGGCGTACGCGAAATCCAATTATATTATACAGGTGAATCAGGTAAAGGAGGATCACACGACTATTCAGAAACCGGATATTTGTTCCGAAAGAACGTTTCTCCAACATACCATCCTACACAAAACAACGTGGCTAGAGCCCTTGTGATGATGCGCTATGCAGAGATATTGCTGAATTATGTGGAAGCATTGAACGAGTCTGAACCCGGAAATCCGGACATACTAAAATATCTTAATCAGATAAGGGAAAGAGGTGGAATTCCCGCTTTGGCATCCGGATTATCGCAAAATGAAATGCGACAACACATCCGTACGGAACGAAGAGTCGAATTAACGATGGAACATCTCCGTTATTTTGATACAAGAAGATGGAAAATTGCGGATCGAACTGACGCCGGACCTTTTTATGGCATGAACGTGGAAGCAGGAACATCAAATACTGATCTAGAATTTTTTCAACGCACACGTTTTGAGAATCGCGTATTCAGAAGAAGCTTCTATTTCTTCCCTATCCCACAAACTGAAATTCAGCGTAATCCAAATCTGGTACAAAATCCGGGATGGTAAATAGCTCATATAAACAGATAACAAAAAAATAATGCTATGAAACGCGATATAAAATTAATTTTCAACATGACAGCCAAATATATCACGATATTTATAACAGCAACTTTTATCCTGCTGTTTTGGCAAAATTGTAAAGTACCTGAATATCCGATAGAAAACGAGGAATCCTATTCTAAAATATTTATGCAGTTAGCCAGTGACGGAGCCGTAGAGCAGTCTTTACCCATAAAAGATGAATGGACAACCATCACTTTCGGAGCAGGATACGGAGGATTAATTCCTCTTACCCAAAATGTACAGGTAACTTTTGAGATAGCTCAAGAAGAGGTAGACAGTTATAACCAACAGAATAATACCAACTATGAATTACCTCCCTTAGACAGTTATAAACTGAACAATACGACCGCAGAAATACAAGCAGGGAAGACCGGCAGTAACTCTGTTTCTCTCGACGTAAATCCATTAAAACTGAATGGTACAAGGTCTTATCTATTGCCGATTACTATTAGTAATGTAACGCCCGATATCCCTGTCTCGGAAAGCTTGAAAACGACTTACTTTATCATCAACGGATTCTACGAGACTAATCCTTATGATCCTCTTCCAAAGGGAGACTGGACAATTCATGATTTCTCTTCACAAGCATCCGACGGAAATGCTGTTGACGCCATTGACGGAAATTTAGCAACACATTGGTTATCGGAATGGAGACGTGATGATAATAATCAGCGCCCTGTTCATCCACATCATATAACGGTAGATATGGAAAATTCACACCTTTTACATGGTTTGCAAATATACGGTCGTCGTCCGAGCGGAAGTCAAGGTCCCACATCCCAAGATTATCTTTTCCCCCGGAATATACATATCGAAACTAGCAACGATGGTACCACGTGGCAGTCCGCTGGAATCTTTTCCATGACAGCGACACCATCTGGAGCACCCGAAGCAACGCTCTATTTTGAGCAAGCCGTAACTTGCCAATATTTCAAAGTTACCGTATTAAATAGTACCAGTGCTAATGGCGATACCACAGGTATAGCAGAACTGATAGCCTTCTAAACAAATTAAACACTTCCGAAATTATTCTGTTTTCGGAAGTGTTCTTTATCCTAAATAAAAATATTATCAACATAACCATGAAACTATTTCATCTTATTCTCGCCGCAACTCTCTTATATTCGTGTGGGAAAAATAACGCAGACAAACCCGACGATCCACCTCCATCAGAGAATGAAACAACAGTTACCGTAATGACATATAATATATGGGGTGCCAGAAGTGGTGGTATTCCTGATCTTCAAGTCATTGCTGACGTTATAAAACGTGCTAATCCCGATTTGGTAGCTTTACAAGAAGTAGACAAAAATACGACTCGAAATGCTATACATGGTGATGTGGCCAAAAAGCTCGGAGAACTAACGGGTATGGAACACTATTTTGTTAACGCTATTAATACATGGGGAGGTGAATATGGAGATGCCGTGCTCTCGAAACTTCCAATAAAAGAGAAGAAAGGATATAATCTTGATGTCACTCCCGAACTGGGAGGAGAACGTCGTTCCGTGGCTCGGATATTAGTTGAAAAAGACGAAAAAGAGTTCTATTTTATTTCTACGCATTTTGATCATTTGTCCAATGAAGCTAACCGGATTAAGCAGGCAACGGATTTTGTTGCGTTAACCCAAACATTTGATAAACCTGTTATCGTCGGAGCTGATTTCAATGCGACCCCAAACTCTAATCCTATGAACATTTTACGCCAGCATTTTTCCTATGGTTGTATGGATGTAAATTGCAATCAGCCAACCTTCTCTACCGACAACCCGAGAACAACAATAGATTACCTTATTTATACACCGCAGACTGCTTTCACAAGTCAGATGTATAGCGTATATACTTGGGCAAAGTCCGAATCCGATCACTTTCCAGTGTTAGCTACGTTTAAGATAAACTTTTAGTACCAATACTATCCGAAAATCGGGTTAAGATATAAGTAAGATATTGCCTAAAATAAAAAGTAGAACAATACAGAAAGAACAACCCCATGATCTTTAGTTATGTAATCCTTAATCGTTTTCATCGCTAAAGACATGTGTTCTTTCACGGTATTGGATGATATGCCTAGAAACTGGGCTATTTCTTTATGACTTAGTCCCTCTTCTCTTGACATGATGAAGATCTTCTTCCGTTGCGGTGGTAATCTATCAACTGCTAATTCATAAATTTTCTTGTATTCGCGATCAACTACCGTATGATAAACAGTATCTTGAACATTCTTTTTCTCTTCGAAATATGCTAACTCTATCATAGCTTCCGCGGATCTCAATTGCGATCTCAAATGCTTAAACACCAAATTACGAGTAATACGAAATAGATAACTTTCTATAGGATAATTTTCTTTGATCCGGTGACGGGCATTCCATAAATTAAGAAAAGCATCATGGAGAATATCATCCACTATATGAGAATCCGCTACAAACTTCCGTACGAAATGATATAAACGCTTATTAAAACGATTGTAAATCTCAAGGAATGCAGCATGGTCTCCTTCTTTCAAACGAATATTAACCAAATAAACTTCAGTAGGTGATGACATGACAACCAATCTTTATCTCATAAAAATATGTTTGCAATATAAACTTTCCGTTAACAGCTCTTTAACAAAATAACAAAAGAAATGATCTCCCTCTAGGTTTATATGCTATTTCAAATATATCGAAAACTGGATAAAATTACAAGAATGACAGGTTATTTACCATATCTAAAAAAACAAAAAAAGGAGCCTTTTTAGGCTCCTCTTAACTATCTAACAAATTGATAACGGGTTAAAAACTTTATTTTACGGTATCAATTACGGCTTTAAAAGCATCAGGGTTGTTCATTGCTAAATCAGCCAACACCTTACGGTTTAGACCGATGTTTTTAGCATTTAACTTACCGATCAATTGTGAATAAGAAATTCCGTGTTGACGGGCACCTGCGTTGATACGTTGAATCCATAAAGCTCTGAACTCGCGTTTTTTGGTTTTACGGTCGCGGTAAGCGTACTGTAAACCTTTTTCTACTGTATTTTTAGCAATAGTATAAACTTTGCTTCTTGAACCGAAATAGCCTTTGGCCATTTTCATGATTCTTTTTCTTCTTCTTCTCGAAGCTACTGCGTTAACCGAACGTGGCATATTATTTTAAATTTAGTTTGGTATGAGGCGTTACGTTTCTCAGCAATCTTACGACCTAATACCCGGTTAAAAAATTATTATTATAAAAATCGAAATAAAACTTATTTACCGATGCCAAGCATACGTTTTACGTTGCCCATATCTGCATCAGAAACATAACTTGTTTGTGTCAAATTACGTTTTTGCTTTGTTTCCTTTTTTGTCAAGATATGGCTTTTATAAGCACTTTTTCTTGCAATCTTACCTGTTCCAGTCAATTTAAAGCGTTTTTTCGCGCTGGAATTGGTTTTTACTTTTTGCATAATGAAATTAAATTTTATATCAATCTGTTAGATTCTCGTATTTATTTTTTCGGAGCAGTCTTTGGAGCAAGCGTTAAGAACATTCGCTTACCTTCTAGTTTAGGCAGCAATTCTACTTTTCCATAATCCTCCAATGCTTGCGCGAAGCGCAACAACAAAATCTCGCCCTGTTCTTTGAAAACGATAGCACGTCCTTTAAAGTGCACGTATGCACGAACTTTCTCGCCGTTCTCCAAAAACTTCATGGCGTGTTTTAGTTTAAACTCAAAATCGTGATCACTGGTATTTGGACCAAAACGGATCTCCTTAACAACAGTCTGTTTAGCATTCGCTTTAATCTCCTTCTGCTTCTTCTTCTGCTCGTATACAAACTTGCTATAATCAATGACTCTACAAACAGGAGGATTGGCATTTGGCGAAATCTCCACTAGGTCAAGTTCCAACTCTTCGGCCATTTCTAATGCTTTACGAGTAGGATAAATGCCTTGCTCAACATTATCACCCACCAAGCGTACCTCGGGTACTCTGATGAATTCATTAATGCGATGTTCTGGTTCTTTCTTTCTCATTGGCGGTCTAAAACCACCTGATCTTTTTAATGCCAAATGTTTAAATATTAAACGGTTATTTCTTTAATTAATAATTCCTTAAATGCCTGTG
>PJTZ01000247.1_pt1 | contig 17246 bp, 10 predicted proteins | sample 1512131 | NCBI WGS metagenome assembly PJTZ01 (sample SAMN08177679, study PRJNA422409) | Soil metagenome, whole genome shotgun sequencing project. | reverse complement strand
CTTTTCCATGATCGCTTTCATTTCATTCGCTAGTCTGGTGGATTCGCGGAGGTTGACGCTATTAGGTAATGTTGCACGAATATAGATTGCACCCTCGTTCAGTTTAGGTAGAAACTCCGAGCCATAATGCAAAAATTTGAGTAAACAAACGATCAAAATACCTAGAAAAATACCGATGGTCGTCTTTTTATAGCGAAAACTCGTTTTAAATAAGTCAAAAATGGTTCGTTGGAAAAATCGGGTCACTACATTTTCACGCTCTTCTATATGTTTCGTGAACAACAGTTTACACATCGCAGGGACATAGGTCAAACTCAAAATCAACGATCCTAATAAAGCATATGCCAACGTAAACGCTAGCGGTGTAAACATTTTCCCCTCTACTTTTTGAAAAGAAAAAATCGGAAGTAATGCAACAATCAGAATAACGAGAGCAAAAAAGATATAGGATGCGACACTTCCAGCACTTTTCTTAATCACGCCCAGTTTACTCATTTTAGCAAAACGCTCCGGCCCCACGCGATGCGATAAACCCGCCAAGGCGACGAATACGGTTTCTACAATCACTAATGTCCCCTCTAACAGCAAACCAAAATCCAAAGACCCCATCGAAATCAAGTTTGCTGGTAAACCTTGAATTTTCAACATAATGATTGCAAAAAGGAAAGACAAAGGGATAACGGAAGCTACGATAAAGGTTGATTTCCAGTTGTACAGAAAAATAAAAACAATTAAAGAAACCAGTAAAATACCTTCTATCAGATTGTGGGAGACTGTACGGACGGTGTTGTCGACCAAAAGCGTACGATCGATTACCGGTTCAATACGCACACCTTCCGGTAAGGTACGCTGATTCAGTTCTTCGATTTTGGTTTTCAGATGGGTAATAACCTCCGAAGGATTCTCGCCACGCAACATCACGACAATGCCCTGTACCAGATCATCCTCGTCTCCAAGCCCTACCTGTCCTAAACGTGGCTTGTGAGAAATAGCCACATCGGCTACATGTTTTATCAAAATCGGTGTCGCGCCGTTCAGCTTAATGGTGATATTACCAATATCTTCCAGCTTATCCAGTAACCCCACGCCACGTACTACATAAGCCTGATCGCCTTGTTCAATAACATCCCCTCCTACGTTGATATTCGATTTTGATACCGCTTCATACACATCTAAAGGCGATAAATCATAATTTTTCAGTTCCGCAGGATGAATCTTGATCTCATAAATTTTCTCTTCCCCTCCGAAACTGACAATATCCGCAACCCCGGGGACACTGAGCAATTCCCGTTCGATGACCCAGTCCTGTAAAGCGGTGATTTCTTTAATAGGCAAATCTCCTTTTATCACATAGCGAAAGATTTCACCCGTTGCCCCAGAGGGTGGCTCTATTTCCGCGTTTGCTCCGTCCGGTAAATCCACACCCGACAATTTACTGGACACATATTGCTGCGCATAGAAATCCTCTACCCCATCTTCAAATTGCACGGTGACAACGGATAACCCAAAAAGTGAAATAGATCGGATATTGGACTTATGCGGAATACTATTCAATTCCTTGGTAATGGGCAGTGTGATTAACTTTTCCATTTCCTCCGCACTACGTCCAGCCCATTGCGTGATGACACGCGCCCGCGTATTTGTTACATCGGGAAATGCCTCCACCGCTGTGTGACGCAGGGCATAAATACCCCCAAATAGCAAGATCATTACAGCAAATAGGACCAATGTTGTATGCTGCAACGAGAACGTAACGATGCTTTGTACTAACTTCTTCATGCTTTATTTATTCAACTGCTCAAAAATCAATAAGGCATTTGAGGCAATGACCTGCTCGTTTGGCTTTAGCTTTTCCTTTATAAATGTATATTCTTCGTTACGTCCAACGGTCGATATGGGTCTAATTTCCATGTCACAGCTATCCCGATATATCACAACATACTCTTTGTTATTGCTGAACACTTTCGCTGTGTTTGGAATCGCAAATGCCTTTCCTGCCTTATTTTGTAAATCAATGATAATATCTGCACTCAATCCCGGCATCAAATCCAAATGGGGATTGGCCAACACAACCCGAGCTTTGAGCACATGTTCGTTATCATCAAAGGCATTGTATATTTTATCTATTTTTCCAGCATAAAACTTATCCGGATAGGCTATCGTTCGGACTCTCACGGGATTACCCAATGCAACATGACGTAAATTACTGGCGTAGATATTCACCATCACCCATACCTCTTTCAAATTGGAAATCGAAAACAGTGGTGCACTGTCCTCGGTCACATTTTGACCTGGACTGATCGACTTTTGGATGATGTAACCATCTTTTGGGGCAAGAATATGAAAAGCATCTTTTCCAGCCGCTCTATATAGTGACAGACTTTCCGTTACTCGGTCGAATTCTATCCGAGCACTCTCCAATTCGTGTTCAGCGGCAAGGACATCAGGCGCCGCCAACAGTCCGTCCGCAGCAAGTTCCTTTTTACTTTTAACTTGCTTTTCCAACAGACTAATTTGATTTTGTTGGTAGCGCTGTTGCTGATAAAGTTCCTGAATCTGTGTGGATTTTATCGTTGCTAATATTTGTCCCTTATGCACTTGGTCACCCAACTCAAAGTCTACCTGTTCTACCACACCGGACAGCAGGCTACGAAACGCCACCAGATCATTTTCATTGTATTCTATCTTTCCCGACAAAGTCAACTGTTCTGTAACCGCACGTTCTTTTACAGCAATAATCTCCGTCGATTCGCGTAATCCTTCATGCAGACAAAACGCTGCTGGTTTTGTCGTTTCTGATTGTTTTTCTTCTGCTTTCGGGGAGCAGGAGACAAATGCACAACATATCCCAATGATATGTCCGTAAATTATTTTCCGCATAACTTCTTAAAAATCTTTACCGATTAGATATTGGAGCTCCTCAAACGTGTTATTGTAATTTTGCCACAACTCCAAAAATGACTGTCTTGCCTCTCGATGAGACTGTACATAGTCTATAAATTCCAGCAACGTGACCCGACGATTTTCGAGGTGTTGCCGATAGCTTTCTACCATGGTATCTTGTTCGCCTTCCATTTCACTTGACCATTGATTTAACACGTTCTCGTATTTTAAAAGTTGGTTTTTATAGCGCAGTACGGTTTGTTCCAACTCCCATTGCAGCGCCGTATACGTAAGCTGCTCTTGGTCTATCTGCTGTTTGGCTTTCTGTATATTTCCTTTGTTCCTATTAAAAACGGGCAAATCCATCTGTATCCCCAAACCAATGAAATCCTGCATAATATTTCCACCACGATCATATCCTAATTGCAGTGTTACATCCGGTGTTGTTTGGGCCTTCTCCAGTTCCAATTGCCGTTTCGCCATTTCGATTGCCGTCGACTGTTTCTTCATCCCAATATTTTGATTGACTATCAAACTGGTCATATCTTTGGGCACCAGCAACGTGCGGCTTACAAATGATTCCTCTACCAATAGCTTCTCTATTTCCAAGTCATTTATTCCCGTAATGACCCGCAAAGTGGATAGACTTGATTCGACATCTGCCGCTAGCTCCGCCAAATCTTTTTGTATGCGCAACAATTCATTATGTATCCGATTATAGTCTGCTTTGGACACATTTTCCTGCTGGGTCTGTCGTTGGTATTGTTTTTCCAGTTGCGCAAACAGCTTCACTATTCCGATGAGTTGGGTTTGGCTATATTTTAGGGATGCCAAATGATGGAAATGCTGGCGAAGCTCCTTTTTTAGTTCACGGACGAGTTCTTCAAAATCATAGACCGCTAAACGATGTTCCAACCGTTTGATTGCGACCCGTTTCTTTCGTTTTCCCGCCGTTTCAATCAACTGCTCCAACTCTACGGAAACCTGCTGGGTTTTGCCGTACCGTCCAAAAAGAGGCGATAACGTTTCGCTACCCGCATTTGCCCAAAGATTTACTTCGCTGACTGCTAAACTCGGGTTTTCCCATACTTTTTCCTGTACAACCTCCGCTTCTGCTTTGCTGACTTCAAACTTGGCTGCCAATAACAGGTAATTTTCCTTCAGAAAACTCGCTTCCAGCTGTGAAAGACTATAAAATTGTGCGTGGCTAAACGATACCACGAAAAAGAATAGAATAACTGTATAAAATTTCACCTCAAATCTATTTCCGACAAAGTTATGCGGGCAGTATTAAGGTAAACTTTAAGATAGATTAGAGTTTGATTAGAAATACAATTGGACGGTTGTACCTTTCTCTTTTGATATAATATGCATTTCTATGTGATGCAACGAAAAAATAATATTCGCCATCGACAAGCCTATGCCTTTTCCTTGATATTTTCGTGCATTGTTAGCACGATAAAAATTCTGTCGGATATACTGCATATCATTTTCAGGTATACCGATTCCCTGATCGATAATCGCTATCACCAGTTTCCCCGCTTGGTCTTGAAAAAGAACGCGGACCATTTGGTTATCCGAATATTTAATAGCATTCTCCAATATATTTCCAAAAGCAAGTTCCAACAATTTATCGTTTGCTTCCACGGTTAGCAAGCTACTATTTTTCACTTGGATATCCACGTCGATACGCGCGTCATGATAAAGTACCATATTCTCAATCACCTGCCACATCACCTCGTCCACACGGATGGGTTTTAATTCAAAGTTCGTCTTTGCTCCAGAAAGTAACATCATTTGCTCAAGCGTGTCCTGTAAATCTAACGTATACTGTTCAAGCTGTGCGATAGCGCTCTTATATTCTTCGGCAGAACGCGGCTTGCTCTCAGTTACTTCCAGTGTACCCAATAATGCTGTTATGGGTGTGCGTAATTCGTGTGATACATAATCAATAAAGTTCTTCTGTACATGGAATGTCTCCGCAATACGTTTTACGAAATGATTATACGTATTCACTAGATCTTCAATTTCGGCATAGGTCTTCGTTAGCGACAATGGTTTATTAAAATTTTTACTATCCCGTTCCCGAATTTGATCTATAATTTTCATAATGGGCTGATAAGCAATATGACTTAAATACCTGGAAAATAGAAAAATAAATGCTATACCAGATAAGAAAACGGCGATAAGGATATGAAAGAGGGAGAGCATCTGCGCGTTGAATGCGTCTTTCGGTTCGCGGGTGACGACAACAAAGTCACCTTGGTTATCCCGGTAAAAGATTCCGTTGTAAAAAAAAGATTCGCTTTTAAAAAAACCATTTTCAGCACGGCGTACCTCCGCTAAAAAATCGGGAGAAATCTGTTCAGTCGTAGACATATCCCCGTTAAATACACGACCCGAACTATCAAATATCGCGATATTCCGTCTGGAGATCGTTCGGTGCAATTGGCTTTTTACGTTAGCATGTTCCAGAAACGAGAGCTCATCTTGTTCCAAATAATAAATTGCTGCCAATAGCGATTTGCTTTCCAGTGATTGACGTTCTTTCCGTTCCATCTGTGCATAGTAGGAAAAGTAGATCACGACCGAAAAAAACAGCATGATAACACCAAATATTACAACAGCATATAGGGATAACCTGTGTCTTAGCTTCATACCGCTACCCTTTAAACATATAACCTACACCTTTCACCGTGAAGACGTATTTCTCATCCTGTTTTTCGATTTTGCTTCGTAGATAGGAAATATACACATCGACTACATTTGTATGGTTATCAAACGTAATTCCCCACACCGCATTTAATATCTGTACCCTGGTGACGGTTTTGCCTATATTCTCCACCAGATAGATCAGCAATTTATATTCTCGAGGAGACAGCTCTATAGGCTCCCCTGCCCATGTCACTTTATATTGCTCCCGATTTATGTGTAATTGACCAAATTGTAGCTCGGATTTGGGTGTCTCCAATTGCTCATATTGCCGTCTACGTGTAAGCGCCCGGATACGGGAGATCAGTTCATCAAAATGAAAAGGTTTCGTTAGATAATCATCAGCACCATAATCCAATGCCGATATTTTGTCCTGCACGCTGTTCAATGCACTTAACATCAAGATAGGCGTATAAACTTTTTTGTAACGCAAGGCCTGCAAAAGCTGTACGCCATCCATATCCGCCAACATAATATCCAAAATGATCAGATCCCACTCGATATTGATGTATTGCTTCAGTACATCTTCTGCATTTTTACATAACGTAACCAGATAACCACATTCCTCCAATCCCTTTACCAAAAAATTACTGATTCGATTATCGTCTTCTACTACAAGAATTTGCATAAACTGATATTTACCCAAAAATAAGGAATTTGCATAAAGAAGTCTTAAAAGGATGTCTTTTCTAATCTATCTTTAATATAAATTAGGGGACGCACCCGCAGATACGTCCCCTAAAAAATTTATTTCCGGCTTAAAAATTATTTGTTCTTTAGGACAAGATAGGAATAAGGTGCTAAATCAACCGTACTATTCATCACATAATCCCTTTGATCAAAAGCATCTCGCCACGACTGCTGTAATAACGATTGATCGACTTCATAACTGACCGATTGGTTTCTGACATTCACGAGCACCACAACCTCTTCTGTTCCGGACGTTTTCTTAAATGCCACAATATCCTGATGATTGTTATAATGTTGTATGTCTCCGTTTTTAATGGCCTCATTATCTTTTCTCACCCTTATTACCTTCTTGTATTCTGCGGCTATTTCAGGGTTTATCGACCAGTCTATCGGGGTTTTGTCGAAAAAAGAAAGCATTATCGGACAACCTACTTCTTGTCCGTTATAGATCATCGGCACACCACCCATGTAACTGGTCAATAAAAATGCCGCCATGGAACCTTGCTTTCCGTTAAAAATATGGATAGGCGTATTATCCCAGGCGTTGTCATCGTGGTTTGAGGTAAAGCGCAATACATGATTACCCGGTGACATGCCATTGTAATCCTTTGTATGTGCTTCAGCCAATTTAGACGCTGGTTGGTTATCGTTATAGATGTCTTTTAAGGTATGGTAAAAGTTCCATCCGAAGTTCAACTGGAAACCAGAATCGAACAGATCATTTCTTACCCCTTCGGCAAACATAATGATTTTTCGGTTCGGGATATTGTTTAAAGAATCAATAGCCTCCGTCCAGAAATCAGCAGGTACACCATCGGTATGATCACAGCGGTAGCCATCTACATTTGCCGCCAAAATCCAGTATTTCATCGCCGCAATCATTTCTTTTCGCATGTTCTGGTTGTCATAATTGAGTTTGGCAACATCGTCCCAACCATCCGGACTCACAATCTCTCCGTTAGCATTTTGCTGATACCAAGATTTTGTCTGTATCCAGGGATGATCCCAGGCGGTATGGTTCGCCACCCAATCCAGCATCACGCTCATCTCCCGTTTATGTGCCTCTTTCACCAAGATCCTTAAATCCTCCAGATTGCCAAATTCGTTATTTACAGCTTTATAGTCTTTGATACAATAAGGAGATCCTACGCTATTTAAGCTTCCGATGGGGTAGATTGGCATGAGCCAAATAACATTTACCCCCAGATCCTTAATCTCATCCAACCTATTCTGCACACCTTTTAAATTTCCTTCTTGGCTAAAGGCCCGCAGGTTTACCTCATACATAATGATATCCGACGTATTGGGTACTTTATCAAACGGGACATCGTATTGATCTGGGTCGGTGCTGACTTCCGGCTGAATAACCTGTTTTAATTCCGGGTTGTACTTTTTGCAACCGTATATCGGCAACGCTACAATGAGTAGAAATAATAAAGCTGGTATTTTCATAAAAAATGATCTCGTATTTAACATTTGTAATCGGGATAATCTATATAAACGTAACATGGTTTAAAATTTTATGTTCTATGTATTAATTCGTTCTCAATCGGTAATTAAAATTACCCGGCTCGCTCAAATCCAAGGTGATAGTATAATTTCCAGTACTTGGAACGGTGATATTCTGAACCGCTTCGTCATACGGAAATGCCGGATGGTTTGCATTCGCCAGTTTTCCGTCTTTTATTCCGAAATCCAGACTCCAGGCATTGTTCGCTCTGAATTTAAACGAACCTTCCGCTTTCATATCCGCGGTCACGGTCCATAGGTTCGTTATCGGATCGTACACTAAAGGCGTATCGCTGTCCCAACCTCCCGGAGTGGCATCGCCTAGTATTCCCCACTCCACTTTGGTAAATACGTAGGTCATCGTATTCAGATTCACGGTAATGTTGTATACACCATTCTCCGGAACTTTAAAATTAGAACAGGCACAATTGGCGACGATTACTGTATTATTTCCACCATCTCCATACGACTGCGAATCCCATTCTTTTTCCGTATACAATTTGAATTCGTTGGTTGTCCCGGTGATGTGGATGTAACCCTCGTATATACCATCTGCTCTAAACGCAGATATTTTCACTGCATTGCCGATATCCCATCCTTGAAAGTCGCCGGCAATCCAAAGAGAAGGAAAATCGGCAATCACCTTATAAGGCACAAGAGACAAGGTAATGGCACTGGAATATACTTCACGGTCCATATAGGCTTTGACGCGAACGACAACAGTGTTTTGCGCGTTGGGTGTCAAATCTAAGCCCGTTGCAATCTCGTTTAGCTCTTTTCCGGTAAACATTCGGGTCAAAACATCGTCTCCACCCTGCACATTGTATACATTTTCCCAAAGCAGACCACTTAATGTATCAGCAGGTGTGGCAAACTGTAGGGTATAGGTCACGGGGGCAGCTATTGGATATTTTACCTCACTCCAGTCAAACCTGACCAGCTGGCTCTCCTCGTTGTCTTCGTTCAGAACAATATCCGCCGCTGAGGCAGTAAAGGAAGTTTCCGGAAAAATCACTTCTTCCATAACCGTTAAAACAGGTTCTTTTTTACAGGCAGACAGGAGGACGATCCATGCCACAAAACCTATAATTCTATTGATATGCTTGTTCATCTGTATACTATTTTAATTGTATTCTGGATTTTGTGTCAGTAAAGGATTGGCATTTAATGCCGCTGTCGGAATCGGAAACAGCAAGCGATAAGGCTGTGCTGCCTGTACAAGACCACGGGGCAATAAAAAGGTTCCAAAGCGAATCATATCTTGTCTTCTATGTCCTTCCCATGCCAGTTCAAACCCTCGTTCGTTGTAAATATCCTCCAACGTGGGAGCAGCCGATAAAGCCTGTAACCCGGCTCGTTGCCGAACCTCATCGACAAATGGCTTTCCGGCTCCTGCATTATTCATCCGGACATGGCATTCCGCTTTCATTAATAAAATATCCGCATAGCGATAGATTGGAAAATCATTGGATGCCCCACCGCTATTGGCAGGTGCTGCCGGAAAAAACTTTTGGCTTCTGGCACCATCGTTTGGATTGGCACCTGGATTATCGATATTGTTTAATTCGACGGAATAGATGGTAAAACCGGCAGGTCTCGGACCGAAAGGACTTGCGCCGTATCGGAATTGTCTTTTACGGATGTCGTTATCATTAAATTTATCCAGAAAGTCTTTTGGAACGACGCTACCGTTCCAACCGCTGTAACCAAATAACGCAGAAGCATCTGAACCACCCAAACTTCTGACCGTGAAAATATTCCTTCCCACAACATCCACCCGGGTATAAATTGCCAATATCGTTTCGTCATCCGGTAAAACATCACCGAACAGTTCAAAATATTTGTAGCCTAGGGGGTGCGAATTGTCTGCCGCACCCGAGTGCAAGCTGAAACCACCCTCGCTTACCTTATTACAGGCATCCAGACACTCTTGCCATCGGGGCGTGCCGGTGTATACTTCCGCGTTTAAGTAGAGTTTAGCCAATAACGCATACCCTGCCCACTTATTAAACCGCCCGTAGTACATTCCACCTTTTGCTGAAGATAGCAGTTCTACGTTTTCATTGATTTCTTTGACGATGAAGTCGAATATAACGGCCCTTTTCTCCTGTGGTATTTTATCCACTGTTACATTGTTATCCGTGAAGAAAGGAACATCGCCAAAATTATCAATCAACAGGTAATAGAAAAATGCTCTGAGGATTTTTGCCTCGGCGATTTTAGATGGATCTGCATTTGCCGTTTCCAACTGCGTGACCGCCAAATTTGCATTGAATACGGATCTGTACAGCCAGTTCCACGTGTTGTTGATAAAACCATCTGTTGGTAACCATTGCCGAAGATAGAGACGGGCAAAATCCAGCTCCCAGTCGCCCGTATTCCGATGTGGAATCACCTGCTCATCCGTAGACATGCTGTTCAGATCATACCAGCCCCGATCTGCTCCGGCGTAGCCCACACCATCCCAGTTGCCCGGAATCTGCGCATAAACAGCCGCTAGAGCCACATCGGATCCTTCTTTAGAATTATAAAAATCTTCAGACGTGTACTTATCGTAAATATTTTCATCAAGTTTTGTACAGCCTTGTAATAAAACGACCGCAAAACATAGGGTTATCCATTTATTTATCATGATTATCATTATTTAAGGTTAATATGAAGACCAACAGCGATGCTTCTTAAACGAGGGTACATACCGCCGTCCGATCCGAAGCCATTTCCACCGCCAACGTTCAATTCCGGATCGATTCCCGAGTAGCTGGTCAATACTGCCAGATTATTGCCCGTTAAAGAGACACGTAGCGAACTGATGTACTTGATACGCTCTACATCAAAACGACAGCCCAGTGTCAAATTTTCAAAACGAAGGAAGTCACCCGGCTCTAACCAGAGATCAGAACCATATTCGGTTGTATATAAACCCAACGGAACGGCATTCTCCAATAAATTAGATTTACCGATATTCTCAAAAAAACTGAGGTTCTGACGCAGTGTATTGTAAATTTTATTACCTCCAGATCCTCTCCAAACCATTGCCGCATCGAAGTTTTTATATCGAAAAGACGGTGTAAATCCATAGGTGTAGGTCGGCAAAGCACCACCGGCATAATATCTGTCCGGGCTTCTGGCACCTTGGTCGATGATGCCGTTTCCATCCCTGTCTATTACTGTTTCCTTATTATTTTCATCTTTCCCTAAGTTCTCCAGCATATAAAAAGAACCTATCGGCTTGCCTTCCACCAGATAGGAGTTAGTTCCCCAACCTACAAAATCGGTATTTAACGGTACACCGTCTATCTGACCACTCAGCTTTAACACCCGATTATGCAATAAAGCACCATTTGCAGCCAAGGTTAAGGTAGTATTGCTGTTGTCAATTAATTTATAGCTTAAGGAAGCTTCCAAACCTTTATTCAACATCGAACCTACATTCGCTACAATATTGCCAAAAGGATAAGGTGGCTGCGGAACGGTATAGTTGAATAGTAAGTTCTTCGTAGTAGCCGTATAGGCATCTATTGTTCCACGCAGTCTGCTGTCCAACACGGCGAAATCCAATCCGATATTGAGCTGGTATTTCGTTTCCCACCGCAAGTCTCTGTTTCCATTTTGGGATATAGCATAATTGGTGATCTGCTCGCCCCCAAAATACGTTTGCCCCGCGTATCCCACTAGTTGAAGTGCGTTCTGCGGGTATAAACCCTGTTGATTCCCGGTCACACCATAGCCCGCACGCAGTTTCAAGTCATTAAATATCTTTTGCCCTTGCATAAACGGTTCTTGATCTATTCTCCAAGCTAAAGATACCGAAGGAAAATTCCCCCATTTATGGTTATCGCCGAAGACGGTTGAACCATCTCTTCGGAAGCTCGCCGTCAAGAGATACCTGTCCATATAGCCATAATTAACCCGAGCCAAAAAGGAAACCAGTGCGCGGTCATTTTTATAAGACGAAAAATCACCGGGCTGCACCCGCGTTAAATCACCGAGCTGTAAGGCATGATAACGTGTGATGTCGTTGATAAAGCCTTTTGCCTGCGCAAAGTTTCCATAATACAGCTGGCTCTGCCATTCATAAAGGCCCAGAACATCTAAGCTGTGATTATCAAATACGCTTTTATAATTTAAACTCAAATTCAGCAACTTCTCATCCTGCCTGTTGTTGTTGATATTCGCAATTCCCTGGTTATCTATTGCGGACGGCATTGTCGATGCAGCCGGCAAGTAATACCCCCAGTTATTGTCTACCCGTCTCCAGCTCCCGAAAATACCGGCGATTAAACCTTTGGTCAGCTCTAAGTCGGCCTTCACCGTTCCGAATAAGTTGTTATTGCTTCCCTCGTTGACGACTGTTTGCGAAAGTGCATAAGGGTTGATATACTGAAAGACATTTCCATCTGTGTAATAAGAGCCATCCGTATTAAGTACTGGATCGGTTGGTCGCATCAGATAGGCATTCGTAATCAGGTTGGCGGTGAATGCCGGACGGTAGACCCCATTCGGACTCCCCTCTGTATTTCGGACGCTACCGTTGAGGTTAAATGTAATCGACAATTTATCGTCAAAAGCCTTTTGCGTTGCTTGGATTCTTCCGATATAATTCTGGAAATTCGATCGTAGCACGACGCCATCTTGCGAAATAAAATTTAGCGATGCCCGGTAATTAAAATTCCTCTCATTGCCACCCAACGACAAGGTATGATTTTGTATGGTTCCATTTTTTGTTAAAATATCATACCAGTCTGTGCGGGATCCGTGGTTTGCCGATGCCGGTACGCCGTAAATCTGTGCCTGCTCCCACCATTGGTCTGCGTCCAGCATGTCCAGTTTTCGGGAAATCGCGTCAACAGAAGACACCGCATTGTATTCTAGCGTTGTTGTTCCGGCACGATTTGTTTTCGTCGTGACAATGATAACGCCGGGTGCACCTCTTGAACCGTAAATTGCGGTAGCCGACGCATCTTTCAATATATCAACAGATTCTATTTCTGACGGAGGCAACTGGTTCAATAAATCCATATTTCCTTGAACACCATCGATTACGACCAGCGGATCGTTTCCACCGATCAACGAACTAATTCCTCTAATCCGGACATTGGGTGCTGATCCTGGCTCGCCACCTACTTGGTTCACATGAACACCTGCTGCTTTACCCGAAATTTGTTGCAACGGATTGGTGATAGGTCCCTGGTTTAGATCCTCACTGGAGATAGTCGCTACTGCGCCAGTTACATCCCTTCGTTTCTGCGTCCCATACCCCACGACAACGACCTGTTCCAACCCTGTAGCAATGGGTTCCATTTTAAAGTCTACTATTAACTGCCCTCCGTCTTGCACTAAAATATCTCTCGTTATTTCCTGATAGCCTATAGATGAGATACGGACGATATAAGTCCCATAAGGAACGCTATTAAAACGGTAACGCCCATCAGAACCGGTAGCAGTTTTCTGTGATGTATTACCCTGTAAACTTACTACTGTACCAGCTAACGGTTGATTGGTTTCATCGGTTATTTTGCCACCCATGCTGGAAGTCTGTGCAAAAGACAACACGTACGACAAAATGAAGCAAGCCGAAATCATGTACTTTAGAAAATGTAACTTTCTCATTTTTTTAATTAATTGATTAAAGTGGTTTATAGTAGCGATAGCCAAATTTGAAATAAGGGGCTATTACATTTTCAAAGAAACGCTCAGATAATTTGAAAAACAAGTGGATATAGCCTCAATATAGATTTTGAAAAGGATACAAAACAAAAAACACACTGATTATCAATCAAATAACCAATGTATCTACTGGATCGAATATCGAAATTTAGATCGTCATATCATCGTATATCGAAGCCTTAATAGGGCTATTTTTTAGGCTTCTCCTTCGATCTCCATTATTTTACGTTCAAATTCTTCTTTTGGAACAATGGATTTATTTTTAATTCTTGTCTTGTACGCGTAAATAGTATTGACAGAAAAATTCAAGATTTTGGCAATCTTGTCGTTATCCTGGATGCCTAGCCGAATGAGCGCAAAAATACGTAATTCGGGGTTTAGAATCTGCCCTTCGATTAACACAATTTTGTCTTTATCAGCAAAGAGCTCGTTGAATTTTGTGACGAAATTTGGAAACAATTTGATGAACACCCTATCAAAACCGACCGCCAGATCTTCCCGCTCTTTCTTTAAATCAATCCGATCCACCATTTGTTCGATACTATCATACATCTTGGCAGTAAGCCGTTGGGATAAGGATTTTTTGAAGTGTTCGATTTTACCGATGTACTCGGAGTTGACATTAAAATAATAACCAATATATTCATCTTTGATTTTATTGGCTTCTCGGATAGCTTTATTGACATCTGTGAGTTCCCCATTGATTTCTTTCAACGTTTTATTCATCGATGTTAAAGATGTTTGAGCCACTTTCAACTTTCTATTCTGCCGGATAACGACCACGATGAATAAGATAATGATCAGCACGAGTAGTGTAACCGCCGTAGCGTACTTAAAAATCACGCTTCTTTGCTGTTCGACCAATGCCAGTTGTTTGCTACCGATCACAGGTAACAGATTTCCAACGGCAAACTGCCTTTGCCGAGCATTGTAAAACTCCGCATCTGCCATAGCTTCCCGGATATATTGGTAAGCTCTCTTGTTATCGCCTACTTTGAACAATATATCTGCCAGTCTAAACATCGCGGTATTTTCTTTCATAGCCGATTTGATGTCCGCAATAGCAGCTTTTATCAGTAGTTCCAAAGATTTGTCCTGTTCATTTTTCCAGTCGTAGAGGTAGCTAAGCGAACTAGCGACAACGGCATATTGGTTATCCGTAAGTTGGTGATCGTTGATCAATACCGAATAATCCGCAATGGCTTCATCCGCTTTGCCCATTCTTAAATTTTTAAGTCCGGAGATAAAATAATAGGCATATGATTTTTCCGGTGCAAAATGGATAGCAGAATCGGCAAACTGATGTCCTAGCGTCACGTATTTACTGCAGTACATATCGTTTCCGATAAAATCACACAGATCGTAGTAATATCTTGATTTTAACGTATAATAACGCACTACATCACCTTCGGTTAATCGGGAAACATCGATATCATCGATAATTTCCTGTGTTTCCTTAAACATTCCTGCCGATAGGAGGATGAAAGCTTGATTGAGCTTTGCACCTTCTATTTTAACGGGTTCTTTACTCCATAGCGCGTGTTCCTGAATGATACTAGCGTAGGTAAAAGCCGAATCGAAATTGATTCCTTTATATTCTTCAAAGATCTGACTGTAAAGATGATAACGATCTAATTCGGATGGTGGATTTCTCAGCTTCCGCGTTAAACCTTCAATGGCTTTTAACCGTTGTTCCGTATAATACGATTTCTTGGTTAACTCCTGATCCAGTACCGAAAACAAACTATCGATATTTGCATACAGCGAAGAGCAAAGTATGACTAACGATATAGCAGCAATAAAAGATTTTAACATGGAATATATATCAGGTTTTAAACAAAAATACGATCTAAATTTAAAACAATCATATTAAAATATATTTAACAAGAAACGACTGTCCATTCACAAAAAAAGCTGCCTTTTCCAAAGCAGCTCTCCCGTTAATATAAAATTATCTTCTATTTCGCATAGGCAACCGACCTGGTTTCGCGAATAACTGTTACTTTGACTTGGCCTGGATACGTCATTTCCGTTTGGATACGGTTGGATATATCCGCTGCCAGAATCTCTGCCTGCGCATCCGAAACTTTCTCTGATTCGACCACCACGCGCAATTCACGGCCTGCTTGAATAGCGAATGTTTTTTCCACTCCAGGATAAGATAGAGCAAGCTCTTCTAGTTCTTTCAAACGCTTAATATAGCTTTCTACCACTTCGCGACGTGCACCAGGACGCGCACCCGAAATCGCATCACATGCCTGAACAACAGGCGAAATCAACGAAGTCATCTCTATTTCATCGTGGTGTGCACCAATAGCATTGCAAACTTCGGGATGTTCTTTATACTTTTCGGCCAATTGCATACCCAAAATAGCGTGTGGCAATTCCGGATTGTCGTCAGGCACTTTTCCGATATCGTGGAGAAGACCTGCCCGTTTCGCGTGTTTTACGTTTAAGCCAAGTTCTGCCGCCATCGTCGCCGCAAAATTGGCAACTTCGCGGGAGTGCTGTAATAAATTTTGTCCATAAGAAGAACGATAGCGCATACGACCGACCATACGCACCAACTCGGGGTGCAAACCGTGAATTCCTAAATCAATTACCGTACGCTCCCCTATTTCAACGATCTCATCCTCAATCTGCGTACGTGTCTTCGCCACCACCTCTTCAATACGTGCCGGGTGTATACGACCATCCGTTACCAGTCTATGTAAAGACAAACGGGCAATCTCCCGGCGTACCGGATCGAATCCGGATAATATAATCGCTTCCGGAGTATCGTCTACGATAATCTCTACGCCTGTTGCCGCTTCCAAAGCACGGATATTCCGTCCTTCACGACCAATGATACGCCCTTTTATTTCATCATTTTCAATATTGAAAATAGATACCGTATTTTCGATAGCAGATTCTGTTGCTGTACGTTGAATGGTCTGGATAACGACTTTCTTTGCTTCTTTAGAAGCCGTTAACTTCGCTTCATCCACAACATCTTTGATTTGCATGATAGCTTGCGACCGTGCTTCCTCGCGTAGCGAGTTGACCAATTGCTCTCTAGCTTCTTGAGCAGACAGACCGGCAATTGTTTCCAATTGTTTGATGTGCTGGTTCTTCAGTTGATCTACTTCTTCTGATTTTCGCTCGTTGAGTTCAATCAAATGATCCAGCTTTTTATTTCTATTGTCCAACTCTTGCTTTTCACGATTGATGCTTTCCAGCTTTTGATTCAGCGATTGCTCTTTTTGTCGAATCGTATTCTCTTTTTGCGCCACCGTACTGTTGCGTTGGCTAACTTCTTTCTCATGTTCCGCTTTCAGCTGCAAGAACTTCTCTTTTGCTTCTAGATTACGCTGTTTTTTGTGATGTTCAGCCTGTTTTTCAGCCTCTTTAATAATAGTTTCCGCCTTTTCCCGAGCCGCTTGTTCTTGTTTTTTGAAGACCCCTTGCAACAAAAAACGACCAATAACGACACCTATGATAAGCGAAATTATAATCGAAATAATAGTAATTAAATCCATTGTTTATTTATGATATATTTATTTATTATGTGTGATTAACTTCGTTAAATTCGCAAGCCCGGTTAACTTCGTCAAGCTCGTCTAGGTTCGCGATTTGTTACTCGTGACTAGGAACTAACCACTGGTTACTGATCACTATTTTTTAAAAAAAAACCGCAATTAAATGTAACAGGTCCCATGTATTATTAAACTTCGATTACACATGATTTGAGCAATTGATCATGACCTAGATGGCTTTCGCAAAATGGCCTACATCTTGTTTTCGCT